>Ga0310697_10000055_pt1 | contig 152467 bp, 123 predicted proteins | sample 172DNAGHGlowgp2_FD_203883 | JGI IMG/M metagenome (GOLD analysis project Ga0310697, IMG submission 203883) | Sheep rumen microbial communities from Palmerston North, Manawatu-Wanganui, New Zealand - 1728 DNA GHGlow gp2 (v2) (version 2) | ecosystem: Host-associated > Mammals > Digestive system...
AGACCCTAATGCGACAGTAGTTGTTTTCATTTCTATCAGTATTTGCAACAAAGATAAGAAATATTCTTATATGGCGCATCATCTGATCATCATTTATTGATAGAATGACTCGGTCGCATTTGGTCGCATTTTTCTTTCAGACCAAAGAACCAAAGAGACCGATAAACAGATATTTATCTGATAAAATTCATGCCTTGCCAATCTTCACGCTCAGGGTAATCAGGATTGCCATCGGCATGAATCTTATTTAGCTGCCAAGCCATGTTGTCGGCCAGTGTACGCATGGTCTGCATGCCCTCTGTGTCCTGCGCCACTTCACCCGGAGTCCTGCCGTAAGCAATGTTCCAGTATTGCGAAGTCACCACAGGCATGTTCATCATTTCGAAAAGCATGTTCAGCGTCTGGTATGCAGCCGTGGCACCGCCACGACGGCAAATGGCCACCGCGGCCGCAGGCTTGTTCTGTACGTCGGCTCCGGAGAAGAATGCTCGCTGAAGGACTGCCATCACAGCGCCGTTGGGCTGACCATAATAGACGGGCGAACCCACGATGAGTGCATCGGCATCATTGAGTTTTTCGACGATACGGTTGCATACATCGTCATCAAAAACACAATGTCCCAATTGTTTTGCCTGGCACTGGCCACAGGCTATGCAGCCACGGACGGGTTTATTGCCCAACTGCATGATTTCGGCCTCTACACCATTCTTTTTAAGTCTGTTGGAAATCTCCGAGAGTGCCATGAACGTATTCCCTTTCTTATTGGCACTTCCGTTTAACAACAATACTTTCATAACTTATTCTTTTTATTTGATTTGTTTGTATATACCGATTTATCTAACTCTCAAAGGAAATCATTATTCTTCAGACCCTATAGAACTAGATAGATTTTTCGGTCACTTTTGGTCACTTTTTCTTCCTGGCCGAAGAACCGGGAGACCGATATATTCGAATTTACCAGATGAACGGAATTACTATGAACTTCACTTTCTGCTTGTAGGCCTTGTAACCTTCCAACCCTTCTTCCAGAACCTTTTCCTCATTCCTTATCCGCTTGGCAATCAGCGGAATATAAAGTAGCATAATAAGGAAAGAAAAGGGCGAAGCAAGTACAAGCGGCATTACAAGGAACAGGACTGTGGTTGCCATATACATCGGATGCCGGACAATGCCATAGAGGCCAGTGTCGATAACCTTCTGATTCTCCTGCACCTCGATGGTCCGTGACAAGTAGGTGTTCTCCCGCAAAACTTCGGCATAAAGCAGGTAGCATAGAAGGAACAGACCTGCCGATACCCATACGGCCCAGTTTGGCAGCACGTACCAGTCAAATCGCCAGTTAAGGCCTGCTACGATGAATGCCGCGACAAACAGCAGCCCGCTGAGTTTCACAACCATTTTCTGCTCCTTTTCTTCTTCCCTGGCATTGAGACGCTTGCGGAGCAGTTCGGGATTCTTCGACATCATTACAAGCCCGGCACAGAACATCGGCACAAAGAGGATTCCCATAAGCAGCCAGCCCTGCCAGTACCCAAGCGACCCGGCAGGCAGGAAAAGCAGTAGGCCGATAAGAATGACGCCCAGCAGAAACTTGCTGATAGCCTGAACGAATAGATTATTCTTTATCATAGGGTCATTGACTTGATTCTCCCGGCCACCTCTTCCGGGTGGTCAATGAGGAGTTGTCCGTGGTTCATCCCGGGGAACGCCTCAACGTGAGTATCGGGTTGAAGGGCACTCAGGTGCCTGGCTTGCGGTTTGGCTACAAAGGACTCTTTTGTTCCATACCAATAATGAATATCGGCCCCTTGAATTGACTCCAACTTGTGGGTATAGACGTCTTTGTATCCGTCGCGCACAGCCTTTCCCTTACCGTAGGGCCATACTTTCCGGCATTCATCCAGAAGCACATCGAAGTAATGGGAATGGAACACCCACCGCCAGAAGCCGGTCCAGTGGTAACAGGCCCAGACATTAAGGCTCTGATAGTAGCGAAGGGGATCCACCAGCCATTTGGGCAATGGCAATAAGGGAGCGGCATCCATAATGGCGTGATCGATGACAATCTCACGGCGCTCAAGCACACGTGAAAGGATCTTTCCGCCCAGCGACAAACCATAAGCACAATCCAAGTGACCTCCCAGGTTCTCCTGAACGTATTCAATAATCTGCCCTGCCTGGTCGTCAACGGAAGTAAAGGCCGATTCCATCCCCAGAAGGAAGCCGTCAATTCCGGCGGCAACGAGATGGAACTGGTCTTTCAGGATATCGATCAGCGGGAGGAATATCTCATATGATACCCCCAGCCCGGGTATCAGAAGCAGACCGGGATTCGCTTTGTCTCCGTAGGTGTTGAAAGTCATTTCTTCAAAGTTATAAATCGGCCCCCGTCCTCCATAACAAAGTCAAGTTCCGGAATAAAGTCCGGACTGTTCCTATAGCAATGCAGTAACGGTAATCTTCCTCTCTTTCAAGTCTGATCTTCATATACTATTCTTACTCTTGGGAATTCTAACTCTCAAAGATAATCATAATTATTCTCTTTTGTATTTTACCGAATAAGTTCTTATATTTGGCCGGATAATCAATCATTTACGCTTATGAAACATTGTATTGCAATGCTTGCCTCCTTGGCATTTGTGCTGTCGCTTGCCTCGTGCAATAAAGATGATGCGAGTAATAGTCTTGTTGGAACCTGGACAATAAACGAAGAGAGTTCTCACTGGTTTCAGGTAAGTTTCGATGCCAAGGGCAACTTCGACTGGCAGATGCTGGGCGTTTCTGAAATGAGGGAAACCGGATCTTACAGCGTGAACGGTGACGAAATCGTCCTCAAAACCCAGAAGTATTATGACCGGTGGGACGATGAAACCGGAACCGAGTACAGCGACAGATGGATTGACAAGCACGGCAAACCATCCTCCGGCTATCCTGACGATTTCAATGGCGTGCGTACAATAAGTATCCATTATCTCAAGGACGGATTCCTCCACTGTGCAATCAAGGGTGACAATATGTTCGGCGACATGCTTGATAACGCTTTCCTGTTCAAGGAGGGCATGGACCAGAAATTGAGTGCCGATAAAATCAAGGGCACGTGGGTTGCAAAGGACTCCAAGGGCACCGAACTTGGCAAATACGTATTCGACGGTAAGAACTTCTCGCGCACAGTGAGAAGCGACAACGGCAGCCACGACATAATATGGCAGGAATCCGGCACCTGGACCTACAGCAAGGGAAAAATCTCCTTCAAGGGCTCAGAATATGACACCGATTTACGCGTTTTCCTTGACGGGGACTCATTCTTCATCGCACACAGTATGGACTGGGGATTCTCCTGCAGCGGATACGAATACAAAAAACAGTAGGATTCCGCCCGAGGCTAGGGTACAACTAATTGATATTCAATTAGCTGTACTTTGTTTTTGCCCGGAGAATTCGACAGAAAAGGCGCAGGGAAATACCGGATAGTTCACTACTTACTGGCTATCTGCATCTGGCGCCTCTTCAAGGCGGTGAGGATGCTGCGTTCGGCAAGGGGTGTAAGGCCCGTGAAGGTGGTCTTGGATTTTAACTCTTCAAGGGACATTTCCAGCAGGAGTTTTGCGATACATTCATCGGCAAAAGAGTTGGTGACCGTATCCACGCCTGTAAAATCAAGGACTACTTTCTCATCTCCGTCCAGAAGCGGACGGAGATCGGCCCTTATTTTGGCTCCCAGGAGACGCGTTCCCAGACTGTCTCCGTATGCGGAAAACTTGAAGATCTTCATCTTACCAAAGTTTATCAAGACCCGGATCATTATCCAGGAACAATTCATCAAACTCCTCGGCTGGATCTGTCCTGTGATCAACCACGAGCCCCGGATCGATATCCATATTTGAACGCAGTTCGAAGTAAACGATAGTTCCTTGCCATGGATCAGATTCAGTTATGGTCATATCGCCATTGGCCGATAAAGTATGATTACCCGAGCGAATAATCAGCTTATGACCGGCCGTATTGATGAGCCGGGAAGTGGAATACAAGCCAAAGCCCATTCCCTTACCATCAGAAACCCGGTCTCTAATGCAATACTCAAGTGCTTCCGGTTCAGTTATGCTTGCATAGTCTTGATTCTGAGACAAGGACGACTGAATCCCCATTCCATCATCGGCCACCAAAATCTGAATCAAGTGTTGAGCCTCTGAGTAATTGGTGATGACGATTCCATTTGTTTTGCCAGAATGGATAAGCACGTTATCCATTACCTCGTAGAAACAATAGCTCATCGCCTGAAGAAGAGAAGTCTCCACTTCAGGTTGATGAATCAGCACTTCTACCAGGCGACGATAAACCTGCTGGATGTTCTTTTCGTCGAACATCTCAATACAGATATTGCCACTATCTGCAAAGTACTGATGTAGTAAAGTGTCTACGTTCATAAACAAAAATGGCGGTTAAGCGCTCTCCGCAAAGATAGTAACACGGCACGAAAAAACAAAAAAACCCTCCAAATAGTGCCATAGAAAGACACTAATCGACATAAATGTTTCAGTATAGTTTCAGTAAGTCTATTTCACAAAGGGCTAACAGGTTAACCGTGAATTATTTATGACGAAAAGTCAGTGCTCCCGCCCGAGGCACAACAAGACTTTGTAAGTTGTTGACTTTCAAACACTTTACAAAGTCTTGTTTTTTGTAACCCCATTTGGTCACCTTTGGTCACTTATTTCTTTCAGACCAAAGAACCAAAGAGACCGATAAACAGGAATTTACTTGCCAATCAGCTTCAGGAAACGCTTGTCGTTCATTTGCTCATTGGTGATGTACTCGCCATCATGGAAGACTGCATAAGTGGTAATTGGCGTGGGTGCATTCTGGGCCTCTTCCTTGCTCTGCAGATGTATGGCTCTGAAAGGGACGCCATTGTCTTTGGCAACTGCTTCGATAATGGGAACATACTTTCCGTTGAACGGGCACTGGCTGGTGTAATATAGTACGTATCCCGGCTCATCGGTATGCGGATGCCTGGCGCATTCCTTGAACTTGGGCGCCTGAGCTTCTTTGGTAAAGAGCAGAAACCACAGCTGAATGCCGTTATCAGCCTCGTCACAGACGGAAAATCCTTTATGTTTCAGGAACTGAGGGTCAGACAGGAAAGGCTTCTTCTTAGCGGATGACAGGACGCACAGGCCTTTCTTCCCTTTTGCCTTGCTGTCCTGAATGCAGGCGTCCAGCAAATCACTGGAATACCCGTGTCCCTTGAAAGAACCGGACACCCAGAGGCAGTCGATGTACATATATCCGTCGGCCAGGATGGGATTCCAAGCATTCTCGGCAGGGATGTACTCAATGAAGCACTTGCCGCGTTCCACGCTCTTGAGGAACACGAGGCCATCGTCAAATCGACCGGCAAGCCAGGCCTTCTTGGAAGCGACCTGCACATCATTGTTATTGGAAATGGCGCAACAGATGTGCTCCTTCTCCAGATTCTCTTTCGTTACTTTGATGTATTCCATGGTTTCGTCAAATTACGATTTATCTGTTTGTTATTCTTTAGTGAAGATATAAACCGCCAATGTAGGTAGAACGACCAATAGGATCAGCGAAATCTCCACCAAAGCGTAGGACCCGAAATAATCGACCAGTGTCTTAAATTTCAGAATCCCATCAACCAGCAGGACCAGGAGCGCGAACCAGCAGATTCCAAATATCGCTGCAAACTTGAGCTTTCTTTTCTTCAGTTTCATATAATTCTCGACTTATCGAATGAAATGCATCCCGTCCCACGGTTCGTCACTTCCTGGCATTGGTTTGCCTCCGGTTGCTCTCAACAGGGCGGCCATGTTGTTCGCCAGTGTGCGCATCGTCTGCAGACCTTCGCGGTCCAGCGCCGCCTGACCAGGTTCACGTCCGTATACTATGTTCCAGTACTGCGAGGTTACAACCGGCATGCTCATCATCTGGAAGGGCATGTTCAGAGTTTCGAACGTTGCGGTAGCCCCGCCTCGGCGGCATACGGCCACAGCCGCTGCCGGCTTGCCCCTGAAGGCAGCCCCGTTCGAATAGAACGCCCGCTGGATAATGGAAAGCACGGCCCCGTTCGGCTGTCCCCAGTATACCGGGGATCCTACGATAAGTGCATCGGAAGAGTTCATCTTTGCAGAGATGCCGTTGCAGACATCATCATCGAACACGCAAGCACCAGGATTGTCTTTGCATGTGTTGCAAGCGATGCATCCACGGACGGGTTTGTTGCCGATCCAAACGATTTCACTCTCTATGCCGAGCTTTTCCAACTGCTTTGCTATCTCAGCCAAAGCGATGGAGGTGTTGCCCTTTTGGCGCGGGCTGCCGTTGATAATTAGTACTCTCAACTGTGAGTCTTCCCTTCCGCAAAAGTGGACCGGTAGGCACGGCTGTATCATCTTTTTCACGGTAATGCCGGATTGAAAACCATAAATGCAAATCTAATCGCTGCTTAACGAGTGCAGCCTTAAAGAGAAATAGCCCTTGCCGTCCAGATAAGCGAGTGCGTCATCCAGCAAGGCATGCTTGCGAGTTTCATCCAGATCAGAATGGAAAAGGATGTCAATCATCGTCTCCAGGCCGTGGCCTGAGAGTTTGCAGTCTTCCATAAGATACCAGACGGGGTTCTCCCGCTGCAGGAGCGTGTCCAAGTCAATCGGGCTTCCGGCTTTTTCGAATTCGTCCTTGACATCCGCCAGGGAATAATCCGGCGCTTCGCTGTCCAGCAGGCCTAGTCTCCGGGCGATCATCAGCAGCATCTCGCCCAGGCGGTCAATTTCCCTGAGGATAAAATCTTCCATCTTATTCGTCTTTCATTTTGAGGCGCTCGATGATAGCGTCGCAAGCGCTCAACAATCGCTTGGCCGAGAAATACTCCAGCGCCAGCGTCCCCACGCACAGAAGAGCAATGATAACACCCCTTCTCCACATCAGCTCGGCGCTGATATTCGTCGAGGTCAGATAGAATGTTGCCAGGATTACGAAAGCCAAGAAACAGATGCAGATTCCGGTTTCCAGGATGACATATCTTTTTTTGAACTTGCGCAGGGTTTCAGTAGTTGACAGAATGTCTCCGTTGTAGATGTCTTCTTCCCGGATTCCCTTATATACCCAGAATACGCCCGGGATGGTCAGTAAACCATAAATGAAAAGGGATAACGTAAGCCACCAGGCGTATCCCAGTACATAACTCAAGATGGCGGCGATGATGATCAATGCGATTCCGGCCGGAGCCGATTTCTTGGTCAGGAACAGCCGATTCAAATCCTTTTTCATTGCGTTCTGCATCAACTGTTCGTTGATGATCTGCTGTTTGTCGAACCGTTCCTTCAGCGCGGCATAGTCCTGCCGCATCTGTTCCAGTTCCTGGTTGATATCGAATTCTTCCTTGTTCATGGCACGAGTGATTAGAGGTGAGACTTTTTGAGTACTTCCTTGATTCGATGCAACTGGAAGGAAACATTCTTCACCGTAATGCCCATGATAGCGCCGATCTCCTCGTAGCTCAGGCCTTCGAGCCAGAGAAGAATGATGGCGCGGTCCACCAGGCCCAACTGGTTGATGCGGGCGTACAAGCGCTTTGTCTGCAGCGCCCGGTCGTCCGTATCCTCAAAGGGGTCGATGTCCACGCTCAGGGGGACCCGCTCTCCGCCCCGGCGCCGTTTCTTGTCGGCATTGAGGCAGCAGTTGAGCGAGACCCTGTAAATCCAGGTCCGGACATCGGATTCCGCGCGGAAAGAATCATAACCCTTCCAGAGCCTGATCAGTATCTCCTGGAAGAGGTCGTCAATTTCATCCGTGTCCTTCGAGAACATATAGCACGCCGAGTAGATGGTGCTCTTATGCTCCCGGACCAATTGGGTGAATGCTTGTTCCTTGTTATCCATTTTCAATCGAATCTACACCCGTTAGACAACAAAGATCGCGAAAAACTATATAATATCTGCACGATAGAAAGGACAAAGAGAAATTGAAGAAGTTTAGGCCGGTTCATACAGTTTCATCTGGCCAAACTGGCTTTAAGGCTGTCCAACTGCCGGGCATAGTCAAGGTTGGAGTCAATGGATTCCTTGTCCGGGTGAGGCTTCATAAATACGGAATAATCCGGCATGGGCTCTTCCTCAACGGCGACATCCGCACGGGCATCTGTAAATGCAAGAACCTCTTCTTCGGGAATCCCTATCAGCTTCATATTCTTGCGGTTCATGCGCCTCAGAGTGTCTGAACAGTAAGCGAGCCAGGCCTTGAATGAGTTGGGCATCTGTAACTGTGTCCGCGCCTGTTCATCCCTTAGCAGTTTCTCCGTGAATGTTTTGCCGGGATAATCGGAAAAGTTATTTAATATCCTCGCCTGAATATTACTGTACTCAACGGATTCTTCGTTAATCTTCTCTTCAATCCAGTTCATCTGAGAAAAGCACGCCCCCACATTGTCCACGAACTGGAAATTGCCCATATTCTTCCACGTGTCGATGTTGCTGCTGAAGATGGTTTCCGCTGTTTGGTCGTGACGTATGATAGGGGCCTGGAACACCTCATTGACAGCATCTGCAAAAGGATCTTCGCCCAGTCTTTCAACCTCTTCTATGGGCATGCGCAGCAGCCATACGGCAACGCTGTCCAACCTGTCCCAGACTTCTGCCGATTCATCAATGCTGCGGGCAAAGGATTCGATGCTGCTCATCACCATCAAGGCAGTGAGTCTGCGTTCTTTCTTCTGATTGCTTCGTTCAACCAATTTGCTTGTGCCGAAGGTCAGGACAATAGAAACGGTAGTGGCAAGGATGGCAACCACAAAGTCCTTCCACCAGTTTCTGTCAAAGAATTTGTTTGACATAGTTAAACATGGATTTATCTAACCCTCAAAGATAATCATTATTCTCCTTCCAATTTGGTTATTTCCATTTTTCTTTGCATTTTCGCAAAGCTTAACGTTATGAAAAAGACCCCGCAAAGTACTGTTTTTGGGTGTGGGCGGGCTTCATAGGATTTGAGCAATGGAATATCTTTCAAAAGAGCGATACGACGAGATTGCAGCCGAACTGAAGCATCTCATAAGCGAGGTTTACCCCAAAGTGAAGGAAGACCTTGCGGAGGCCAGCGCACAGGGGGACCGGAGCGATAATGCGGGATACCGTGAAGCAAGGCGGATGCAAGGGAAGACCATCAGCCGTATCCGCTTCCTGCAGAAGATTCTGGAGCATTCCCGCGTAATCGACACCGATAACCTTCCGAAGGACAGGGTATGCCTTCTGAGCCGGGTGGAATTCACGAACCTGTCCACAAATACCCGCATGACTTTCGAGATTGTGAGCCCCCACGAGATGGACCTCGAAGCTGGCAAGCATCACGCGGGACAGCCAATAGGCCCTTACTTCTCAAAGGTTACATCCCAGTCGGTCTGGAGGGAGCCTATCTTCAAGAGCAGGTCTTTCGCCAGGGTGTCGTAATCGTCCTCGGCCCAGCTCTTCGGCGGCGTCCACTGCACTTCCCGTTTGGCACCGGGAACCATGTGCAGGCCTTTCAGCAACTCGCCGGGGATGCTCACATCCTCGTTCACGGTCATGAATCCACTGCTCCTGCGGGTGGTGGGATAGTCGTCGGCGAGCATCCATCCTCTCTGGGGGTGGAAACGTTCCAGATCCCCGAAAGTGCATTCGCCGGTGGACTCGTTGAATTCGGTCAGTTCAATGCGGTAGCGGCCTCTGGAAACGGATCCGAAAGTCCGGTGCCCCATCATCAATTCTATGAACAGTGCCGCAAGAGGATCCTCCTGGCCAAGGCTGATGCCGCCGAAGAGCCACTGACCGCCGTCCAGGACCAGATATCGTTTTTCGCCTTCCTTGATTATGCCGGAAATCTTCATCGGCACGAAGAACATCTTCACTGAAAGAGTGGATTCCTTGCCGTTCACTTTCTGCTTGACGGTGATCACTTCGTCGCCGTCCAGCATGCAGGAAAAGAATCCGTATGTATTCTTCCCATAGGGACTGTCGATGTCGCCCCCGGCGCTCATTTCCATGTAGGCATCATAGACAAGGTGGTACTCGCCGTCGTTGATGGATATATCCTGATGACCGCTGAACGCTCCGGTGTTGGATACATCCTCTATGTTATCCTTCTTCACGAAATTGGCCACAACCGATACGTCCTTGCCCATGATGGTAAAGAATCCGGACTCGCTGATATCCGCATCGCCGGAAACGCAGGTGTAGCCGGTGAACTTCCAGTTGTCGTTAGCCCTGGCTTTCAGTTGTACCTTGTCGCCATTATGGAACTTGCCGCCGCCGGAAACGCTTCCGCCATCGGCCGGACTGACCATTATGCTCACAGCATATTCCTGCCTGGAGGTTGCTCTGGGGCCGATGGGATCGCCCTTGACGGGCTCAATGGGGATGGGATCGCCGATTCTCGGATCCGGTTCCCGGGGTTTTCTGGGTTTCCATGGATTGTTCTCATCCCACGTGATCTCCTTCACATTGCGGTTCCAGTCGTACACTATCACAAACTCGCCGTCCAGATTGATGAAGCCGTAATACATGTCACCGTTATGCCTGAGCTTTGCCTTGGCATATCCGCTGGCGCTGAAATCCTCTATCTGGTACTCGTTAGGCCTGCCTTCCAGTCCGTAATGCTGGATGAGGACAGTACCGTCCGGGGAAATCACCCTTTTTCCGCCGACGGTTGCGACACCCGCCCTGGTGAAATCAGGCGTGTGTGAATTGTAATCCCATTGCACGAGGAAAGAGTCCAGGAATCCTACCTTTTTCATGGACTTGTCCATTATCCAGGTAACGCCAGCGGAATAATAATCGTCGCCGTTGAAGAAGGCATATCCGCCGTAGAACCACGATGATTCCTTTGTCTCCAGCAGCAATTCTCCTTTTGTGTCGTAGTACGATATCGCGTTCCAGCCGGATTTCACCGCGATTATTCCATCGTGGACATCGCTTATGTTATGGATGTCGCTGGCATCCCACTTGGGTTCGAATGCCTTCTGTCCTTTTTTGTCGATGAAGAATATCGACCCTTCCTCGTTCACCAGGGCAAAACCTTCGCTGAACGGGCGGCATTCCTTGAATCGGGGCTGGATCACTATTTTACCGTCGGCATCGATGAATCCCCATTTCGCGCTCCAGGACGCCGCAGGATCGTTCCAGGCACGCATCCCGTCCGTCAACGGTGGCATGGCGTTATTCTCGCCCATGAACTGGGTGGGCTTGGTAGTAAGGTTCCCATACACCCTTTCGCCTTTGGTGTTGATGTAGAAATACTCCTTGTTGAATCCGGTCTTCTTGCCGATGATTGCCACTCCATCCACGAAATTGGTGGCTTCCACGCACCATTCGGCAGGCAGCTCCTTCACCGAGCCGTCTATGTAGAGGATGTACTGCTGGCCGTCGCCATAGCCGGAATACTCTTTGCCAAACATCACCACTGCACCCTCCAGCATCCGGGGTTTACGCACGCTCTTCCACTCATATCCGAATATGCACTGGCCATCGAGATTGAAAAAAGCATAGGCGTTGTTGGCACCCACCGTCCATGCCCCGTCATCAATGTCCGAGATATAACCGGGATAGTCCGGAATGCCCACGATTTTTGTATCCGGTGTGAGTTGGAGCGGCTTTGCTTCCTGGGCCGCCGCAGAGAGGCATAAAACGGCCCCAAGAAGTAAAACGGAGAGATTTCTAAGTCTCATAAGTGGTTGATTTGTAGTTCGGGAGCAAATATATAAATAAAAACCGTAATCTACAAAATGCCACTTTGACGGGCTTTAATTCAGCCGCACCATAGTGGTAACGACCATACCGGCATTGCCGTCGGTTCCCACGCTGGTTTTGATAACACCTCTGTCGGCCCCTACAACGGATGTGTAAAAATTCAGCTGCGTGCCGTTGGACATATATGCCACGAACTGAAGCGTCCGGGAGGCCGCTTCGAAGCGTTCCATCCTCAGGGTTCCCGGAACAATCTTGCCCTGGTACTCAGCGGCGCTGCTCCAGTCGAGCGCCACGTATTCGGCCGCATCCTTGGAAAGGTCGCATTCCCAGAATCCGGAGGTACCGTCGATGGAGTAAGCAACACCATCGACATACTCACCTTCGTTTGAAGGATAGTGCTCCGGCAGCTTTCTGGAAGACACAGTGCCGGCCTCGGGATCAAGGGTATGTATCATAACCCCGTCATATTCATTGCCGGCCCACCAGCTGAGTTTATCTGATGTGGAGATATAAACCCGGCCCGGGTCCATTCTCTCGTTAAAACTGCAGATGAGGTTTCCGAGGGAGACTGAACTTCCGGAGACGCTAAGATTGTAGAAGTCCGTGCAGGCTACGGTCCTGGTCCAGGAATCTTTACCATCTCCCTCCTGGATTTCTTTCTCATAGGTATCGGCATAATACAGTTTTCCGCCGATGGAAAGAAGGAAAGACTCTTTGCTCGCTTCCACCTGGAGAAGTACGGGCTCAAAGGAAGGAGGGGCTATCACTCCATGCATACCGCCATTGGTGCCGGGATAGCCGAAAGTCCCGCCCAGGCAAGAGCCTCCGGCAGGATAGAGTTTCCAGCAGGAGATATTGTCTCCCAGCACGTTGACGGCATCCAGCGTGTTGCCATTGTCCTGCAGACGGATAAGAGACGGAAGGCCTCCGTTTATGCCTTCATAATTCCAGCCGCCGGTCCTCACAAACAGGTCCTTTCCCAGCTGATGGAACCAGCCGTTAAGGAAAGTGGGCTGCTTGAAGCCGTCGTCCATCCCGTCCGGAGCTCCGGCCTCCAGCGTCCACTCGAAGAGGGCGCCGTCGCTCTTGCGGATGAGGTAATGGGCGCCGTGGCGGTCGTGGTACTTGGCGCTGAAATCGTTGATGATTTTGGAAAGGGCATGGCGCACAGCTTTGTCGCCGTCCGTGGGATAGTTATTCCATCCTCCCTTCACATCATAATGGCAGTTGGCGAGCCACAGCCAGCCTTCGTCCACGGGGAAAACAAAACCGGGAGAAATGATGAGGTTGGCCTGGATGGCTTCCGCCACCTCACCATTGGCACCTTCCACTTCTACATTATAGGTGACTTCAACCATAGAACCGTCTTCAGACACAGTGTAAAGGGCTTTCGGGCCGATGTTGATATCCCCCTCGGCCTTGGTTGCCACTCCCCCGGAAGCCAGGGCCAGCATCCGGGCGCCGGCGATATTGGCCTTGCGGAAGGTTACCTTGGTTTTGCCGCCAGGATTGTCCTTGTTGCAGGACGGCAGCAAAATAACGGAAAGAGCCATTATGGCAAAAAGAATCTTTTTCATATGTCATAGTGTTTTCCGCAAAGATATTCCATCCGCACGACTGTGTTGTGGCGGAATCCACCACAAAGGGCTGATTTGCAAGGATTTTTCGGAAGGAAATGATATCTTTGCGACAAGAATGTTTTGTCTTGCCCTAATACTTTCGCTTCTGATGGCGGTGCCGCGTTTTGTAAACTATAACGCGGCCGACGGCCTGCCTTCAAATACCGTTTACGCCATTGCCCAGGACGCAGACGGCATCCTATGGGTGGGCACCCGCAACGGACTTGCCAGCTTCGACGGCTCGCGTTTCCGCGGCTACAAGGAGTACGGCCGTGTGAATGCCCTCGCCGTGGACATCGAAGGCCGGCTGTGGGTTGGAACCACCGAAGGGCTGCGTGTGCAGGACGGCAAGGTCGATGGCAATATCCGGGCACTCTATGCCGATGACGAAGGCTATGTCTGGGCCACCGTGGGCGACACCCTCCTGCTTAAACTGTCGTTCAAGGATGGCATCCGGGAAGAAGCCCGCTGCTTCTACGACAAACGGGATTCCGAAGGCGACTATCCCTATTATCAGATATATGAGGCCGACGACGGAAAACTCTGGCTTGCCGGCCGCCTTGTGCACAACCAGTTCGTCGAAGACAGGGATAACCCCCACATAGCGCATCCCTCCTGGGATGGTATGTTCTGCAACGGAAGCTATGCCGAAAGAGACGGAACGCTATACGCCTTTGAAGACCATACCTCCCTCCTGTACGCTTGCGAAGGCAACAAACCCGTTCCTCTGGGATACCTTCCGATAGCTCACGCAAGGCTCCTCACGGACCACCGCGGAAAACTGTGGGCTGCTGGTTCTTACGGACTGGGACCGGTGAATACGGAGCATCCGGAAGCGACCCCGGTGTATGAAACTTCCTCTAACGAATTATATTGCATCTTTGAAGACCGTCAGGGCAATATCTGGGCGGGCGGCGACAACGGCCTCTCCGTGCTGTGTTCTGCCTTACAGCAGGTGAGCATAGTCTCCACCGCCCAGGTGTCGGCCCTTATGGAAGACCATAACGGAAAACTATGGATCGGCACTGCCGATGACCGCGTGTCCAGCCTGTACGAGGACAGCACCGGCGCCGTCTATGTGGGCCTCTGGAACAATACCGGATGGGAGGTCTGGAAAGACGGCAAAATGGTGCGCAAGGACCGCCTCACAGGCGCGCTTCCCGAGGAACAGACCGAAGCCAGGCACCTGGACGGAGCCAACTGGATTTCCGACTTCCTGGAAGACAGCCAGGGCCGGTTCTGGATTGTGACCTGGGAAGGGGTGGGACTCAATGAGTGGGACCGCAATGCCCGCCGCAGCCTTCCGCCACGCTGGCTCAGCCCGTTCCGCTATCCATCGGCCCAGGTGGACTCCAACATCTATCTGAGTTCCCGCCTTGGCAGCCGCATTATCGAAGACCGCGAAGGCAATCTGGTCTATGCCACCACCGAGGCGGGAATCAACATCATCGACAGGGAAACAGGCCTTGTCACAAAATATTACAAAGGCAATTCCACCATTCCGGACGATTATGTCACCGACCTCTGCCTCTCCCCTTCCGGAACCGTTTGGGCGGCAACCCGCAGCGGGCTCTGGAGCCCTTCCGGCGGGCATTTCCTGGACGGGATGCTGGTACAGTCGGTACAGGCCGATGACAAAGGTCGCCTTTGGGCAGGGACCGAGGACGGCCTCTGGTTCATCGACACGGACGGGAGCGCAGGCCGCGTCCCGAAAGAGCTGGGATTTCCCTCCGACATCTACGGAGAGCGCGTTTCCTGCCGCCTTTCCGGCGGGCTTCTGGCCTTCGGCGGGGCCGATGGAGCCGCCGCTTTCCACCCCGACAGCCTGCTTTCCATCAAGGCCGACGGAAGCCTTCCGCTGGAGAGCCTGGTCCGGCACCGCTACCGCCTGAACGGAGGTGACTGGACAGAAGGGCGCTTCGCCGGACTGCCGGAAAACATCCGCCCGGGACGCTACACGCTTCAGGAGCAGAGCTCGGATATTTTCGGCCGATGGGAACGCGGAGAAAGCCGGGAGCAGACCCTCAGCGTTCCGCAGCCTCTCTGGCTCCGCCCGCCCTTCCTGCTGCTTTATGCACTTCTTCTTTTCGCCATCGTATGGACCGTCCTTCGCCTTAGGAACCGCAGGGCTCTCGAGAAAGAAGTGGAGATGCGAAACTACCTGTTCTCCATCATTTCGCACGACCTCCGGAATCCCGTTTCTGGGAACCTGATGCTCACCCGCCAGTTGTTGGAACGCTTCCAGGAACTGCCGCCGGCGCAGCTACGGGAGGGGCTTGAAAAGCTGGCACAGTCGGCCAGGAACACCTCCGCACTGCTTGAGAACCTGCTCCTGTGGTCGCTGAACCAGAAGGGAATGCTGGAGCCGGTGATGCGGGACGAAGACCTTACCAGCCTTGCCGATGAAGCCATCGGCACTGTCCAAAGCGGAGAATCCATCTCCGTGGATATCCCGGCAGGCCTCAGCGTCCGTACCGACCGCAATATGCTCCTCACCTGCCTCAGGAACCTCCTGGACAATGCCGTGAAGGCAAGCCCGGAGGGTGTCGTCTTGCACGCCCGCGGAAAACGCATCACAATTGCCGACTACGGCCCCGGAATCCAGGCCGATGACGCACACTGGGGCCATGGCCTGGGCCTTGTGATTACCCGCGAGCTTCTGGAGAAACTTGGAGCCGCCATCGACATGCATAACCGGCCCGAGGGCGGCCTTGAAATAACTATCGACCTATGATAAATGTCCTTCTCATCGAAGACTCAGCCGTATTTGTGATGGGGCTCAAGCTGGCCATTGGCACCAATCCCTCCGTCGGGAGCATCGATTCCGTGGCCTCTCCCGGATCGGCAGTGGCCCACCTCAACGCCCATCCCGAAACCAACATTGCCGTGGTGGACATAACCCTGGAGTCGGAGACCGACGGCCTCACCCTTCTGGGCATCATCAGGGACGCCTTCCCGGGAGTAAAGACGCTGGTGCTTTCGCATTATAAGAACCCCGCCTACATCCTCCGGGCCATCACCTCCGGCGCCTGCGCCTATCTGGCCAAGGACTCCTCCCCCGAATCCATCGTGGAGGCCATTGTCGATGTTGCCGCGGGCAAATGCCTCTTTTTCGGAGAGACCATCGACTCGCATAAGATTCTTGGCGTTTTCGGTGGCAAGGAGAACCTTCAGGCCCGGAAGCCGCAGGGGCTCACGCCGCGCGAGCTGGAAGTGCTGCAGCTCACTTCATCCGGCTACAGCAATTCCCAGATTGCATCGGCACTGGAAATCTCCGTGAACACCGTGGACAGCTACAAGGAGCGCATCAAGGGCAAATTCGGCCTGGACAGCATCGTTGAATGCGTTGCCACCGCCGCCGCGAAAGGAATCGTGACGGTATAGCGCCGCTCTTTTTAGAAAGCTATCGCTTCAGTCCAAGTACGCACCAGCGCACCACGGGGATGCGGCGGATGATTTCGTACAGGAGCGGAGACAGGGTGAATACTGCCACGGTGAGGATGAGGTACATGGCCACGGGAGGCAGCTGGGTGTAGGTTTTCATCATGTAGCCGAAGGCTGCCACAGGGAGATAATGAACTATGTACAGGCCGTAGCTGGAACGTGTCATATAGCCGGCAAAAGCGTTTGTACAGTCGAATTTCGCCTTGAACCAGCCCATCATTGCGAGGCACATCAGCCAGCCGTAAATGCAGTTCAGGGGACTGCCAAGATACTCAGGCGAGGTGTTGTCCTGCCCGAAGGTTGTGCCTATGAGCACACCGCCTGCCACAACGGCAGCCGCCATGAGCGGAATCCAGGCCTTCCCCACCTTCTCCTGCACCTCGTCGTTAGAGAAAACAAAGTATCCAAGGAGGAACGGCACAAGGTAGAAAAGGGGCTTGTACAGGTTCAGAAGGCCGTCTGCCGTCTGCGGACGCGGGTTCTTTATGAGGGTCTGCTCCCCTGCCCAGAACAACACGCCAAGCAGCACTATCCAAATTATATTCGCCTTCCCGCACCAAGTCCAGAAACGGTTTTTGCGGTCCATCGCACGGACAAGAAGGAGAACCAGACACAGCAGCCACAGCACCTGGATGAACCAGAGCGGGCCGGTGCCGCTCACTGCCATAATGATATACTTCGCCACCGCCGGAACACCGTCGAACACTCCCTGCCTCTGCGCCACGACGGTATTGAAATATCCCACCATCCAGTGATAGACGAAAAGGCCTATGGTGCCCGGAACCAGCAGTTTCCGGGTACGCGCCCTGAACCACTGCTTTGCAGGATACTTGTCCAGTGCATACCTTGCGCTCACGCCCGCAAGGATAAACAGCAGCGGCATGAACCAGGGATACAGGATGTACATGATCACATCCTGGTACTGGCGAACTTCCGGATACTCCCCGAAGCCGCCGATGCCGCCGAAAACGCCCTTGTTGTTGTAGAAATAGATAACGTGATACGCAAGCACCAGGAGCACCGTCACCCAGCGCAGATTGTCCATCCAATGTTTTCTCATTTTGGAAGGCCCTCCATCACCTGGTCTATGGCGCTTTGGAATATATCCGTCTTCAGCAGGACCATACCCTTCTGGTCCCCCAGGAGCAGTAGCGCATCTCCCGGCTTGATATCATAAACGTTACGTGCGTCGCGCGGAATTACTATCTGGCCTTTGTCGCCCACCTTCACCACGCCGAAGATGTATTTGCCGTCGTTCTCTTGCATTTGTGAGAAATGTTAGAAATTTCCCACAAATATAACACAATCGATCCATATTACAAAAAAAAGAGACCCTTCACGGGCCTCTTTTTTCGTTGGCGATGCGAAAGCTTATTTCACAACTTCCCAGGAATACTCGTAGATTTCAGGCTCGTCGGTGCCATACTGCTTGTTCACCTTGGTCACGAAACCATCCGCGTCCTTCTCGTAAGTGTGAACGGCGATATCCGTTGCGCCTTCCCATGCAGCCTGGTCAAGCAGGTGCTTTGAAGGTTTGCCGCAGAAGCCGATTTCGAAAATCCAGCGGTCAACGCCGGCCTTGTCGCAAGCATCGGCAAAGATTCCGCCTACGTTCTCGTCGGTAAGGAAGCTCTGGATTTTCCACTCTTCGCTGCCGTCATCCTTGAACCTTGACCACTTCTCGAGGTCACCGCCCTTCCAGTTGAGGTTGGATTTTACCTGTACGGGATCCTTGTCGCTGCGGACGATCTTGGTAAGATAACCGGATGCGTCATAGGTGAATGCCCAGGTGTCGCCCCACTCGTTTGCCCAAGTGGTAAGATAGCCGTTGTCGCCAAGGGTGAATACCCAGTTGCCCTTTGCTTCGCCTTCCTTCACATAGGCGGCGGTGCCAACATTGCCTTCCCAGGTGAAAGTCCAGGTGCGCTCACCTTCGTTACGGTTCACGAGGGTAACTTTACCGTCGGTGCCATAGGTGAAAGCATACTTGTCCCACTGGTCGCCGCACATTGTGAGACGCTTCTGGATCTTGGGCTCCTCCGGAGCGTTCTTTTTGCAGGAGAAAGCCAAGGTTGCTACAGCCATAATGGCGATTGCATAGATGATTTTTTTCATAATGCTGCTGTTGTTAATGGTTAATAGATAAGTGATTAAAAATCTTTAAGATTGTCTTTTATGTATTCGAACCCGGTGAGGAAATCCTCGCGGGCATCGTCCAGATGGTTCCTGCAGCGGTATTCAAAACCCACGTCGGACAGCTTGCAGGTCCGGTACAGCGCGTTGGCGCTGCGGAAGGAGGCGTCTTCGTCGCACTGGCCGATATAGTAGAAACGGTCCTTGCTCACGCTTATCTCTCCGCTCACAGTGGCGTTTTCGAAGTAGATTGAAGAGAACATATCCTGGGCCGCCAGGACCGCGTTGCCGGTTTTGCCGATGGCAATGGCCTGGGTGTGGGTTCCGGGATAAATATCCTTATAGAACTTCACCCATTCCGAAATGCTCTTTCTCTGAAGATTGCAAGGGATGAGAACAAACCTCTTGGAAGGCATTCCGCGCTGAAGGATTGCCATGGCATCCTTGATAAGGCTTTCATCCACGTCCTCATAGGCAATGTACATGATAACGCCCGTTTTAGTTTCAGCGTTCCGATAGCCCTCTGACACATAGACGCCTTCAGAGTCGAAGCTGCAGTCCGTAGGGACCTTTACCTGCTTTAGATTCTTCTGCCAGGCGGTTTCACCAGCCATAAGAGCCGAGAAATAAGGCAGAACCTCTTCCAGAGCAGCTCTCCAGTAAGAAGTGCTGTGTCCGCCGTCGCCAACGCGATACTCGTGGGCGAAGCCGTTTTCCAGCATCAGGACGTGAAGGTCGTCATTGGCGATGAGGAGCTGCTGCTCGTTGTCGCCGCAGGTAAGGAACCAGTGGACCGACGAGTATTTGTCCTTGTTCTCTGCCGTGAACTGATGTAGCGGGCAGAGCGACTTGTAATAATCCGTTATGCGACCGTCTCCGGATTGTCCGTATCCGCCGAAGACGCGGCCCCACTGCTCGTTCCAGCCATTCTGGGACTCGCTCTTGTACTGCTCGTCGGTGCGGAACGACATGGAAAGAGGGGCGCTCATGGAGAACAGTTCGGGGTGCTGCATGGCATTCACCATCGCCCCGAATCCTCCCATGGAGTAGCCTATGGTTCCGCGGTGCTCACGGTCGGGAATCGTGCGGTAGGTTGCGTCTATCATGGGGACGAATTCCTCCGCCAGCATGGTCATATAGGGGAAGGTTCCGTCGTAACGGTCCACCCAATATGTCTTCCAGCCATTGGGGAAAACGTATATCATGGGCTCAAGTCCCTGGGATTCCAGCTGCCTGATCTTGGTCTCACACTTCATATACTGGCCGTTCCAGGAAGTGTTGTTGTCGCCAAGGCCGTGGAAACAGTACATTACCGGATAGCGTTTGTCGGTATCCGTGTTGTACCCTTCGGGAAGAAGGATGTCGTATGCCACCACGCTTCCGAGAAGCTTGCTGGAGAACGTGAATCCTGTATTGTATCTGGGCAGCTCCACGGGCTTCACATCCGGGAGCACGCGTTTTTTCATACACCCGCAGGAAGACAGGATCAGGACAGCCCCAAGTATGATTATAAACCTACTTTTCATCATAAACTACCATTTCAGAAGCATAAAGTTCGTAGTCGGGATGGGGATTGTCCAGGCGGAGCGTAAGGGTGTGCTCTCCGCTTTCAAAACAATAGGCGGAGAATATTTCATACTTGCGCTTGATATAATCAATTGGCATAGTAAAGTGATCAACCTCAACGCCGTCCAGAAGAGCAGTGACACTTGCCACATAGGAGTCGTCGGCATGCCCGGTTTTGCGCACGCTGCCTTCCACCACTATGCTGTTCCCCTTGAACTTAAGGTCCACGCTTGAGGTGAAGGCTTTTTTCAGCACGCGCTTTTCCACAGGCACTATCCCCTCGAAACTCTGCTCGTAGCGGACCGGCTCGGGTTTTTCAACGTCAATATAGATGCAGTCCGCATCCCCGTCGTTGCAGGAAAACAGAGTTTTAACCAATTTGAAGTTCTCCTGGCACACCTGATCGAGACTCAGAGAGGTGTAAGGGAACGGAATATCCTTGATGCGCTCCGCCCCCTTCTTCCAGTATTCCGGGATTGCATCATAGCCGTACATCACGCCAAGGATCCCCGCGGCCGATGCCGGATTGCAGTCGGAATCGTTGCCGCAGCGGGTGGCAATGTCCATGGTCTTGAGGAAGTCCCCTTCACCGTACAGAAGGCCGATGACCACGAAAGCCGAATTGATGGTTGCGTCTATATTGAAACCGTTCCACACGCCCTCGGGGCAGCCCACGTCGTTGGCGTGGCGGTTAGTCACCTCGAACCAGCACTGCTTCCAGTCGCCGGGGTACTTCTTCCAGTATTTGACCACATCGGCAATGGTGCTGTGGAACTTTGTGCCTTCTGGGATGGTTTTCAGCGCTTCCGTCACAATGGTGGGGATGTCGTCGCAAACATAGGCAAGGCAGTACATTGCGCCAATGAACACGCCGCCGTACCAGCCGTCGCCATAGTTCATGATATGGCCGATGAGGTCGCTCAGTTCCGAGGCCTTGTTCACCTTGCCGGGGTACAGCATTCCAATGAAATCGGCCTCTATCTGGAAGTCGATGTCGTCGGCGTGAGGATTGTACTTCCAATGGCCGCTTTCCGGTGCGCCGCGCCCGTTAAGGATATTGTAACGTGCCGCCTGGTTGGCATGCCACAGTTTGTAGTCGGCATAGGCAAAAGCCTTTGCATACTCCTCCACGGGAGCATCCGTGCCGTACTTGAGCATTGTTTCCATGAAGGTAAGGTCCATGTAAACATCGTCATACAGGCCGGGATCCTCGATGTAGGTGTCGTAGATATAGTCGTCGTACCAGGGGATGGGGACTTCGTCCATTATTATTCCGCCCTTGTACTTGAATTCCGTGGGGCCGCCGTAGGTACATCCAATGGTCTGGCCGTACCATCCACCCTTGATTTTATCCATAAGGGTGGCGTCGCTCATTGCCAAGATGCTGCCGTACTGCACTTTCGGGGTGCAGGCGGCAAGAAGGAGCAGGGCGGCTGGAAGTATGAGTATCCTTTTCATCATCAGTTGTGGTAATAAACGTTGTCCACCGGTTTTTCGCTGTAGTACTGGATTGCGTTTATGCGAAGCAGGTAGGTGGACGGATCAGGGTTACGCCAGACCATGCGCACGGCATGACGGCCCTCCGGCAGGCAGTATTTCCACGCTGGTTCCAGCTTGCGGGATGTTCCCTTCATGGGAAGCAGCGAGACCTGGTCCAGTTCGCCGTCTATCCAGACTTCGATTTCGGCCACATAAGGATCATCTTCCTCTGCAAGGGCGAAGACCTCTGAACCCACGTGCTTCTTGGAAACGCGTGCGGCATAGTCGGCACTGATTCCCCTCAGGCACACCAGATTGCCCCAGATCACAAAGCCGTTTCCGGAGAAGTCGAACTCGTAGTCGGTGCTCATCCAGGCGTCTTTCTGGTCCCTGTAGATAGGGAAGGTGTTCACGAAATTCCGCTCCAGGGGAAGCACCTCAACGCTCTTCTGAGGTATAACCACCTCGGTTTCATTAACTTTGCCGCCGTTTTTCCGAATAAGCTGCAAAGCCTGGTTGAAGCTGTACTCCGCCCCTTTGGCAAGAGAGACATCAGTGCCTTCGAAGTCAAGGTCCCAGATTTCCAGCACCGGGTCTTTCCAGAAATGTGGAATATTCTCAAGGCCCAGCACAACGCCCAGGACGCCGCCCACGGTTGCGGGATTGCAGTCGGAATCCTGGCCGCAGCGGGTGGCAATCTCGAGGGACTTCCCAAAATCGCCGCCGCCGTACAGGAGGCCCATGGCAACATAGGCTGAATTAATCTTTGCGTCTATGTTGAAACTGAGGAATACGCCCTTGGGGCAGCCGGTATCCCGGTCCCACTTCTTCAGAAGTTCGAACCAGGCGGATTTCCAGTCATTCGGATACTTCCTATGCAGCAGGCGGACATCGTTTATGCACTGCCAGAAGCTGCTCTCCTGCGGAATGGCCTCAAGGGCCATGTCTACAATCTTTGCAGGGTCGCTCTCCACAAACGCAGCGCTGTACAGGCCAGCCACGAAAGCACCGCCGTAGAAACCGTCGCCGCTGTTCATTATATGGCCCACCCTATCGGCAATATCCAGCGCCTGAGGTATCATTCCGGGGGCCATCAGGCCCACGAAATCGGCCTCGATCTGGAAATCAAGATCATCGGCGTGGGGGTTGTTCATCCAGTTCCCCGACTCCGGAGGCATTATGCCCTGGCGCACATTGTACCGGCCGGCCTGATTGGCGTGGGCCAGGTGGTAGGGCGCATAGGCAAAGCGCATTGCAAGCTGCTCCTGAGTGGCGTCCAGCCCAAGCTGCTCAAAGGCCTCGGCAAATGTAAGGTCGTTGTAAACGTCGTCGAACAGGCCCGGCTTTCGGTCCCACCAGTGCTTCACATAGCCTTCGCCCCAGGAAATGGGCATATTGTCCGGGATAAGGGTTCCGGTGAACTTGAACTCGGTGGGAGCGCCGTACACCACGCCTATGGTCTGTCCGGCCCAGCCGCCCATGATCTTGTCCATAAGAACGTGCCGGGGAATGGTGACACTCTCCGGAGCCTTGGGGGCCGAACAGGCCGCGCAGATGGCCATAACGGCCAGGATAACCAAGCTACTTCGCTTCATAGACCTGCAGTTCTGTGATAGATATGAAGGCCGATACCGCCTTGGTATATTTGTGCCAGTGCTCCAGGGTGGCATCGTCGCCTATCACGCGGATGGCCGTGGTGGTAACCTTGGGGAAGGTGAAGATGAATTCACCGTTGTGAGGCTGGAAGAACACTTCGTCGCAATATGGCCAGTCGGGAGTAACCTTTGCCTCCAGAGGCTGCCAGTTGCCGTTTTCGTCCAGATATTCGGGATGAAGGTTGCTGTACCAGCCGCCGAATTCCTCCAGAGGTCCGTAGTGGAATGAAATCATGTCGGTGGTAATGGGCTTTTCCCAGCGGTAGCCGAAGTAGTCCTGCTTGGGGGCGTTGGACTTGCTTCCCAGCGAATAGAAAGCAGCTCCGGGGCCGCCCACGACGCCGTCGTTGATAACGTCCACGCTGTAGGCGCGGTAAGTAACGGGAATGGTGAGCCAGCAGGAATCCAGGGTTGCCCTGTCGGTCTCCCTTGTGAGAGCAAGGATTTCCGCAGCATCAGGAGCAAGATTGCGTCCGCGGTCGGCAGGCAACTCGAAGGTTGCGGCAGGTTCAACGGCGGGCACGAAACGGGCCTTGGGGTTGATGGTGTAAATCTTCTCACCGTTCTCCTCGCGGACCTTTCCTCCGCGGGCCAGGATGTTCTTTTCCGCCAGCACCACAGTGCGCTCGATGATATCCTCGATGGACGCATCCGGCATGTCGTAGCGGGTCACGTTGATGTAGCGGTCGTTGAACGGCTTGGTCCAGTGCGGGAACTCCGCCGGCATTGCGCGGTCCAGAGGAACGCCGCCCACGCCGTTGATCACGCCCAGAAGGCCGCAGATGGTGGCGGTCTGGTTGTCGCAGTCAAAGCCGAGGGCGCAGCCCACAAGGAGCGTCTTTTCAATGTCACCGTCGCCATACAGAAGGGCCAGGATGCCCATGGCGCCGTTCAGATCGGCATTCCAGATGCTCTTGGTAATGTCCGGCTCGTTCACGTAGAGCTCATCGGCAATCACCTTGCGGGATGCTTTCCAGTTGTCCGGATACTTTTTCCAGAGGTCCAGGCACTCGTCGATGATTGCGCGGAAGCGGTCCTCCCTGGGAAGATACTCCTTGGCATGACGGATGAGCGTGGGAATGTCGCTTTCGAAGAAGGCCTCCGAGTACATCGCGCCATACACCACAGTGGGCGATACGGCCCAGTCGTCGGAGGTGATGCGCGCAGCCCAGTCCGAAACGCCGGCGGCATACGCGGGCATTCCCGGAGCGGTATAGGCCCAGATTTCATTGATCAGCTGGGGGTCGATCTGGAACCAGTGCGGGTTATAGCGCTTGTCGCCAGTGAGAGGAGGGGTGAAGCCATAATGCATGAGTCCCAGGGCGGCACGATTCGCGAGCCACACCCTGTCGCGGATGTGGTACATCCAGCTGTCCTTCACCTGGGCATATGTGGGATCCACGCCGTTTTTCTCCATCATCAACAGATAGAGATACTCCACATCGGTGTCGTCGTCCGAGAAGGCTCCGTCCACGGCCGACATCTTGCGTATGGCCTTGTTGAAGACGAAGGGTCCTTCACCCGGCTCGTCCACGAACTTGTTCTCGTACTCAAGCCCGTAAATATTGCCTACAAGCTGGCCCATCCAGGCGCCGGCAATCTTGTCCTTAAGCTGCGTGCGGGTGATTTCCAGCGGCTTCTGCGCGCAGGAAGCAAGGGCCAGAAGGCAAATGGCCGTTATTGTAAGTTTTCTCATCATTTCAGATTGGGATTTGCGGCAATGGCCGTTTTAGGTATGGGAAGAAGCAGGTCGCTCTCTGTCTTTTCGGGTTTGGCCCACCACGCTTCCAGATATTTGTCGAAGCGGATCATATCCTGTCGGTGCCAGCCCTCGATGGCCAGTTCGTGAGCCCTTTCCCAGTACAGATTGTCCAGGGTGAGCTCTGCGGCCGTCATAGGAGCTAGTCCTGCGCGGGTGCGGATCTTCTTGAAATCTTCCACTGCGGCGGCCGTACCGGCTTTGTCCTGGCGGACCAGCGCCTCAACGTACATGAGCACGACATCGGCATAGCGTACAAGGAAGAAGTCGTTGTCCATACCCACCTGGCCGCCGGTGAGAAGGCCGTCGGACTGATAGGTCCATTTGCCGATGCGGGCGCCTTGCAGAGGCTCGCGGTGGGAATCCTTGCCGTAAACGCTCTCCGGCATGTCGGGGTCTATGATATAAGGAACGCCCGGCTCATACTCGATTGGATTGTTGGCTTTGTCGTACATCTGGCCATACAGCCAGGTGTCCTTCTTGCGGGTGTCGGCAGGGTCGTAGGAGGCCAGGAAGTCCGGTTCTCCGCACAGGCCGTCCCAGGCCTCCGCGTTGATTCCGAAGGGTTCGCAAAGGTCGGCGGGAAGGGTGGACATGTAGATGATGAAGGCGTTATGGTCGCTCTTGGTGTACACCGTACTGTAAGGAATGGCCATAATCTGCTCCGGGCAGTTCTCGTTGTTCACGCAGAAATTGTCCTTGTAGTTCGGAGCAATCTGGTAATGGCCGGCGCTGATAACGTCCCAGCAGGCATCCTCCGCCTCTTTCCACATGGGCTTGCCTATCCACTTTTCGGCATTCAGGTACAGTTTGGCCAGGATGGCATCGGCAAAAGCGCGGGTGACGCGGCCATAATACTCCTTGGTGGGCTCCACCTGAAGAAGGTCGATGTTGTCCTTTATTTCCTTCTCTATGAACTCGAACATAAAGGCCCGGTCCTTCTTGGGAGGATAACCTTCGATGTGCTTGCTCACGGAGAAAGGAACATAGCCCCATTCGTCCATCCCGCAGAGATAGAAGTAGGCCCGCAGCACCTTCATTTCCGCAATCACGCGGTCTTTGGCTGCGAAATCCTTGTCTATGCTCTCGAAGGTGTCCAGAACGTCGTTACAGGCGGTTATGCCCTTGGTCCAGTATTCCCAGGCCATCTCTAGAAGACGGTTGCTGGAGGAAATGCTGTGAACGTGCACCTCGTTGTAACGTCCGTCGTCCCACCATCCGCCGTTTGCATTCACGGGTACGCAAACCTCGTTCGTAATCTGGATGTTGAAGGTCCACAGGCTCTTTTCCGTTCCCCAGTGCTGAAGGGCGGAATAGGCGCGGGCCGAGTATTTCACGAACTGCTCTTCCGTGGTGAAGAAGTTCTCCTTCGCTATCTGGGAATAAATCTGTTCGTCAAGATTGGTACAAGCCACGCTTGCGGCAACAGCCATAATAAGGTATAATACTTTTTTCATGACCAGTCCTCCTTACAGGTTAAGGGTTAAACCCAGCGTGAACGTGCGGGTGCGGGGATAGTAGCTGGTGCTTTCCACACCCGGGGTGAGGCCGGACAGGCTCACTTCCGGATCCACTCCCTTGTACGCCGTTATGCAGAATACGTTCTGGGCCGACACGAAGGCCTTGGCACCGTGGACGTATCTGTTTTTCAGGGGAAGGTCATAACTGAGCGTGACGTTGTCCAGTTTCAGATAGCTTGCATCCTCTATGTATTTGTCCGAGTAGCGGATTTCTCCGGTGAAGGAGGTATCGTCCAGCCAGGAGGAGAGGATGTTTCTCAGGCCTATCAGCTGCAGGCTCTCGTAGTTGGCGCGGTAGGAGTTGAACACCTTGCCGCCGATTGCGGCGCGAAGGGTTGCAGCCACCGTCCACTCCTTGAACTTCACATTGTTGCTCCATCCGATGGTAACATCGGGATATGCGTGGCCTATGAGGCTCCACTTGGTAACAGGAACCTTGCCCAGGAATTCATCCTTGAGCACATCCTTTCCGTTTTCAACCCTGTCCCACCTGGGAGCATAGAAGGAACCCAGGCTCTCGCCCTCAATTAGGCGCTGCACATAGGCGCCAACGGGCGTTGCAATCCAGCCAACTTCGTAGTCCTGGTTCTGGAATTCCTCATTGGTGAACTTGATGAGCTTGTTCTCGTTATGGGCGGCAACGAGACTCGTTGTCCAAACGAGCTCCCTTGTCTTAACGGGAGTTGCATAGATGCTCAGTTCAAGACCGGTGTTGCTGATGGAACCCACATTGGTGAAGAGTTCGTCATAGTCGTACGGGGGAACCGGCACTTTGTACTTGTACAGAAGGTCTGTGGTGAGGCGGTAGTAGTAGTCGAACGTTCCGCCTATCCTTCCGTCCAGGAATGCGAAATCCAGACCCACGTTGAACTCGTTCTTGCGTTCCCATCCAAGGTTTGGATTGGCGTTGGATGCGGGTGCGTAGGAATTGATCCATTCCCCGTTATAGTAGAAACTGGTACCGGACGACATCAGCATCAGGGACTTGTAATTGGAAAAGTCCTGGTTTCCGGTGACGCCGAATCCGGCCCTGAGCTTGAGGTCCGTGAGCCACTTAACGTTCTTGAGCCAGGGCTCCTGGCTTATGCGCCAGCCTGCACTCACTGCCGGGAACCATCCCCACTTGTGGTCCTTTCCGAAGCGGGTGGAACCGTCGCGGCGCAGGGACACGGATGCAAGGTATTTTTCCTTGTAGTTCCATATCACGCGGCCGAAGAAGGCAATGTAGCGACTGGACGAGCGGTAGGTGTCCATATCGGCAAGGCCGGCCTGCAGCGCGCTTCCGCCGCTCATATGATTGGCTTTGTAGAAATCCGAGTCAAAACCGTAGTTCTCCATGCTGGATTCCCAGTTCATCATCCCCTGCCAGGTATATCCGAGGATTCCCTGGAGGGAGTGGTCACCGAAAGTATTGGAGTACTGCACGGTGCTTTCCCACTGGAGGTTGTCATAGGCGTCGGCAGAGGAATAAGCGACGCCGTTCTTGCCCACGCTGCCGGGATAATAGGAGGTCTTGTACTCCTGGCTGAAGTACTTTTCGTCGCTGTAGCTTATGAAGTTGTCCCACTTCAGGCCCTTCACGGGGAGGATGTTCAGCGTTGCCCGGACATTGGCCATCACATAGGACGTTTCGTTATTGGAGAAGCGTTCCTTGAGCATTGCCACGGGGTTGGAGTAATCCGACTCGGTAAGGGTGAAGTATCCCCCGTTCTTTGTGTTCGAAGGGTCATAGACCGGCTCCGTGGGGTTTCGGGTGAAGGCCTGCCTGAATGCGCCGTAATTGGCCGGGTGGGACTGACGCCTCACATAGCTCAGGTTATAGTCCATATCCAGCCAGCCTTCCAGGATGTGCTGGGTAACATTGGTCTTTACCAGATACTTGGATGCATCGTTGCCTATCTGAAGGCCCTGGTTCTGCTCCACGTTCAGTACGGTGCGGTGGGAGAAGGTGTCCGTTCCGCCGGAAACCGCAAGGCTGTGCTTGTGGCTCACCGGGGTGCGGGTAATTTCCTTGAACCAGTCGGTGTTGTTTCCGTACAGGGAACCGGCCTTTCCGGGAGCATAGTTCTTTATTGTATATTCGAACTCTTCCGCCGTCATGGGCATCGCGCGGGACTCCACGGTCTGGACGGATACCTGGCCGTCGTAGGTGACGGATGTGGTTCCGCTCTTTGCGCGTTTGGTGGTAATGATAATCACGCCGTTGGTGCCGCGGGTGCCGTAAATGGCGGCCGCAGAGCCGTCCTTCAGCACGTCCACGGATTCCACTTCCTGGAAGTTGATGTTGCGGAGGTCGGCATCGGCCACGCCGTCAATGATGATCAGCGGGCCCTGGCCGGCACTGAGGGTATTGGTTCCGCGGAGGAGGAACTGGTAGGAGCCGTTGGGGTCTCCTCCGTCCGGATTCACCACCGTGAGGCCGGCCACCTTGCCCTGGAGCAGACCGCCGGCGTTGGTGTACGAACCAAGATCCAGTTCATCCACTTTCAGGCTCGAAACCGATCCGGTGATTTCCTTCTTGGTGGTCCTTCCATAGCCGATGACCACGGATTCCTCCAGCATCACGGCTTCGGAAGGCACCATCTTCACATTCTGTCTGTCGGCCGATGCGGTGAAGACATAGTCGTCATAGCCCAGGAACGAAACGGTGACCTGGGCGCCTTCGGGAACCGACAGCGAGTAAGAGCCAGCCTGGTCGGTTATCGCATAGCGGCTGCCGCTCACCACGGTTGCCCCCACAAGGGGATCCCCGCGTTCGTCGGTAACCTTTCCGCTTACGGTCCTGGTCTGGGCGAATGCCGTCACAGCCAGGAGCAGCGACAAAATGGTCAGTAACAGCTTTTTCATAAAACTACATTCCCGCTATGACCACGCATGCAAGGCCCGCTACGAAGAGGCCGAACATAAGGGCAAGGAGGCCGTAAACGCCCTTCTTGGCGCCTTTGAATTCCTTCCAGATGAAAACGCCCCAGATTGCGGCAACCATAGGTGCGCCCTGGCCAAGCGCATAGGACACGGCGGCGCCGGCCTTTCCTGCGCAGATGTAGTTGAGGGCTGTACCGAGGCACCAGATGCAGCCGCCCAGGATGCCCACAAGGTGGGTCTTCATATTCCCGGCAAAGTACTGCTTATAGGAGACGGGCTCTCCCACGAAGGGTTTCTTCATCACGATGGTGTTCACGATGAAATTGCTCAGGAACACGCCAAGGGCGAAGATGACCATTGCGGTGTAAGGGGTGAGCATACCTGCAGCGGGGGCTGCGAAGTTGTTCAGATCCACGCCGTTATACACAAGGGCAGAGAAGAACGACATGATAAGTCCGGCCAGGACCGCCAGGATAATGCCCTTGCGGTTCTGCTTTGCATCGCGCTGCTCGTTGGAGACCTTGCCGGAGGCCACTCCGTTGCAGATCACTGCCAGAACCACCAGTGCCACGCCAAGCCACAGGAGGCCGGTCTTCTGTCCTGCGACGGGGTGCAGGAGAAGGTTGTTGAGCACGCCCATGACCAGCGCAATGCCCACTCCCAGAGGGAAAGCCACTGCCATTCCGGCGATGGAAACCGATGCCGACAGAAGGATGTTGGATACGTTGAACACCACTGCACCAAGAAGCACCCAGCCGATACTGGCCCAGCTGGCCTGGCCAAGGTCCTGGACGAAGGGTCGTCCTTCAGTGCCGATGGAGCCTGCTGTGAAGGCGAGGAGCAGTGAGAACAGGACCATACCGATTACATAGTCCCAATAGAAAAGCTCGTATCTCCAGCTCTTGGCTGCGAGTTTCTGGGTGTTTCCCCATGAGCCCCAGCAGAGCATTGTGATGAAACAGAAGATTACTGCGAGCGTGTAACTGCCAACGATGTACATAGGTTATTTGTTTTAAAAGTTAATTACTTACAGCTGAATTTCCTTGCGATAGGGGATGGAATTCTGGGCACCCATCTTCTGGACCGTGAGTGCCGATGCCGCGCATGCGAACCCTGCGGCTTCTTTCAGGGATTTGCCTTCCGAAACGGCCACGCAGAGGGCTCCGCAGAAGGTGTCCCCCGCTGCGGTTGTGTCCACTGCCTTCACTTTATGTGCGGGAACGAATACGCCGGGGCCGCCTTCGCAGATGAGCGCGCCCTTGCTTCCCATCGTTACGATGAGCTTTCCAACGCCCCTGGCCTGCATTGCGGCTGCGGCCTTTTCGGCATCGGCAACATCATTCACCTCCATGCCGCTGAATCTGGACAACTCCGTTTCGTTGGGGATGAAAAGGTCGATATAGCCGAACAGCTCCTCCGGGAGAGCGGTTGCCGGCGCCGGGTTCAGCACCACTGTGGCGCCTGCCTGATGGGCTATCTTTGCCGCCTTCAGCACCGACGGGATGGGGGTTTCCAGCTGGAGAAGCAGGATTGCGCACTGCCTGAGATCGGCCTCGAAACTGTCGATATCGGCCTCCGACAGGTCTCCGTTGGCCCCCGAAGCCACCACGATGCAGTTTTCCGCGTGCTCGTCCACGGAGATGAGGGCAACGCCGGAAGGCAGCTCCGAGCGGAGGATACCGCTGGTGTCCAGGCCTTCCTTATTGTACTGCGCTATGGAATTGTCGCCGAAAATGTCGTTTCCCACCTTGCAGATGAATTTCACATTTCCGCCAAGGCGCTGTGCCGCCACAGCCTGGTTCGCACCCTTGCCGCCAGCGCCCATCGTGAACACTCCGCCAAGGACGGTTTCGCCCGGCCTGGGAAGTTCCTTTGTTTTCACGGTCATATCGGTGTTGCTGCTCCCGATAACCAGAATTCCCTTTTTGCTCATAGTATATCGTGTTATTGATTACGCATATCAGACACAAATATAAAAAACTCGGCAAAAAAAGACAAGAAAACCACCCTAAGGGTGGCTTCTATCAGTTCTGTTCCTTTTCAAACTGCCGCCAGGCGCTCTTGAACCAGTTGCGGAGCACCTGCTTGCGGGCGGGGATAAGGAAGGAGTTTTCTATGGAGATGCGGCACAGCTGGCGTATCTGGGCAAGGGAAAGGTCCCAGCCAACGGCCACGGCCAGATAGTCGCCCGTGAGCACGCTGCGCGACTGATAGGCGGCATCGTCAGAGCAGATGATGATTGGAATGCCCTGCTCCATGTACCTTCTGGCGGGGTGCTTGGCGAAGTCCCTGCAATAGCCCAGGGCCGCATTGGACACGGGGCAGATTTCCATGGGGATACCTTTTTCCATTACGGCTTTTTCCAAAGCCGGATAACGGTACAGGTTGAAGCCGTGCCCCAGACGGTCAATGCCGCAGCGGAGGGCCACTTCTATTTCCCCGTTCTCTCCGCGGAGGCTTTCGCCTGCGTGGAGCGTAAGCCGTAGGCCGGGGTTCTCCACAATTATCCTGCGGATGCGCTCCTCGTAGCGGGCAAGGGAGTAGGAACGGTCTTCGTCGTTCACTATGTCGATAGCTTTCACAAGGTCGAACTTGCCGTCCTTGACGTTTTTCCATACCCACACGGCATTGTCCATCAGTAGGTCGAAGAGGGGGTCCCAGGCGTCGTTCTTGCCGGCGCAGGCCACTATCGACAAGGTGAACACGGGATCCACTTCCCTCACCTTCGCAAGGGCACGGATATATGCCTCTGCGCGCGCCTGGGCGTCCTGACGGGTGCCGAAGAAAGGGGATCTGAGTTCCAGATGCTCCACGCCGATGCTGTGGTAATACAGCATCACCCGCGTATAGTAGTCTTCCACTAGGGCCGGTGTGCAGCAGATGGCGCCGCATTTTGTGAAGATGCCTTCGAACCAGTCCCAGAGGTAGCCGCTCCGGGGCGCTCCTGCAATGGTCCAGTTGTGGCGGAAATCGTCCACCGTGAGACCGTCGTCCAGGCATTCCTGCATAGTGCGGCTGCCGTATGGCGCACCCGGGCCGATGAACCGTATCTGCCAGTCCGGGGTAATTACCAGTTCGGGATGGTCTTTGAGGAATTCCACCTGCATGTCCATGGGCAGGATGGCATCGGCGTGCGCATGCAGATCCGCCCCCTTGGGCATGCGTTCCAGAAATCTGTAAAGGGGCGTATCGTAGATTGCGGTATCCCGCAGAAAGTCGAAGGAAGTGCCGAACTGCGCCCTGAAATCGGCCTTCAGACGTTCAAATTTCTGGTCCATTGCATTACCCTTTGTAATGCACGCAAAGATAAGGAAAAAAATCGGGATGAGGAAATTAATATTTCCGGCTGCCGGAGAGATGTGCCCGCACCTCATCCATCGGCACGAAGAACACATTGAAGGCCGATGAGGTGGGAAAACGGTTGAACCACGCGTCCCGCACCAGGTAGTACCCTATCCCGGAGATTTTCCCGCTGCGTTTCAGGGCCCTGTCGTAAGCGGCAATCCTCTGCCGGATCCAGGGAAGCAGTTTCAGCCCTTCCCGGCCGTCCTTGAACGACACTATCGCCACCACGTGCCACTTGGGACGCGTGTCGATGGCAGCTTCCCTCTGCTCCTTTGTGCTGTGGTGCGTTACGGTGATGTGCCGTCCGTAGGTGGTGTTGATATGATCCATCCACTGGCGGAACACCTTGCCGTGGGTGGAAGTGTCCTTGATGCGGCTGCTCCAGATGTAGTAGTGGATCATCTCGTGGATGAGGGTGTCTTCCACTTCCTGCTCGGGCAGGTCCAGGCGCGTCGAGATGCGTATCTTGAAGCCGTAGTACTCCACTCCCCGGAATGGAATACGCCTGGACTTGAAGGTGCAAACCCCCAGGTACGACGCCGCGTTCCCCGTTTCCAGCGGAAGCCTTTCAAGTTTTCCGCCGAAATACAGGTCGTTGAACAGGTCGAATTTCTCCTGCAGGTATGGAACCGTTGCTCGCACGGTGCAAAGATAGGGTTCTATTCGACATTTTGCGCACAAGGTCTCCCCACTTTAATCAGACCTTGCGCAAAAACCCTACTTGAACAGATTCTCCAGCTTATATCCCAAACCCAGGTAAAACAAGCCGTGCCTGAGGGAGACGTCGGAGGGGAAGTTGCTGCCTGCAACGTTCAGAAGGCCGTGGGTGTAGCCCATGTATAAAAGCACACCGCCTATGCTGCCACCGGCTTCGATGCCAAGACAAAGGTCGAAGCGCTTGTAATCTCCGTTCTTATAGTGATTGATGGTTCTGTCGCTTTCGATGATGCCGGTGTCTTTGGTCCTGGTCTGGGAAGAAAGACCAAGCTGCATGGTGGGACCGAATTTTACGAAAGCCTGGTACCTGTCACTATTAGTGGTAGAGTATTTTAACATTACGGGAAGGTTGAGTGCCGTCTCCGAGAACCTTGAAACCGTGTTCTGGCTCACTCCGATCAAATTCATGCCGTCCTCGCTGTACAGGCTGGTAAATTCGAAGAAAAGACCGGGTTCAACGGAGAGACCCTTTACCGGAAGGGCGTAATCATAAGTTGCGCCTGCAAATAAGCCCGCAGATGATTGGTTCATCGCGTCCGTACTTGGCTGGTAACGACTTAATATGTTGTCCATTAAGCCTAAGGAAACTGAAATCTGCGCAAAAGCCTGGGTTCCGATGAGCATGAGCCCGGCTGCGAATACTGTTGCAAATAGTCTTTTCATAATGGTAAAAAGCGTTTTCAGGTCACTAAGATAGCGAAAATAATTAAAAAATCACTATCTTCGTACTCTTGCAAACCTTTCGCCTATGAAGCATGTGTATATTGCGGCGGCGCTCGTGATGCTGCTATCGGTCACGGGATGTTCCGGCGGCAAGAAAAAAACATTGGACATACGCTCCGAGCAGGACCTCTCCGGACTCACGCTGGCCGTTTCCAATGGCAGCTATTACCAGAGCAAATACTCCAAGCGGGACGACGTCAAACTGTTCGTCACCAGCACCGATGCCGATGCCGTACAAGCTGTGCGGCAGGGTCTTGCCGATGTGTATGTGAGCGACGAAGTGATGCTCACCCGCGAAGACCAGGCTCGCCTTGGGATGAAGATAGCCTTCCGTGGCGATGAGGCATTCGACGTTGCCTTCTCCATCAGAAAAGGCAACGAGTCCCTCCGTACCCAGCTGAACTCCTTCCTTGCCAACGAGCCCCTTGAAGGCATCATCGACCACTGGGTGAATGAAGGCCCGGCCGTGGAGGAGCCCGCCGGCGATATCCCTGCCGATGCCGCTCCGCTTCGCTGCATCTGCTGCATGAACCTGTCGCCCATCAGTTTTGTGGGAGAAGGCGGACAGTGGATGGGCCTGGAGCCTGATATCCTGCGCCGCTTCGCCCACTCCATGGGCAGGCCATTCGAAATGAAGTACCAGGACTTCAGCTCTGCCATAATAGCCCTTCAGGCGGGACAGGCCGATATCGTTTCCGCCTGCCTTTTCGTCACGGAAGAGCGACAGAAATCCGTGGATTTTTCCAACCCATACTACAAATGCCGTCCGGGATACTTCGTTGTGGACAGGGACAATAAGACGCACCTGAGTTTGGGAGAGCGCCTGAAGATGAACCTTGTCACCGAAAACCGCTGGAAACTCATAACCGACGGCCTGCTGGAAACGCTCAAGATAACCCTCCTTTCCATCCTCCTTGGAACAGCACTTGGCATGGGGATTTGCGCGTGCAAGCGCAGCCGCCGCAAATGGCTCCGAGGATTTGCAGACGCATACGGAGCCTTCATCAACGGCATTCCCACCCTGGTGTTTCTCCTTATAATGTTCTACGTAATCTTCGCGAATACGGGTATCAGTGCATCCTTGGTGGCAATAATAACCTTCGCCCTGTGTTTCGCGTCATCGTCCGGAAGCATCTTCAGTTCAGCCATTTCTTCAGTGCCTTCAGGCCAGACGGAAGCCGGCCTGGCACTGGGGTTCACCCCTTTCAAGACCTTCACCGGCGTCGTCTTCCCTCAAGCTCTCAAACATGGGCTGCCCCTTTATGCAAGCGAATGTGTGGCTCTTTTGAAAAGCACCTCCATCGTGGGCTACATCGCCATACAGGACGTCACCCGCGCCAGCGACCTCATCCGCAGCCGCACTTTTGACGCCCTCATTCCACTGGTCATCGTAACCATCCTGTACTTCGTGCTGGCATGGCTCTTACGGAAGCTTTTGAACCTCATCCTTATCAAGAAGTAACCCCATATGATAAGCATAAAACACTTAAGCAAGACCTTCCTCAATCCAGACGGAAGCACCATCACGGTCCTAAAGGACGTGAACTGCGATATCCAAAAGGGAGAGGTTATAAGCATAATCGGCCCGTCCGGAACCGGCAAGAGCACCCTCCTCAGGGCTCTGAATATGCTGGAACCGCCCACCGGCGGCGAAATCTATGTCGATGGGGAAAACATCATGGCCAAAGGCTATCGCCTGGACCGCATGCGCCAGAAGATGGGAATGGTGTTCCAGGGCTTCAATCTGTTCGAGCACAAGACCGTGCTGGAAAACATCACCTACGCACCCATGGAACTAAGGCATGTGAGCGAAGCTGCGGCCAAAGAAGAAGCCATGGAACTGCTGAAAAAGGTGGGCCTGGCACAGAAGGCCGATGTTTACCCTTCATCCCTCTCCGGCGGCCAGAAGCAGCGCGTGGCCATTGCCAGGGCGCTTGCCATGCATCCGGAGGTAATCCTCTTCGACGAGCCCACATCGGCCCTGGATCCCACAATGGTTGGAGAGGTGCTGAGCGTTATACGGCAGCTTGCGAAGGAAGGACTCACAATGCTCATCGTAACCCATGAGATGCGATTTGCCCGTGACGTTTCCACCCGTATATTCTTTATGAACGAGGGTATCATTTACGAAGACGGCACCCCGGAGCAAATCTTCGGGCATCCGTTGCGCAGCGCCACCAAAGCCTTCGTGAACCGCATCCAGAAACTGGTCTATGAGATTGAGGACGACAACTTCGACTATCTCCAGATCCATACCGGCTTCAGCCGCTTCTGCATAAAGTACAATATCGCCTCTAAAATTGACCTTGCCTACTCCGTGACAAAGGAAATGCTTTTCACGCACATGCGCACCTACAGGCCCCTCACCCTCCGTCTCACCCATGCGGAAATCTCGGGCGAGACTGCCCTGGACTTCATGGTGGAAGGGCAGAAGGAGTCTCCCCTGCCCGGCGGAAACGCCCTGGACAGCCTTCGTGCCAGCGTGAAAGGGATAGTGGAAGAGCCCACCGTAAGGGGCTTCCGCGTGAAAATCCTGATATAAGAATAAAAACTTTTAATATGAAACCGAAAAAGTTATTTCTTCTTTTCGTCCTTATTCCCGCCCTTTTCTCGTGCGCCAAGGACCAGTACGACGTGAGCCGCGGGATAGACAGGGAAGTGACTCTGTTTGGCGACGAAGTGAGTCTTCCGCTTGCCGATGTGGGCCCGTTTTCACCCAAACTGCTTCTTGAACAAGCCGGTCTTTACGGTTTTCTCAAGGACTACGTGACCGAAGACGAAGACGGGTATCTTGTGGTTGAAAACAGCGGCGATATCTACAACGACTTCGCCTTTACCATATATATGGGCCTTTCCAACCCGTCCGAAGCCTCATCCGTTTCAATAAATGACTTTACCGATGAACTGGACAGCTCCGGAGGAGTGATGGAAGCTATTGGTTTCGCCCTTACTCCCCAGACTTTCACACTGCTTGCCAGCAACCCCCTCACCGAGGACATTTCGGTTTCAGGCAAGCTCACACTCAATTCCCCGGACGATGGTGAAACACCGGTCCAGGCCATCCATTCCGAAGCATTCACGAATGTAAAAGTGCCGGCATCGGCAACCAAAGCAGAGATTCTCCGCGTGCAGGACAACGGCGACCTGGCCATGCACGATTGCCTGGTGGAAAACCTTTCCCTGAATCTTCCTCCGTCCATCCTCACACTGGACCCTAAAAACGGACTGGGTAATTTCATCCTGTCGTACCGCTATAAATCCTTCCTTTGCATGAAGCAGGATCTGGGATCCCTTCCCCTGACCATCGACCTGAACCTGGAGCTTGCGAAGTACAATGTGAAGGAAGTCAAGATCTGTGCGGACGTGTCAAACGAGATTCCCCTGGATCTTGAACTGGAAGGCGCCCGGCTCCTCGTGAAAGAAATCCTTGATAACGGAAATGAAGGTAGAAAAGTGTACGACGACGTGACAATCACCCCCGACATCAAGATTGCCGGCGGAAGTACGGGAAATCCCTCAATATCGCCCATCGAGATTGTAATCAAGGCCAATGAAGGCACGATTCCTGACATCGCCGGCCTTGAACTCGACCTTTCCGTCCTTGCCCCCAGGAACGTTGCCGACAAACGGATGGGCATGAACCAGAAACTGTATTTCAACAACCTCCGCGCTAAGATTTCAGGCGGAATAACCATCTCTGGCCGATGAAAAAGTTAACACTCTCACTACTTGCGGCATTTGCCGCCTGCACCGGCGCTTGGGCACAGAGCCTGGACAACCCCGCCTTGAATGCAAACCTGGAAAACGGCTTCGTGCGCATTGGCGAATTCCGTAGCAATACACGGAACAACGTAGGAGCAGCTTCATTCATATTCCCTTCCGGGGACAAACTCGTAACCGGCCTTCATTCTTCAATCGGAATAGACCAGTTCCTTGGCGGGCTCATGCCCGTGAACAGCCTCTACAGCCAGATGGACTACAATCTTGTGTCTTACGGCTGGAAAGGAGGCCCCCTTGGCGGCTTCCACACCGTGGATGTGGGCGCAAAAGGTGATTACGGGGTATCCGTTCCCAAGGAAATCTTCCAGATACTGAAATCCGGAACGGGAGAGTCTCCCTTCGACCTTTCATCTTTCACCGCCTTCGGAAACATGTACGGGGAAATTGCCTATGGCTATTCATTGCCCGTCAGTGACAATCTCTCCGTCGGCGCAAGGGTGAAGCTGCTCGTGGGCCTGAACAGCGCCAGCGTATCGGCCAGCCGTTTCCAGCTCACCACCACCGACGATGAGTACACTGTGGATTTGGATGCCGATATCGACCTCACCAACCGCAACAAAAAGATCAGTGCCGACGACGAGGGATATCTGGACTACACCAGTTTCCGCGGAAAAGGCAAGCTTGGCCTTCCCTCCGGAGCAGGACTCGCAGTGGACCTTGGCGTGGCATGGAAGCCTTTCAGCGGTTTCACCCTGGAGGCATCCCTGCTGGATCTGGGCGGCATCCTCTGGTACTATGGCAACGGCGGAAAATCCTCAGGCACCTACACATTCGACGGCCTGAAGGACATGAGCTCCGATGAGTTCGATCAGGAGAAGCTCAGCGCAAAACTCAAGGAAACCGGCGAAGAAGTGCTGAAGGTTATCAAGCCCAAGGCCGTGGACGGCAGATTCAAGGCAAAGGCCGTTCCCTTCACCGCCAGGATTGGAGCATCATACGAAATGCCCTTCTGGAGCAATCTTTCCGTTAACTGCTCCTCTCTCTATACAGGCTACAACTTCTGCGCTCCCTACTGGGAGGCCCGAGGCGGCCTTGCCGTGAACTTCCCCGGCACAGCCATGGTGGGCATGAGCGCCGGCAGCGGTGCACACGGAGTCGTATGGGGAGCGAACGCAAGCGTGGACTTCCTGTCATTCCGCCTCACCGCCAGCTATGAAAACGGCATAGGCGGCGTCATTCCCTACGAGGGGACACCGCTTAAGGCCAACAACAAGAGCCTTGTCGTTGGCCTCGTGTATAAGATATTGTAATGAAAAGGGTAGCCATCCAGGGAGAATACTCCGCGGCCGAATAGCCTAGAACCTGTATCCCAGGGAGAAAGCAAGCGTACCTGTTGCGGCGCCGCCCATGATGAAGGCGGCGTCCAGCGTTACGCCATAGAGCTTCACGCCAGCGCCAAGGGAGAAGAACGACGGAAGCGGAGCTGCGGCAAAGTCGGCCTTTACACTGGAGAAGCGGTATCCCGTGCGCAGGAACGCCATATCCTTATAGCCCATCTGGGCACCGGCCGCCGCGCCGAAATTGCCGCTGAAGTAATAGTCGGCATCGGCCATTATATCGGCACTGAAATCACCGAATCCCAGCCTGTAAGCCGCGGCAAGCTTTGCCGATGCGGGGAGAGCATAGCTGCGGTTGCTCACGGATTCCACCTTGGGGCCGAGACCCACGACGCCTGCGCTCACGCTAAGTGCGTCCAGGCGGTAAATGGCCATAATGTCGGCACTGATGCTGCTCAGCGTGGTTTTATTGTCCAGAGCCTGGCTGGCGTACCTGGCAACGACGCCAAACGAAAGATTATCTCCGAAAGCGTATGAAAGGCCGAGGCCCAGCATCATGTCCTTGGGGGTGAAAGAACCGGAAGCGCCGCCGCCCTCGCTGGACAGGCTTATCTGGGGATAGCTGGAGCCTAGATAGCCGGCGGAAAGGCCGAAGTGACCAAGCCTCACCGATGTGCCGCCCCCGAAAACGGAAGCCTTTGCATCACCCGAAGGCATGAGCCCGAAGGTTCCTGCCGCATCCACCATGTGCTCCGACAACGCCACAGCCGCGGGATTGGAAAAAGCCGAAAATGCAGTGCCGGAAGAAAGGGAAGCATAGCCTGCACCCGCTGCGCCAAGCGTGGCGGGATTACGGTCGGCACGGATGAAATCCATTGCCGTCCCCTGTGCGAACCCCTGGAAAGAAACGGCCGCAAAAATGATTATCGCTGCTAATCTTTTCATACCCCTACTTCTTTATAATGTTGCTTCTATACTCCTTTCCGCCGTATTCAACCTTCAGCGTATAGAGTCCGGGGCCGGCATTTTTCATGTCGATGGCGGCGGGATCGAACGCGCTGCAGTAGGACGATGCGGAATAAACCTGGGCGCCAAGGGCGTTATAGATGGAAATCCTGGCATTGTCGGGAGTCTGGCCCGTGCCCACATAAAGGGTGGTCACAACCGGATTAGGATATGTCTGGATCTCCTGCGTCGCAGCCCTCACCAGCACCTTGAAGGAAGTTGAAACGCTCTTTCCTCCGGCATCGGTGGCCGAGAGGGTTACCGTGGAAAGGCCGGAATCGGCAAGCGCAGTTACCGTGAGGACCGACGTGCCGGTGTTCTGGTTTACGTGAACGACGGAGTTGTCGGAAATATCGATTTTGTAACTTAGCGTTTCGCCGTCGGGATCCACCACATAGTCTTCCATATTCAGACGAAGGTTGTCGCCGGCAAAGTTCAGAAGTACGTTGTCCATGGCCTTGAGCACCTTGGGGGCCTGGTTGGGCAGCACTTCATAATCTATCTTGTAAACGGCCTGCAGGCCATAGTTGTCGGATGCTGTGAGGGTGGCGTGATACTTTCCTTCAGGCGACGCCACACCAAGGACCTGCAGCACATATTCGCCGCTCTTGGTGCTTTCCAGGAGCGAAAGGGTGCCAAGGTCGCGTGAGTCTTTTTCAAACTCCACGTTCACCACGTGATTGTCCTCATCCACGATGGTGAAAGGAATGGTGAAGATATCGTGAACATGGAATTTGAAGTCCCCGCTGTACTGGGTTTTGATCGTGGGGGCGTGGTTGCTGCCGGTGGTTATGGTCTTCACCGGTGAGAGTTCCGAGAAATTGCGTCCGTAGTCGAACGACGAGATGGCAACATAGTAGGTGGTATTGAAACCAAGGTCACCTACCGTGCCGGTGATTGTTTCACCAACCTTGGCTTCCCTGCTCAGGAAATCTCCGTGGATAATGCCGCTTCCCGGGCTGCGGGGATTGCAGGAAAGAAGCAGGGACTGGTTCTCGGCCGCCAGGAGGCGGAAGCCATAAGCAGGCTGCCCGTCTTTGTCGGCAGGAACGGCGAGAGATATGGTCACATTGTTGGACAGAACCTTGTCCACATTGAAATCGGAAACTTTCTGGGGAGGTTCGCCGGTGCCATAGGTTATGGCGCCAAGGGCGTCCACAAGCGGGCCTATGCGGTAGGAAGAAGGAAGGTCGGCACTGTTTGCTCCGCCGATCATCTTGTCCCACAGTTGGTCGCGGGTGAAACCGGTTCCGCCGCAATATGAAACCACCAGGGCGGCCACACCTGTAACGTGGGGGCATGCCATGGAAGTGCCGCTGGCCTCACCGTAAGTATTGCCGGGATAGGTGCTCAGAACCCCCACTCCGGGAGCGCAGATATCCACCCAGTCGCCATAATTGGAGAAATTGGAGCGGGTACCGTAATTTGTGATGGCGCCCACAGCCATACAGCCGGGATAACCGGCAGGAGAGCCGTAGGGACGGCCGTCATTGCCCGCAGCAAAGAACACGACGCCGCCGGCCATGGGACCGGTCTGCTGGCCGCTCTTGTTCTTTCCGGCATAGTTGTTAAAGTAGTCGATGGCGTCTTTCAGGCTGTCCTTATAATAGCCGGAATTGGGCTGGAGATAGAATTTATGTGACTGCTCCGCAGCATCCTTGTTATAGTTTCCGCGGTCGTCCACGAAATCGTGTCCCCAGCTGTTGTTGCTCACGACGGCGCCATGGTCGGCACCCCAGACCAGGGCGGCGTCGAAATTGGCTCCGCCTTGAAGGTCTTTCTGGAACACCTGGCAGGAAAGAAGCTTCACACCTGCCTCGCCGGCTTTTGCGTCGCCGCCGGCAATGCCTGCTACGCCCTTTCCGTTGTTGTTGATGGCGCCTATTGTACCGGCCACGTGTGTGCCGTGGTCATGCGCCACGATGCGGTAGCCGGTATTGTTGTACATGAAGTTCTTGCTTCCGTTGTCGCCCGGGGGCACCACTGCCGCAGCAAGGTCTTCGTGGGTGAGGTCTATACCTCCGTCCACCACGGAAACAATCACGTCCGAACTTCCCCTGGTGTAGTTTCTCCACACGGGAAGTACGTTCACATCGGCCCAGGAGGGACTGGAATTGTGGTAATGCCACTGCCTGTACTCCATGGGGTCGTTGAAATAAGTGCCGCCTTCGGCTATCTTCACCTTGTTCACGGCACGGGCATTAAGAACGCCTCCAAGGCAAGCGAAGCGCTCAGCCGCCTCGGGAGAAGGAACTCCGCCGTCGAAGCGCACCCTGTACCAGCGGTGCAGGCCTGCTTCGCGGTGTCTGTCTTCAAACTCTTCATCCACAGGGAATACGCGTTCGAATGAAACCACGCCAAGATCTTCCATCACCTCTTCCAGGCCTGGCGCTTTGGTGCGCACCGCGGCATCGGAGGCTCCGGACTCCACGAGGGCCGTCATCTCTTCGTCGAAATACACGTTAATCTGTCCCGGGAGGAACACTGTGGAGGCAATTTCTGCCCTGTCCTCGGGCGTTACCGCCTTTACAGGAACATCGGCCTCCTTGGCGCACGAGCACACAAAGAAGGCCGCAAGAATAGCCAGAAGCGGAATTCTTCTCATATTGTTCTATAGGTTGTTGGTGGAAAAGAACTTCAGCAGCTTCGCCAGAGAATCCGGCTTGCTCCACTTGATCTTTTCCTGCTTGATAAAAGCTTTCGCAGCGGCCTTGTCTATGCCGGGTATTGCCAGAACGGCGGCCTTTGTGGCATCAATCTGCCTGGAGCCCATAAGGAAACTGTATTTTGTCCGGAGCGGAAGGATGCTGCCATCCTTTGCGCCCTGGATTGCATCCTGCAAATCCATGTTCTGGCTGATACCCGACACGCTCAAGCCCGAAAGGTTCTGGGCGGAAGCGGTGGCCGAAGAAACGCCATAGCCGATATCGGTCTTGGCAAGCCTGTCCATATCCACCAGCGACGAGCGCAGGAGGCAGTACCGGCCCTCTTCGAACAACACCTCTTCCATCTGCCCAAAACGGTTCAAATACATTTTATCCCCTATCCTTGCATACTGGATAAGTCTCATGTCGGCCTCCATGATCTTACCGTCCTTGATATAATGGAGCTTTCCGTCCACAACTGAAATGTTGTAGAATCCTTCGTTCAGGTCGGTGCCCACGGATGTGTGCACTCCGCCCAGAGTGAACGATTCAAGCAGATAGGGCCATGTTTCACGGGGTTTATAGTCGTAGTTCTGAGCTACGGCCTGGAAACACAGGATAGCCGAAATAAGGATAAGGGATAAACGTTTCATAATCAATTAACGAGACTGAAGATAAGTCCTGTCAAGCCTGCCGGTGCGGAAGCCGCGGGCCTGCACCTTGCCACCGAGATCGGTTATGGTGACGTTCCTTGCAGGGGCGCCTGCAGAGGCACTCTGCTTGGTGAGGGTGGCGGGGAAAGCAATGGCCGTGAGGCCGGTGTATGTCAGATAGTAGCCGGCATACTCGCCTTCCAGGATAGATCCGTAGAAGCCGAAGCCCTCGAGATGCACGGAGCTGTTGTCGCTCAGGGTGACATCCAAACCGTCGGCAAAGGTAATCACGCCTTCGGCAGCGGTAGCGGTTCCGATTCCATATCCGGTTCCGGTGATGGGACCCGGCTTGTTGGTTGAAGAATTGGTCCTCCAGCCCCAGACATAGTCCTCAACGGGACCGTAATTCTGGTTCTCATACTCGTCCACGAGCTGCGACTTGAGCGTGAAGGTATTAGCCGTCTCGTCCCAGTCCAGAACGACCTCGTAGCCATAGTAGTCATCGCCAAAGACAAGCTTGTAGGAGGTATTGTTGATATAGGACTTCAGTTCAGTGGTTGTTGCCACACCTTCCGCTGCAAGGGCATAAGTGCCAAGATTTGCAGTATAGGCCTCGCTGGCATCTTCCTGCTCGATGGTGAACACGTTCTTGGCATATTTGCCGGTGAATGTACCGTCGGCCTTGTAGTCGATCAGATAGACCTCGTAATTGCCCGGATCAAGGAGGCTGAAGTTCACATAGCCGGCCTTGCTGTAAAGGACCTGGTCGATGGTGTACTGGCCGATGTACTTACCTGCATAATTGTCGTGACGGTACTGCATGAGAGCGAGCATGTCATTCTTGAAATATGCAAGTGCGCCTTCGGCGTAAATAGCCACGTCGAAATACTCACCGGTCCAGCCCTGGACAAGGATCCAGTCGTAAACGGTGCCGTTGGTAGCCGCTTCGCGGGAGTCATAGGATACGCTCCATCCTTCAACTTCCTCTGCAACCAGTGCGCCGGTGATGCTGATCCATGCGGTGAGCTTGGTCGTGCCCTTGTCGCCGCCTTCAACGCTGGCGATGGTGATACCTGCCAGGTTGTCGCCGGGAACCACCTTTGACTCATCCACGGTCACGACAACGCTCTTTGTGAGCTCGCCTGCGGGGATGGTGACGGGATTCTCGAAGCTGAGGGCGTCTGCGCCAAGCACATTGTAGCCTTCATATTCGGTCTGAAGCTCGAAGGTCACCTTCACGTCATTTGCGGAAGCCTTGTCAAGACCAAGGGTAATGGTGGCCTTGCCTTCGGTGAACTCTTCATCGTAGCTGGAAATGGTAACCACGGAAGGCACGGGTGCGGGTGCCTCGACGGTGACACCAAGGGTAACCGATGACTTGGAAGCATTCAGCTGTGCTCCGGAAACGGAAGCGATTGTGAAAACCGCTTCATAGGAACCGGCCTCAAGGCCGTCCGTATTCACGGTGACGGGAACGCTTGCCTGAGTTGAACCGGCTGCGATGCTCACATTGCCATTGAAGCTCAGAGCCGATGTGGGAAGGGTACCGGCGGCCGAGATTGTAGCCGACACTGCCGAAGTAGATTTTCCGGAGAGGGAAACGACGAGTTCCGCCTGACCGTTAGCGAAGGATGTGGACGAAGAGCCAAGGCTCACGAGCACATCAGCGGCCTTTTCGCGCTTGCAAGCGGAAAGCATTGCAACCACGCCAAGAACCAACACTGCTGACTTGAAAAATGATACTTTCATAATATAAAAAGTTGGTGTGTTTATTTCTTCACAAGGGTAATGGGAGCCTTTACAATAGCATTGCTTGCTGCCAGGTAAAGAGAGCCGCTGGAGATATAGAGGGCGGCAAAGCCCTTGTTGCCATCCAGTTTGTATCCGGTATCTGTCTTTTCGAAGGCGGCGGTGCCGGAGCTATAGACATACGAGCCGTCGTAACCGTAGATGAGGATATCGTGGTCGTTGTAAGGATCGGCAAGCTTGTAGCCATAGGTTACGGAAATCCGTGAGAGGTCCTCCGAAACGGTTGCGGGGACATAATGACGGTTGCCCTGGCCCACATAGCTGCCGGCGAAGGTGGGAACGATACCGTCGATGAAGGCAGTGTACCAGTTGTCGGGATCGGCCGCAAGGGTGAGTGTCCAGGAGACACCGTCGGCATCGGTGGCGGTATATTCGCCAAGGATGCTCTTCAGAGGATGGTCATTGTCGATGATGGTAACCTTGCAATAGGAATAGCCGCCTTTGCACACCTCGTTTCCGGAGCTCTTCATACGGATTGTGAAATCCTTGTTGCCTGTGAGGACGCCGGGGAAATCGGTAATCCTCACCTTGATCGACTTCTGGGCCTCTCCGGCTTCGAAACGCACGATTGCCGCATCATTGTCCACGATGTCATAGTCGGCACCCTTCTGTCCGTTGGGAACATCAAGGCCGGTTGTGGCATCGCGCTTGGTGCCGTCTTCAGTCTCGAAAGTGAGAGTGAAAGCCACGTCGGAAACAGCCTTCACGGGAATCTCGATCACGCCTGCATCCTCATACACGGAGAGTGAAGGAGTGGGGAAATACACGAAAGGCACATTGGTAAAGCTGGCCAGACGGCTGCAGGAAAGAGTAGAGAGTGCAAGCAGCACTGCTGAAATAAGATATACTTTTTTCATGGTCGTTTGTCTGCTTAATTGTTGGTGTAGCCGGGATTCTGAACCAGGTTGGTGTTCAGCTTGATTTCGTCGGCGGGAACGGGCCAGAGGAATGCCCTGTCGGAAGGTTTCATGTTACGCTGGTCGTAATTTGCACCTGTCATCACGGCGTTCTTGCTCTTGGTGCCTGTCTGGGGCTCGCGGTTTTCAAAGCCAAGGCCCCAGCGCTTGAGGCAGGTCCAGCGCATGCCTTCACCTACGGTCTCAAGGAACCACTCGTTCTGGATGTTCTCAATCTGTCCGCCGGTCTTCGCGGCGCCGCGGGCTGTCTGAAGCGCGTTGATGGTGGTCTTTGCGGCGGGAATCTTGTCCTGCATGCTCTGCGCCTCGGCCTTGATCAGGTACATTTCGCTGATAAGGAAGGGCTTGCACATCTGGACGCCGTTGGGAACTTCACCACTGTAGAGGTTGCTGTTGCCCTGATACTTGACGAAAGTATAGAAGTCGCCGCGATAGTAAGAGCCGTTCACCTCTGAATAGTAATCAGTTGTGGTGAACCATACGGTCTTGCGGATATCGGAGCTGCCGTAACCATCCACAAGCTTCTTCGTGGGAAGGAAGAGCGAGCGGTAGCACACACCGTTGTTCTGCGAAGAGAACATGCTGGTATATACGCTGGTGGCGTTCGGGGACTCCTGCTGCGAGCCGTAGAGCTGCATGATGGCCTCGGTACCGGAATCGTCGCGGGATTCGGCCTTAAGCTTTTCTGCAGTGTTGGAAAGGGTGTACTTGCCGGTGGCAATCACCTTGTCGGCATAGATCTCTGCATTCGCATAGTCCTTGACATCAAGGTAGTAACGGGCATACAGGGCGTTCACTGCGTCGATGGTGGGATACTCCGCCTGGAGTTCACCGGTAACATCGGCAAGGAAACGGGCTGCGGAATCGAGGTCCTCCTTGATCTGCGTGTACACCTCGTGCACGGTGTTCCTTGCGGGACGGGCATAGAGGTCGAACTCAAGCACGATGGGAACACCCAGAGACGTTGCATCGGCGGGATCGTAGTTCTTTCCGAAGTGGCGGACGAGGTTCATATAGGCTTCCGCCCTGAACATGTAGGCCTCACCCTTCACCTCTTTCGCAAGGGCGCTGGTGCCTTCGGGAATGTTGATCTCGTCTTTCAGCGCGTTGATGAGCACGTTGTAGTCCTTGATCACGATATAGTGGTTGGCCCAGTAAGAGTCGATATAGCTGTCGCTGGAAGTGAAGCTTTCGTCGGTGCGGTGCACGCTGCCGTAGTTGTTGCCGAAGCCGGCAGAAGCGTTGAAGCCGTCGGTCATAACATCTTCCAGGATATTGTACATGCCGCCGTGAACTGCACGGTAGTCCGACATGATTCGTGCCTCGAACTGCTGAAGGTCTTCAGCGGTGGCGATCACCTGTCCGCCGGGTTCGTAAACGATGGCGTCGGTGGGCTCGAGGTTCAGGTCGCAAGCGGATACGGCTGCTGCTGCAGCTGCTGCAATAAAGAAGAATTGTATCTTGTTTTTCATGGCCTGCATAGTTTAGAAGGTGAGTTCAAGACCAAGAAGCATCTGCTTGGAGTTGGCGGGGAGACCCAGCGACACGTTGGTGTCGTCTTCAGGGTCGATACCGCTGTACTTCGTGAAGGTGAGAAGGTTACGTCCGGTGAAGGTGACCTTCAGGTCCTGCATGAAGGGCATGAAGTTCAGAACCCTCTTAGGCAGGGAGTAACCAATCTGCAGATTCTTCAGACGCAGGAAGGAAGCATCCTCGATGAGGTGGGTGTCGAACTGCATTATCACACCCTGGCGCCAGTCGGGCCACTGTGCATCGGGATTGGTCTCCGTCCAGAAGTCGGAAACGGTCTTGTGCTGGTTGTCATCGGCAAAGCTGTTGGGGTTCGCATAGAAGAATGCGTCGTTGTTGATCATATACTTGCCAATGACATAGGAGAAGTCCATCAGGAAGGACAGGCCCTTCCAGCCGCCGGACAGGCTGAAGCCGCCGTAGATGGGAGCGTGACGCATGTAACCGCTGTTCTGGGTGAGGGTTTCCTCTGAGAACACGTCGGTGGTGGTGTCCTTGGTGGTTGTGTCGATATCGTCGGCATTGGGAACGTACCAGGTGGGTTTACCCGTATTGCGGTCCACGCCCGCGTATATAGGATAATAGTACATCACCGGATGTCCTACCACGAAAGCCACACCGGTATTGGCGATTTCCCAGCGGTCGCGGCCGTCGAAGAGTTCGAGAACCTTCTCTGCATTGTAGTTGAACGTTGCCTGGGCGCGGAGGAAACCGGCGCGGGAGCGCAGGAAGTCATAGCCAAGGGTAACGTCTACACCGCGGTTGCGCAGGGCGCCCACGTTGCGGTACTGTGAACCGAAGCCCACGGTTGCAGGGATGGGCACGCTCATGAGCATGTCGGTGGTTTTCCTGTTGTACCATTCGATGTCGAAGTCAAGTTTGTCCAGCACCCTACCGGTTACGGCCAGGGTGAGCAGTGCCTGCTTCTCCCAGGAGAGGTCCGGATTCTCCGGCTGTCCGAAGTACAGACCGGTCACGCTGTTGTACATACCGCCTTCACCCAGGAGGTTAAGTGCCTGGTAATCTGCAATATTCGCATTACCGGAAGTACCGAAGCTGGCCTTCACGTTAAGGTCGTTCAGCCATATGACGTTCTTCAGGAACTCTTCCCTCTTGGCCTTCCACATTGCACCTACCGACCAGAATTTACCCCAACGCACGGATTCACCGAAACGCGAAGAAGCATCGGCACGCACTGAAGCGTCGAAGATGTACTTGTTCTTGAGGGTATAGTCGGCGTGGCCGAAGAAGGAGCGGAACGCGCTCTGAACCTGGCTCTCGTCAATCTCACGGGTCGAAGGGTCGCCGGAGCTGATGAGGGTGATTCGCGGATTGATGATGTGGTCGATGGAGCCTGACCAATAGTCGTAGTCGTTGTAGATCTCCTCGTGGCCTGCGAGCACGCTGAACTGATGGTCGTCAAGTTTGTCGAAGGTGTACTCCAGGGTGTTGGTGAGAGATGCGGTGTAGCTGTAGGCCGATGAACGGCTTCTCCAGCCGCTTCCGCCCATCAGATAGTAGTCGGGCTTCATAACTCCCGTGTAACGTGACACATAGCCATCCACACCGGCCCTGGTGGAGAGTTTCAGGTTGGGGGTGAAGTCGATGGTTACGAATGCCGTACCCATAAGGCCCAGACGCTCGGTGGGAGTGATTCGGTTGGCCATATAGGTGTGGTGGTTGATCATGCCGCCGGGATACTCGTTCTCGTACTCCTTGCCGGTTTCGGGGTCGATGGCCGGATAGAACGGGAGTGCCAGATAGGACAGGGCACCGGAAGTGTAGTTACGGTTGTTCGAAGAGTTGGACCAGTTGGGGTTCTGGACGGTCTTGTCGTACGTCGCGCTCATGTTCATACCAACCTTGAGCCAGTCCTTCGGACGGCCCTGGACGTTGGAACGGAGGGTGAAACGGTCGTACACGTTACCGATTGCGGAACCTCTCTGATGGAACTGTGATGCGCCGATCAGATATGCAACCCTCTGTCCGCCGCCCTCGATGGAGATGTCGTTCTGGTACTGGGGGTTGTTGAACTGCTGCACGTAGTTGTACCAGCGGGTGTCGGCGTTATAACCGTTGTCGTAGAAGGTTTCCTTCACATACTGCTCCGAATGTACGCCGGCGATGTTCCAGAACTGAGCGAGCTCTGCGCTGGACATCATGTTCTCGTACAGGGATTTGTCGGTGATTGTGGAAATACCGTACTGCGAGCGCACCGTGATGGTGGCATTGTTGTTATAGGAGCCGCTCTTGGTGATGATGTGCACAACGCCGTTTGCCGCACGTGCACCGTAGATGGAGGTTGCCGATGCGTCCTTGAGGATGGAGATGGACTCGATATCGTTCGGGTTCAGCGCCATGATGGAACGCGAGCTTGAAGGCACGCCGTCTATGATGTACAGAGGGGCCGATGACGAAGTGAGCGAACCGGTTCCGTGCAGTTTCATGGACACGGAGTTATCACCCACCACACCGCCGGAGGTGAGAACCGCCAGACCGGCAACCTGGCCCTGGAGGGCGTCGAGTGCCGATGATGACGGAGCCGTGCGGATGCTGGCCGAATTCACTGTTGTTACACTACCCACGAGGGATTCCACCTTTTTGGGGGAACCATAGCCCACGGCCACGGCACCTTCAAGGAAGGTAGAAGCCTCCTTAAGGACAACGATGATGTCCTTGAGACCGGATGTTTTCAGATTAAGGACTGCATCCTCATAACCGATGCAGGAAATCTTAATCTCTGCGGTGGCAGAAGGGACAGAGAAGTTGAACTGGCCTTTCTCATTGGTAATTACACCCTTGGTTGTACCGGGAATAAATACCGAGGCTCCGGGAACCGGAAGGCCCGTTTCGTCCTCAACCACGCCGGTCACGGTGATTGTCTGAGCCATTGCCGTCAGTGCCGACAGCATGGCAAGCAGGCTCACCATAATCAGTTTGATTTTTTTCATACCTACAAATTATACTAATAATAAAACGCTTCACAATTGGGCGTGAATAGCAAAGATATGCTATTTTAAAAAAAATTGCAAATGTATGGAGGCTAAATATTGCTATAAAAGCATCGACAGCTCCAGCCAGCGGGTCTCTTTGGTGTCCAGAATGGACGAAAGCTCCCCATATCGGGCCGATGCGGCCTGCAGGGCATCGGGCTCCATGGCCCCGGAAGAAAGCTCGGCTTCCAGACGGGTCTTTTCCCGCGTAAGTTCTTCTATTTCAGCCTCTAAGGCATTGAATTCCTGCTGCTCCTTCCAGGACAGTTTCTTCTTGGGCTCAGTCTTCGGCTTGAACGCAGAGGGCTCATTCGCCTGCGCACGCGGAGCCGATGCGGCGGCATCTTCACTGTCCCGCAAAAAACTTCGGTACTCCGTGTAATTTCCCGCGAAATCTTTCACTTTTCCGCCTCCGCAGAACACGAAAAGGTGATCCACGAGGCGATCCAGGAAATGACGGTCGTGGGAAACGATTATGAGCGAACCCTTGTATTCCTGCAGATACTCTTCCAGGATTTCCAGCGTAACTATGTCCAGGTCGTTGGTGGGTTCGTCCAGAATCAGCAGATTGGGCTTCTGAAGGAGCACGGTAAGGAGATAAAGCCTCCTCTTCTCTCCCCCGCTCAGGCGGTCCACCGTGGAATTGAGCATATCGTGAGGGAACAGGAAGCGCCCCAGCAGATGCGTGTCGTTCACGGTTTCCAGAACGGTCTGGCCCGGCTTGAACTCAATTCCCTCCTGCCTGTAATACCCTATTTTCAGGGATTCTCCCCTGTCGATGACCCCGCTCAGCTCCCCTCCCCATCCGGCCGAAGCCCCGGTGAGAAGGTTCAGGAAGGTGGTTTTACCCGAAGCGTTCCCGCCCACTATTCCCAGGCGCTCGTAGCGCTGGAAATTGTAGGTGAAATGGTCCAGATAGCATTTTCCCTCCCAGGAGAAACACAGGTCCTTGCAGTTTATCACCTTGTTGCCCAGGTAGGTATCGCCGATGGCGACATCGGCAAGGTCCACCTTCTTCTGGACATAGCTGTCGGCCGCGCGCTCCTTGATTTCGGCAAAGGCGTTCTTGCGGTACTTGGCCTTTCCGGTGCGGGCGCAGGGGGTCGCGTGCATCCACTCCAGCTCCCTCCGGAAGAGGTTGCGCACCCTTTCGGTCTCCGCATTGAACTGCTCGATCCGGTCCTGCCTTTTCTGCAGGAAGTTCATATAGTCGCCCTTGTAGATGTATATCTGCCCGCGGTCCAGTTCCATCACCGTATTGCAGATGCGGTCCAGGAAATAGCGGTCGTGGGTTACCATGAAAAGGGTGCGGCGGCTTTGCCTGAGCTTTCCCTCCAGCAGTTCTATCGCATCCAGGTCCAGATGGTTCGTGGGCTCGTCCATTATGTAGAAATCGGCCTCCGAGCACAGCATGGACACGATTGCCACACGCTTGATTTCACCCCCGGAGAGCATGGACATTGTCTTTCCTCCGTCAAGGCCGAACTGCGTGAGAAGGCGGTCCATCCGGAGGTCGAAGTCCCAGCGGGAGTCATCGTCCATTGCCGGGAAATCGCTCCGGATCTGGTCTTTTACACGTCGCTGCGGCTCGTATGAATACTCCTGCTCCAGGAAAGCGATGCGTATGTCGCGAAGGAAAAGCACCCTGCCGCCTCCGTCCGAAGAGTCCTTGCCTGCCAGAATCCTCAGGAGCGAGGTCTTTCCCGAACCGTTCGGGGCGATGAGAGCCACTTTGTCGCCTTCATTTATATTGAAGCCGATATGGTCGAACAGAACTTTCGGGCCGTACGACTTTGAAATGTTCTCTATCTGCAGGAAACTGGGCATAAGGTGAAAACTTTGCGCAAATTTACTTATATTTGTAAGAATTAAAAAACCTCAGCAATTATGAATGCAGCTATCATTGCAATCGTTGTAGTTCTTCTGGTTATCCTCGTGATGTGGGTGATTTCAGTTCAGAACAAACTGGTCAAGGCCGACGAAATCACCAAGAACGCCCTTAAACAGATCAACGTCCAGCAGGTATCCCGCTTCGACGCCCTCAAGGCCCTGGTGAAACTCACCCGTGAATATGCCCAGTACGAAGGCGACACCCTCACCAAGGTTGTGGAAGCCCGTAATGTCGCACGTGGCGGCAACCCTTCAGTGGACGACATCAACAAGAACGAGGCAATGCTCTCTTCCCTCACCACCCAGGTGCTGGCCGTCGCAGAGCAGTATCCCCAGCTCAAGGCCAGCGAAGGCTACACCAGCACGATGAAGGACATCAAGGGCTACGAAGAGAACGTGCGCCTTTCAAGGATGACATTCAACGACACCGTAACCCGCTTCAACAACCTGGCCCGGATGTTCCCCGGCAGCATGGTTGCCTCAATGCTTGGCTTCGCCCCCAAGGAATATCTTGCAGAAGACACTTCCAAGACCGAATATCCGGACATAATCTAGCCCTATGAGAGCCCTCAGAACTCTTTTCGCGGGATTCCTTCTCGCGGTTTTGCCGTGCACCACGCTGCTTGCCCAGAGAATCTACGACCTGAGAATGATCGTGGATCTTCAGAAGGACGGCAATGCCTGCATCACCCAGATGTGGGATGTGGAAATCGATGAATATGACCCCGGTACCGAGTGGTATGTCCCCGTGAACGACATGTCCAAACTCGGAATGGCCATACAGGATTTCCAGGTCTATGACGAAGATGAAACCCCCTTCGAAAACGAAGGGGACGAGTGGGTGACCAAAGGCCGTACCAGGGAAGAAAAGGCCGGCCGGTGCGGACGCGTACTGTACAGCGACGGTTCGCAGGACCTTTGCTGGGGCTTCGGGACAACCGGCCACCACGTCTGGTATGTAACCTACACGATTACCAACCTTATCCAGCACCTGAATGACGGAGACGCATTCGTCCATCAGTTCATCAACGACCAGCTTCCCAGCCCGCCGGACCATGCCAAGATAACCGTCGTGGACGATGCCGGCACGGATGAGTGGATTGAAGGAGAGAACGTGAAGGCCTGGGGTTTCGGATTCGACGGGGATGTAACCTTCGACGGCAATTCGGTAATATTCGAGACCGACGGCCCCATGAAGAGCGAAGGTTCCATGATCATCATGATGCAGTTCGAAGAAGGGCTGTATTCTCCCAGGATGGGCCGCGACATGACCTTGAAGGAGATGAAGAAAACCGCTTTCAAGGGCAGTAATTATAAAACCGGCTTCGGGCTCTTCCTTGACACTCTATGGCGATACATAGAGTTTACGCTCACATTTGTGCTGATCTTCCTCGCCGTCGTTGTAGGCTGGGCCCGCAAGAAATACATCCTGGCCACCGGAAAGCGCTGGAAGCAGCGCATCTTCGGCCAGAGCAAGATTGACGGCTGGTGGAGGGAAGCCCCGCTGGAGGGAAATCTTGACGCCGCCTACAGCATAATGCAGGCAGGTGACAAACTTGCCCTAAGCGAGAAATACGACAACGGAATAGTGGGCGCATACTTCCTCCGGTGGATTGAAAACGGAATACTCAAGTGCGTTCCCGCAGATCCGTCGAACAAGAAGGACAGAGTGAACCTTGCCCTCACCGACAAAGAGCCCTCCGAGGACAGCGTGAACGAGTTTGCGCTCTACAAAATGGTTAAGGCGGCCGCGGGCGAAAACCGTATCCTCGAGGCCGACGAATTCAAGAAATGGTCGCGCCTGAACTACACCACCGTCTGCAACTGGCCCGGCAATGTCAAGACCATCGGCCGTTTGATGTGGCAGGGCAGGGGCTTTGAAGACCGCGTGCACGTGGTCCAGATGAAGAACTTCCTGCAGGACTTCACCCTGACCAACGAGCGGAAAGCAATCGAGGTGAGTCTCTGGAAAGACTATCTCGTGTATGCCCAGCTCTTCGGAATTGCCGATAAGGTTGCAGAGAACTTCAGCAAGCTCTATCCCGCCGAATTCAAGCAGCTCTCGGAAGACATGGGCATGGACCACACCAGTCTGCTTTACACCGTTGCAATGACCAATTCCTACGCCAATACTATGATTTACACCGCGCAGACCCGCCAGAGGGAGGTGGAAGCCCAGCGCGCACGTTCATCAGGCGGCGGCGGAAGAAGCTCATTCGGCGGAGGCGGCGGATTCTCCGGCGGCGGACACGGCGGCGGAACCAGGTAGGCCATGACGGATTTCATCGGCATACTTCACCGGGAGGTAAAGCCCGCCCTCGGATGCACCGAGCCCATAGCAGTGGCGCTTGCCGTTGCCAAGGCCTGCGACATAATCACAGAAAACTGCCCCGGTCTCTGTCCTCAGGGATGGAGACTCGGAGCCGATTTCGATATCCGCGTCTCGGTGAGCGGCAACATCCTCAAGAACGGCATGGGCGTGGGAATTCCCGGCACCGGAATGGTGGGAATCCCCGTTGCAGCCGCGCTTGGCGCCGTTTGCGGCTGCTCGTCACGCGGCCTGGAAGTGCTTTCCGGGGCATCTCCGGAAGCCATCGACAGAGCGAAACAGCTTGTTGCGGCAGGCAAAGTCGCAATTGAAGTTGCCGATACCGACAGGCTCCTTTACGTGAAGGCCTCGGTTTCGGTTCCCGGCGGCAAGAGCGCCACGGCGGAAGTGGATCCCCAGGCCTATGCCGTGATTGAAGACGACCACGACCGCATTGTGGAGACAAGCTTTGCCGGCCACATCCTGATGAGCTCCGAATCCGGCGCTGCAGCCAGCGAGCACAAGGCCGGAGAAGACGGATTCACCGTGCGCGAGGCCTACGACTTCGCCTGCAGCGCTCCCTTCGACACCATTTCCTTCATCCTGGAAGACCGCACTCTGAACCTGGCCCTTGCCCGGGAAGGCCTGCGCGGCGACTATGGCCTTAAGGTTGGAAAAGCCATCCGGGAGAACCAGGCCGAGGTTTTCGGCGACGACTACATGAGCTTTGCTATGGGAATGACGGCCGCGGCATCCGACGCCCGCATGGCCGGCAGCACCCTTCCCGCAATGTCCAACAGCGGCAGCGGCAACCAGGGCATCACCGTGAGCATGCCGGTGATCGCATACGCCCTGAAATACAAGGTCGATGATGAAAAGCTGGCCAGGGCGCTGATCCTGAGCAATCTGGTGGCCATCCACATCAAGCATTACCTGGGCAAGCTTTCCGCCCTCTGCGGATGCGTGGTGGCCTCTACCGGATCGGCCTGCGGCATTGTCTATCTGCAGGGAGGCGGCTACGACCAGATCTGCTACGCCATAAAGAACATGGCCGGCAATATCACCGGCATGGTGTGCGACGGGGCCAAAGTGGGATGCGCCATGAAAGTGGCCTCCGGGGTTTCCTGCGCGGTACAGTCGGCGGTGCTGGCCCTTCGCGGCACGTGCATTCCCTCCACCGACGGCATCATCGACGACGACGTGGAGAAAACCATCCGCAACCTTGGCGCGATAGGCTCTGCCGGCATGAAGACTGCCGACAGGATGATCCTGGATATTATGCTTTGCAAATAGCCCGGCGGCTATTTCCACTTGTCTTCCACCGCAGGAATGCGGATATCTCCAAGATACTGGATTTCCACCAGGAACCACTGCCCCGTGCTCGGTTTCTGGCGAAGGCGCACCGGACGAGGATTGTCTGCCCCTCCGGAATGCACGTACAGGACGGCCCAGCCCTGATTCTGGAAGGAATAGGGGTTGGAAGATACCTTGATCTTATAAGGCTGCGAGGGGGTATAGCTGTTGGCCGGGGTTGCACCCTCGAAGAAAGACCTCACCTTATAGAACTTTCCGTCCATGAAGCGGTCGCTGATGTTCATCTTCTCCGACGGATTCATGGGTTCCGGACCTTTCAGGAAATCGAGCATACGGTAGCAGGCCTCCCTGTCCGACTCGAAACGGGTGAGAGCCAGCACCGACAGAGCGGCCGTGGCATATACGTCCTTCAGACCCGCCTCCGGAAGGGCTTTCATATCCTGGACGTCCAGCGGAAGGGCCTGGAAAGTGAAGGTCTTGTCCTTGCTCTGCGCCTCGGACTTGACCTTGTTTATTACGTTGTTCAGTACGGAGGGGCCGGAGGTACTCACACCAAGGGCGCCGCTCACGCTGCGGGTGATGGAATTAAGAAGGTCTTTAAGCATAGTACTCGTAGAATTTTGCTATTGATTCCATGCCGGCGAAGAGCTGGCGAAGGAGATAACTCTCGTTGGGAGAATGAATCGTGTCCCTTTCCAGGCCGAAGCCCATCAGGAGAGGGTCAATGCCCAGGATGCGCTGCATGTCGGCAAGGATGGCAATGCTGCCGCCGCCGCGGGAAGGCACGGGCTCTACTCCATAGACCTCCCCCATGGCCCTGGAGGCCGCTTTATATGCCTTTGACGATATTGGGATGAGGAAGCCGTTGCCGCCTTCGCAGGGCGTGACTTCCACCTTCACGCAGGCGGGAGCGAGGCTGAGGAAATAAGCCTCGAACTTGCGGGTGATGTCTTCGCTGGTCTGGTTGGGCACCAGCCTCATGGAAATCTTCGCGTGGGCAACGCTGGGAAGAACCGTCTTGGCGCCTTCGCCGGTGTATCCGCCCCAGATGCCGCAGACATCCAGGCAAGGCCGGATTCCGGTGCGTTCCATGGTGGTGTAGCCCTTTTCGCCGCGTACATCGGCAATGTCCAGGAAGGCCTTGTATTCATCAAGATCGAAGGGGGCGCGGGACAGCATGGCCCTGTCGGCGGCCGAAAGCTCCACCACGGAGTCGTAGAAGCCGGGGACCGTCACGCGTCCGTCCTTGTCGATGAGTTTCGCTATCATCTCGCACAGCACATTGATGGGATTCGCCACAGCGCCGCCATAGTGCCCGGAGTGGAGGTCCTTGTTGGGGCCTGTCACCTTCACTTCCAGATACGCAAGGCCCCTCATTCCGCAGTTGATGGAGGGCACCTTGTCCGAAATCATGGTGGTGTCCGAAACCAGTATCACATCGGCCTTGAGCATATCCTTGTGCCCTTCCACCCACGCGGGAAGCGAAGGGCTGCCAATTTCCTCCTCCCCTTCGAAGATGAATTTCACGTTGTGCCTGAGCTTTCCGCCGCGCACGAGGAACTCGAAAGCCTTGATATGCATGAAAAGCTGACCTTTGTCGTCGTTGGCCCCGCGGCAGTAGATGGCTTCCTCCCCCGTTGCGGGATCCTTGGCGATGACGGGCTCAAACGGATCCGTGCGCCATTTTTCCAGCGGCTCCGGCGGCTGGACGTCGTAGTGGCCATATACCAGGACCGTCTGCGGAGCACCAATGTTCTTCTCGCCGAAAACCACCGGATTTCCAGCGCTTTCGTAGATATCGGCTTTGTCGGCACCCGCCTCCAGAAGCAGCTCCGTGAGCCTTTTGGCGCAGCGGTACATATCGGGTTTATTCTCTTTCTTCGCGCTGATTGAAGGAATCCTGAGGAGCGTGGAAAGCTCTTCGTAGAAGCGCGGCCAGTTGTCTTTTATGTATTGTTTCATGCTTTCAAAGTTATCGAATCATGGGGACAAAAACAAATAATATGTAGTATCTTTGTGACTGCTATGAAAAGGATTGTTACATTCGGAGAGATTCTCATGCGCTTTTCAAGGCCCGGCGCGCTGCGCCTGAGCCAGCGCGGTTATTGGGAAGCACAGTTCGGCGGCTCGGAAGCGAACGTCGCAGTTTCGCTGGCAAAGCTCGGCAACCGCGTGGGATATGTAACCCGCATCCCGCAGAACGAAGTGGGGCGCGCCTGCCTTCACACGCTGCGCTGCAACGGGATAGACGTCAAAGACATAGTCTGGGGCGGAGACAGGCTTGGAATCTACTACTTCGAACCGGCCACCGACATACGCCGCGCCCAGGTGGTGTACGACCGTAACGGCTCGTCGTTCTGGTCATCGGCCCCCGGAATGTTTCCCTGGAAAGACATTTTTGCCGATGCCGACATCTTCCACTGCTCCGGCATCACCTGCGCCGTGTCACAGTCGGCAACCGATGCAACCTTCGAAGCGGTGGAGACGGCCCGGGACATGGGCCTTCGCATAACCGGTGACATCAATTACCGCAAGAACTTGTGGAAATACCCTGGCGCCAACGCGCACGACACGCTGCACCGGCTCATGGAATACAGCCATTTCATCTTCGGCGACCAGGACGAGTGGGAACTCATTTCCGGCATTCCCCAGGTGCCCATGGGTGGCATGCTCTCGGAAGATTTCGTATTGGATATGGATGCCTACAGGCGCTATTTCGATGAACTGCATCGACAATTCCCCCGCTGCCGGGAGATGATGATAGGGGTCCGCAACCAGATAAGCAGCGCACGCCACACGCTAAGCGCCCTGCTCTGGAGCGAAGGAGAGATTTACCGTGCAAGGATATACGACATCTTCCCCATCGTGGACCCCGTGGGGGTGGGCGATGCCTTCGTGGCTGCCTACATCCACTCTTCCGAAAAGTGGCCGGGCCAGCCGCAGAGATGTCTGGATTTCTCGGTTGCCGCCGCAATGATGAAGAATTCCATCTGCGGGGATTTCAATCTTGTAACGGAAGACGAAATCCTTGAGCAGTTTGTGGAGGCTTAACGCTTGAGCCTCAACGCTTTAACAGATGTTCCCCTGGTGAAATCTCACCAGGGGAACACTTTATAACGCACAGTGTGCCAGATATTTAGCCCCCACGGGTTAGTCTCCGTACGGGTCTGCGTCGTTCCATTCGGGAAGGAGATAGCCGTGCTTGTCCACGCAGTGGTCGTGGATCTTGAGCTGCTTTTCCGTATCGAGGCTTATCCACCATGCAGTGCAGGCGGGATAGCGTACCATATCTTCGTTCACCTCTTTTCCGGGCCTCTTCTGGCCTTTGCGGGCGATTCTTTCTTTCTGGCTGATGGGCAGTGACGACCACCACATCTCAAGTTCTCTCTCGTGCATATCAAAAATCGTTTGGGACTGCAAATATAATCATTCCCATTCAATTGTTGCAGGGGGTTTGGAAGAAATATCATAAACTACCCTGTTCACGCCCCTCACGCGGTTGATTATTTCCGAAGAAACTTCCGCCATGAACTCGTACGGAAGAGGGTACCAGTCGGCAGTCATTCCGTCCACGGAAGTGACCGCGCGAAGTGCCACACACTGCTCCCAGGTGCGTTCATCGCCCATTACGCCCACGCTGCGTACCGGAAGGAGCATAGCTCCCGCCTGCCAGATCCTGTCGTATAGGCCGTGGCTGCGGAGGGCCCTGATGAAAATATCATCGGCCTCCTGAAGAATGGCAACCTTTTCGCGCGTAACTTCCCCAAGCACGCGGATTCCAAGGCCGGGGCCGGGGAAAGGATGGCGCCCGAGGATATCTTTCGGAAGGCCGATTGCGGCTCCCACCCGGCGCACCTCGTCTTTGAACAGAAGCCTCAGGGGTTCCACAACCTTCAGCGACATCCGCTCCGGCAGGCCGCCCACGTTGTGATGGCTCTTGATTGTGGCACTGGGCCCCTTCACCGGGGAGGATTCAATCACATCCGGGTATATCGTTCCCTGAGCAAGGAAAGCGGCTCCGGGAATCTTCCTGGCCTCCTGCTCGAACACCTGCACATAGTCGCGGCCTATGATCTTGCGCTTCTGCTCCGGATCCGTGATGCCCTTGAGGTCTTCGAAAAAGAGATCCGAGGCATCCACACCGCGAACGTTCAGGCCCATCCCCTCAAAAGAGTCCAGCACCTGGCGGAATTCCCCTTTGCGGAGGAGTCCCGAATCCACGAATATGCAGTGCAGCCTTGGCCCTATTGCCTTATGAAGCAGAAGGGCGGCCACAGAAGAATCCACGCCGCCGGAAAGGCCAAGGATCACCTCGCCGTTCCCGATGGTTTCGCGAAGGCCCGCAACCGTGCTTTCCACGAAATTGGCCGGAGTCCAGTCGGCCCTACAGCCGCAGATATTCACCACGAAATTGCGCAAGAGCAGCGTTCCCTCCGCGCTGTGGTGAACTTCCGGATGGAACTGTATGCCCCAGGTGTTTTCCCCGGGAACGCGGAAAGCCGCGCATTTCACGTCAGAGGTGGAGGCGATTATCTGGAAAGGCTGGCTTATTATGCTGTCCCCGTGCGACATCCACACCACCGAATGCTGCGACATCCCCTCCAGGAGGACATCCTCCGACGATACGGCAAGTTCCGCACGTCCATACTCGCGCGAAGCGGCAGGAGCCACCTCTCCGCCGGCCGAATGTGCCAGCCACTGCGCCCCATAGCATATTCCAAGCAGCGGAAGCACTCCGCGGATGCCGTTCAGGCTGGGCTGCGGAGCGTCCGGGTCGTTCACCGAGGCGGGGCTTCCGGAAAGGATCACACCCTTGAAGCCCTCCGGGGACGGAATCTTGTTATAGGGATGGATTTCCGAATACACCCCTATCTCCCTCACCCTCCGCGCTATGAGCTGCGTGTACTGCGAACCGAAGTCCAGGATCAGGATTTTGTCCATATCAATAATTCGGGGATTTTTTCGTTATTGTAACATCGTGCGGGTGATTCTCCCTCAGGGAAGCTGCAGAAATTCGAACGAAGCGGGCGCCATGCAGCGCGTCGATGGTGGCAGCTCCGCAGTAGCCCATACCGGAGCGAAGCCCTCCTGCCATCTGGAAGAGCACATCGGCAACCGGTCCCTTGCAGGGAACGCTTGCCACAACGCCTTCCGGCACCAGTTTGTCGCTCTTTTTCTGGAAGTAGCGGTCGGCCGATCCTGCCTGCATTGCATCCATCGACCCCATGCCGCGGTAGCTCTTCATCCGGCAGCCATCCACATCTATGACATCGCCGGGGGCCTCTTCCGTGCCGGCCAGCATGGAGCCGCACATTACGCAGCTTCCGCCAGCAGCGAGGGCCTTCACAATGTCGCCCGAGTAGCGCAGGCCGCCATCGGCAATTACCGGGACGCCGTACTCACGGGCCACGCAATATACATCGTAGATTGCCGTGAGCTGGGGTACGCCCACTCCGGATACTATCCTGGTGGTGCAGATGGAACCGGGGCCGATTCCCACTTTCACGCCGTCGGCTCCTGCGTCGATGAGGTCCCGCGCGGCCTGGGCCGTGGCAATGTTTCCGGCCACGATGTCCACGCCGGGGAATTCCGACTTCAGCGCCTTCAGTGCATCAATAATGCCTTTGGAATGCCCGTGCGCCGAGTCCAACACCAGAGCGTCCACCCCGGCCTTCACGAGCAGGCGGGCCCGCTCGATTCCGCCCACGCCCACAGCGGCGGCAACCCTCAGCCCCTGGGCTTTCACCTCTGCCAAGGCAGCGGCCTGCTCTTCGGCGCCCATATTCTTGTGGATTACGCCTATTCCGCCCTCTCGGGCCATTGCAATGGCCATCCGGGAGCCGGTTACAGTGTCCATTGCGGCGCTCGCGAAGGGCAACTCCAGCGGCACGTTGCGGGAGAAGCGGCCTTTGAGGGAAACCTCCGAGGGGAGCACTTCCGAATACGCCGGGCACAGGAGCACATCGTCGAAAGTGACGGCCTCCTGGATGATTTTATCTTTAAGGAAAGACATAAGGCATTATAATTGTTTTGCAAATTTACGGAATTATTCCGTTATTTGCGGTTATATGAAACATTTTTGGACAATATTATTCGCCCTTCTGGCCCTTTCTTTCGCCGCCGCCGCACAAACGCGCACGTATGGCGACATTGAGCAGAAGGCTTTCGTCATCGGCCTGGACCAGTACTATTTCGGATCGTCCGGCAGCCTCACATTCAAAATTGCCAAGAACGCATATGTTGCCCGGATCGAGGGCAATAAAGTCTCGGTTTCCGGCGCTTCAATGCCTGAAAGCGTGATTTGCGATGCGGAGGGTGACTATATTATTGGAATACACGACTTCACCGGGGATAAAAAGCCGGAGCTGGTCATCGCGTGCCGCAAAGCCGGTTCGCTGGAGGCCGAAATCTTCCAGCTGGACGGAAAACCTGCAAGCATCGGCCGCATCGGGGCCGCCGGAGAAGGCATAACTGAAATCAGGGTGTTCCGCCAGGCGCTCACCATCAAGAACCACAAGGCCGGCGCCATGTACACCTGGACATGGCACAAGAATGCTTTCGATTTCAAGGCATCGGACGGGTCGGCAGATCCCACCCCCTCTATTTAGAGAATTCACAGCCGCAAAAGGTCTGGTTATAGAAACGCTGTTCCCGGATTATCTGGGAACGGCGTTCTTGTAATCCCCCCTTACGCCAGTTCTGAGGCCACCACTCCACGCCCTGCACCTGGCCGCAGGCCCACCGCCCGGCGGCGTTCACCTGTTCAAGGTCCTTCCAGCGGGACGATGCAAGCGTGGTTGTGAGGGCATTAAAACCGTGGGCCGATGCGTACTCTGCGGCGCGCAACAGCCTGAATTTGAAGCACTCCAGGCATCTGGCGCCGCGCTCCGGCTCCGCTTCCAGGCCTTCGGTTATGCACAGCCAGGAGCTGTGGTCGTAGGCGTCATCGACAATTTCCAATCCAAAGGACTGCGCATAGCGGATGCATTCGTTCAGGCGGATGTCGTACTCCTCCCTTGGGGTGATGTTGGAATTGGAATAGAATACCGTGGGGCGGCAGCCATGCTGCACCAGATACTCCACGATGGCACCCGAACACGGGGCGCAGCAGGCGTGGAGAAGGATTTTTCCGTCCGGTATGTCGATGATGTTTTTCACGGGATGCAAAGTTACTCAATTCAGCTCATCCCTACAAATGGGGATTGATTTTGGACGCAATTCGCTTTAACTTTGCAGCCGCAAAGTTCTAAAACCAACCATGATACTTGCTGATCTGAAAACTGGCGAAACCGGCGTGATCGTGCGCGTGCACGGTCACGGGGGCTTTCGTAAACGCCTGATAGAGATGGGCTTCATCCGCGGGAAGGAGGTTAAGGTAGTGCTTAACGCCCCGCTGAAGGACCCTATTGAATACGAGATAATAGGATATAAGGTATCTCTCCGCAGGGAGGAGGCGCGGCGGATAGAGGTGGTAACCGAGGAGGAGGCCCGCGAGGCACTCACCAGCGACGAGCATCTGCAGGCGCTTCCCGGCGACCTGGAGGAGAGGGAGAAACTGGACAGGGCGCTGGCACATCTTGCCGAAGAGCGGCATCACGTTATCCGCGTTGCCCTGGTGGGTAATCCCAACTGCGGCAAGACTTCCCTTTTCAACATCGCTTCCGGCAGCCACGAGCATGTGGGGAACTATTCCGGCGTTACCGTGGATGCCAAGGAGGGTAAATTCGAGCACAAGGGATATCAGATCACCCTTGTGGACCTTCCGGGAACGTATTCTCTTTCCGCCTATTCCCCGGAGGAGCTGTATGTGCGCAAGAACCTTCTGGACAGCATGCCGGACGTGGTGATAAACGTGGTGGATGCTTCCAATATCGAGCGCAACCTGTATCTCACGACCCAGCTCATCGACATGAACCTGCGCACGGTGGTGGCCCTGAACATGTACGACGAGCTGCGCTCCAAGGGCGACAAGCTGGACACAAGGCAGCTGGGCTACCTCCTTGGCCTGCCGGTCTGCCCCACTGTGAGCCGCAGCGGAGAGGGCATTCCGGAGCTGTTCGACACGGTTATCAAGCTCTACGAGCAGTCGGATCCGAAGCTTTCCCGCCACATTCACATCAACCACGGAAAGGAGCTGGAGAAATCCATCGACAGGATAAGGGCCATAGTGGGCACATACCCCGGCCTCCGGAGCCAATACACGCCGCGCTACCTGGCAATCAAATACCTGGAACACGACAAGGATGTGGAGAAGATGCTGGTGGATATCCCGGGGCTGGAAGAGGCGCGCGAGAAGGAATCGGCCCGCATCAAGAGCCTCCTGGGCACGAATCCGGAGAGCGCGATTGTCGATGCGAAATACGCCTTCATCCAGGGTGCCCTGGCCGAAACCTACGAGCATTATCAGGAAGCGAAGCCCAGGCGCACGCTCACCGACAGGATAGACGCCATCGTCACGAACAAGTGGCTGGCATTCCCCATATTCATTGCGTTGCTGTGGCTTATTTTCTGGGCCACGTTCACAATCGGCCAGTATCCCATGGACTGGATAGACTGGCTCATCGCGGCTTTCGGCAACTGGGTGGGATCGTTCTTGCGCGACGGCTGGTTCAAGGACCTGATCGTGGACGGCGTAATTGCCGGCGTGGGCAGCGTGCTGGTGTTCCTGCCGAACATCCTAATCCTGTACTGCTTCCTTTCCCTGATGGAAGACAGCGGGTACATGGCGCGCGCGGCATTCATCGTGGACAAGCTCATGCACAAGATAGGGCTCCACGGCAAGTCATTCATTCCCATGGTTATGGGCTTCGGCTGCAATGTGCCGGCGATTATGGCCACCCGCGCCATTGAGAGCAGGAAGAGCAGGCTTGTAACCATTGCCATTATCCCCTTTATGTCCTGCGCGGGAAGGCTGCCGATATTCGTACTGTTCGCCGGGGCGTTCTTCCCCAAGAGCCCGGCCACGGCCCTGCTGGGAATATACCTTCTGGGAATAGTGCTGGCAATTTTGAGCGCAAAGGTTCTGTCACTGTTCGTTAAAGACGACGACCTCCCCTTCGTGATGGAGTTGCCCCCGTACCGCATGCCCACCGGCAAGGCCACCTGGAGGCACACCTGGGAGAAGGGCAGGCAGTATCTGGAGAAGATGGCCACGACCATACTTATCTTTTCGATATTGCTGTGGTTCATGGGATACTTCCCCCGCCACGAGGGAATGGGCCAGGCCTATCAGCAGGAACACTCCTGCATCGGCACGGTTGGAAAGGCCATTGAGCCGGCCATGGCCCCTCTTGGCTTCAACTGGAAGATGGACGTTGGCCTTCTTGCCGGCGTGGGTGCCAAAGAGCTGGTTATCAGCTCCCTGGGCGTGATGTACGCACAGGACGGCGAGGAATACACAGGTGAGGAAGACGACACCCAGCTCCAAAGCGCCCTCAAAGCAACCATCCCCACTGCCGCAGCCCTCGCCTACATGGTGTTCGTGCTGCTGTACTTCCCCTGCATCGCCACCTTCGTGGCCATCAAGAACGAAACCGGCAAATGGCGCTGGGCGGTGCTCTGTGCCCTGTACACCCTGGTAATCGCCTGGCTCTTCGCCTTCGCTGCCTTCCGCATCGGCTTGCTCCTCTGGCCAGTGTAGCGCCCGGGCGGTGTGGCAACTGGAACGTGCAGTTCCTGACTCAAGTGGCAACTGGCCCGTGTAGCTACTGGTCCGTGTAGCAACTGGCCCGTGTGGCTACTGGCTCGTGTAGCTACTGGCTCGTGTGGCAACTGGCCCGTGTGGCAACTGGCCCGTGTGGCCCCTAGCTCGTGCCGTGGCATGCTGGAGCATAACTTACATTCAATCAGTAGTTTACACACCTGCCGGTGCAACAGGAATTGCACCGGCAAATGTATATTCTGTTGATAGTAAGCAAGTTATCCTCCAGCCTCACCGTGTCGTCCTGAAACAAGCTTACCCTTTTTGTGCCGCCGTGCACACCGGTCCACGTTTGCCACCCCCGTGCACCGAATTGTTCATTTCCGTGCACCGTTCCTCCGTTTTGCCACCTCCGTGCACACCGGTCCAGTTTCCGACACCTGTGGACTCAAAAATGCCCGTTTTCGCATCCACCCTGCCACCCACCTGGACCTGTGGACTCAAAAATGCCCGTTTTCGCATCCACCCTGCCACCAGCCTGGACCTGTGTGCACGGCCTCACAGCAAATACGGCAGGGCTTGTGGCACCGAGCTGCCTCTGGCGGAAATGGGCATGCGGGGTGGGTGCGGTGGGCCAGTGCGCCAGGCCGTGCAGTGAGCGGTGCCGCTCCAGCGGCATGACGGCGTGTGTTTGACGACTGTTAGACACGCCCCAGGCGTGGCTAAAAAGGAAGAGTTAGCCGTCAAGCGAACGGGCCAGGGCCCAATTTCCGACACAGGCCGAGGTGACACAAGACCCTGACGTTGCTGTGAGGCTGTGAAGTGTACATCCCGTGGCGCTTACAACATAGTGTTCCGGTGTTTCATGATGAGCACAAAATTGGCGTGAAATGCATATCGTTGATTGCCAGTGAATTGCACATATTGAGTCCGGAATTTTTCCCGACTCAATATTTGTAATTGTCTCATTCAGTGAAAGTTGCATTTCACGGGGGCTGAACCACCGGGATGCATGGAGTTCATGGGCGTCGCTCCGACAAGGCCCATCGTGCCACCGGGAGGCAGGTGCGCATGTGCATCGCTCCGAGAAGGCGCATCGTGCCACCGGGAGGCAGGGTCTTCGTGTGCATCGCTTCGAACAGGACCTAGTTGCCACCGGGGGGCAGAGTGTGGGGTGTCAGTGCTGCCGCGCTTCGCTTGCCTGCTCACGGCGTTTTTCGAAGAAATGTTCGGCACGGGGGCCTTCCATATCATCGAAAAAGCCGTCGAGCCTGAATGGGGCTGACGCCACGCTTCAAGGCCGGGACAGTAATCAAGGGCGTCCGTCACCCGCCCGGGAAAGCAAGGGACGGCACACACTTATCAAGAGTCTTTTGCCGTGGCTGACGCCTGAACCCTTGGACCCGTTTTGCTTCGATTCGGGAGGGGGTGCTTCGATTCGAGGGCTGGGGATCTATGTGTACACGGAAATGGCGTTCTGTGAGGGTTTGGGTGTACACATAGACGGGAAAACGGGGAAAAGCGGGGGTTGGGAATCTATGTGTACAAGTGAGGTGGGGGGAAAAACACGTCTGAAGGGCGTAGAATGGGGATTTGGGTGAGGGGCCCATATACACATAGAATGAGGAATGGGACCGGGACATCTATGTGTACACGGAAATGGCGTTCTGTGAGGGTTTTTGTGTACACATGGACAGGAGCCCCGGGGCGAATGGCGCGGAGCGGGGCGAATGGCGCGGAGCGGGGCGAATGGCGCGGAGCGGGGCGCGGCACGAAAAAAGGGCCGACCGAAAGGCCGACCCCGGGATTTTTCTTCCTCTTTACGGATTAGAGAGCGTAGCTCACGCCGATGTGGAGGTTTGCACGATGATAGTTGGTGTTGTCGGTGCTGCCGGCATAGAGGTTCATGAGGCCGTAGTTGTAGCCAACATTCACGATGATGCTGCCGAACTGTGCGCCGATGCCGCCGCCAAGATAAAGGTTGAACCTATTGAAGGTGGGGCTGTCGCTGTCATAGTAGTCGGTGGTGCTGGTGCCGGAGACAACGCCGGAAGCCTCAGTTACAGACTTGGAGGAAAGGCCGAAGTGCACGGTGGGGCCTGCGAAAGCAAACACCTTTGCGTCACGGCTGAGCTGATAGGCATAGTTTGCCATGATGGGGAAGTTGAGTGCCATCTCGGTGAAAGTGGACTTTGAGTTCTGGCTGATACCCAAAACGGAGACGCCACCCTCGCTGGTGTTGGTGAGCAGTGAGAAGTATGCACCGGGGGCAACGGAAAGACCGCTTGCTATGCCAACATTGTAGGATGCACCGGCGAAGAAACCGTTGGAATTCTCGGGATCCTGCTTGTTACCGTTGAACTGGCCGCTGAGGTTGCTGTTGATATAACCAAGGCCTGCGCTGAGCTGTGCGAATGCATTTGTACCAGCAAGCATAAGAGCTGCTGCGAAAACTGTTGCAATAATTCTTTTCATAATAATAGTGTATTAATGTTATTCATTTCAGCCCCGAAAGTTAAAAAGAATTGATGAAAAGACCAAATTTATGTATATTTGTACCTTAAGAAACCGGATATAAAACAAGCAGAAATGGACTATCAGAACAAACTCAAGTTTTATCAGGATTTCCCAATCGAGGGTGTTAATTTCGTGGACATCATTCCCCTGATGCAGGACAAGGAATCCTTCAAGGCCCTTATCAAAGACCTTGGAGCCCTTTGCGAAAGCCCCAACATCGCAGCTCCCGAAGCACGCGGCTTCCTCTTCGCCGCCCCCATGCTGGTGAGCTGCCCCAATATCCACAACGTCATCCCCATGAGAAAGAAAGGAAAGCTCCCCTATAACGAAGGAGACCTTGTGGGCGTGGATATCGTGAAAGAATACGGAAAGGACAAGATTTACTTCCGCCTCTCAGACGTTGCAGTTGGAAAACCCGAAGGCGACACCTTCTATGTAACCTTCTTCGACGATGTCCTTGCAACCGGCGGCACTGCAGAAGGCATTGCCCACGGCCTGGAGCAGCACAAAGTAACGCTGGCAGACGGCAAAACCTATAATATAAAAGTAAAGGACTTCGTTTTCCTGGTGGAAATCGACGTCCTCAAAGGCAAGGAAAAACTGGAAGGAATCGCTCCGGTCAAATCCCTCATGCACATCTAGGCCGGCCGCACCTATCTGGGCTTCACCAGCTCCACAGTGCCGGGGATATGATCCTCCGGCGGCTCGCCGTGCAGGTAGATGATCCGCTGATTGTCACTGCCACGGAAGAGCAGCCCTGTATCGCGCCGCTCCAGGATGAACGGCCCATCGACAAGCACATCCAGCCACGGGAGCATGGCCGCCATAACAGGATCGGCCTCAACCTCCTCCAGGGTGAATCCGGTCCAGCACCAGATGGTCTTGCCGGTCTCCTCCTTTATCCTGCGGGCAAGCTCGGTGAACGCCGGCGCCTGATACATAGGGTCTCCACCGGAGAAACTCACGTTAGACATCGGATCGGCCTTCACAATCTCCAGGAGTTCGTCAACATCCATCCATCGACCCGCATTGAAATCCCAGCTCTGCGGATTGTGGCAGCCCGGGCAGCCGTGGCGGCACCCTGCACAGTAAATGGCCGTACGGAAACCGGGTCCGTCGGCCATTGTCTGATGAAGGATGTCCAGAACGCGAATCCTACTCATGGATAACGCGGTCGTGAAGCTCTGCAAGTTTACCGGAATTCCAGCGGTTGGTCGTTCCCACCAGATAACCGGTGATGCGCTGCAGTGTGTCGATGTGGTGACCGTGGCAGTGAGGGCACTCGTGGAGGTCCTTCTCCGCGCTCTCGTAGCCGCAGTCCAGGCAACGGTTGCGGTTGTGATTCACACTTCCATAGCCGATGTCGTACTTGTCCATCAGGTCCACGATCTGCATGATGGCCTCCGGGTTGTGGGTAGCATCGCCGTCAATCTCCACATAGAAGATGTGGCCTGCGTTCTCGTACTTGTGGTACGGGCCCTCGATCTTTGCCTTGTGCTCCGGTGAGCAGTGATAGTACACCGGGATGTGGCTGGAGTTGGTGTAGTAGTCCTTGTCGGTGATTCCGGGGATGATTCCGAAGGTCTTCTTGTCCTTCTTGGTGAAGCGGCCGGACAGACCCTCTGCCGGAGTTGCCAGGAAGGTGAAGTTGTGCTGATAGGTCTCTGCAAAACCGTTGATCTTCTCCGCCATGTGGGCCACGATGCGAAGACCGAGCTCCTGAGCCTCCTCGCTTTCGCCATGATGCTTGCCAACCAGCGCGATAAGGCATTCCGCCAGGCCGATGAAGCCGATGGAAAGGGTGCCCTGGTTAATCACATTCTCGATCGTGTCGTTGTCGTCCAGCTTCTCGCTGCCCAGCCACAGGCCGGCCATAAGGAGCGGGAACTGCTTCTTGAGGGCGGTCTTCTGGAACTCGAAGCGCTCGTTGAGCTGCCTTGCGGCAATCTCCAGCGCCCAGTCCAGCTTCTGGAAGAACTTCTTCAGGCGCTCTTCCCTGTTCTCCTCCTCGTTCATGGCCTCGATTGCAAGCTTCACGATATTGATGGTGGTGAAGCTCAGGTTGCCACGGCCGATGGAGGTCTTGGGACCGAACTTGTTGCCGTACACGCGGGTGCGGCAGCCCATCGTTGCCACTTCGTGCTCGTAGCGCTTGGGATCGTCGGCCCTCCATGCATCGTCCTGGTTGAAGCTTGCATCCAGGTTCAGGAAGTTGGGGAAGAAACGGCGTGCGCTCACGCGGCATGCGAACTTGTAAAGGTCGTAGTTGGGATCTCCGGGGAGATAGCTCACGCCCCTCTTCTTCTTCCAGATCTGGATGGGGAAGATGGCGGTGGAGCCGTTGCCCACGCCCTCGTAGGTGGTATTCAGGATCTCGCGGATGATGCAGCGGCCTTCTGCCGATGTGTCCGTGCCATAGTTGATGGAGCTGAACACAACCTGGTTGCCGCCGCGGCTGTGGATGGTGTTCATGTTGTGCACGAACGCCTCCATTGCCTGATGAACGCGGCTAACTGTCTGGTTGATTGCATGCTGCATTGCGCGGTCCTTGCCCTGCAGGCCGATGAGGTCACGCTTGATGTAGTCGTCAATCTTGGCGGTCTTGAGATCGCTATAGTCGGCATTTGCCAGTGCGCCCACCTGGTCGATTTCCTCTTCATAGGTCTTGCGCACGAAGGGTGCCAGATAGAAGTCGAAAGCGGGGATGGCCTGGCCGCCGTGCATTTCGTTCTGCACGGTTTCCATGGAGATGCACGCCAGAACGCTTGCGGTTTCGATACGCTTTGCGGGACGGGACTCGCCGTGACCGGCCTTCAGGCCATGCTCGAGAATCTTGTCCAGAGGGTGCTGGATGCAGGTGAGGCTCTTTGTGGGATAGTAATCCTTGTCGTGGATGTGGATGTAGTTCCCGGCCACGGCCTCGCGGACTGGATCCGAAAGCAGATTCTCGTCCACATAGCTCTTGGTTGCCTCCGAGGCGAACTTCATCATCATGCCGGCGGGGGTATCCGCATTCATGTTGGCATTCTCACGGGTGATGTCGTTCACCTGTGCGTCGATGATGGCCTGGAAAATCTCGTTGCTCTTTGCCTTACGTGCAAGGTTGCGCTTGTTGCGGTAGCGGATATACTCCTTTGCAACTTCCTTGCGGGGGCTGTTCATGAGTTCGTTCTCCACGCAGTCCTGGATTTCCTCCACGCTCATCTCGTCACGCTGAAGGTTGGAGATGGTCTTTGCAATCTGCGCGGCAAGTACAATGTCTTCACCGTCTTCGGTGACGTCCATTGCTTTAAGGATGGCTGCAACAATCTTCTGGTTGTTGAAGTCTACTTTTCTTCCGTCTCTTTTAAGTACACGTTTTACCATTTCAGAGAGTGTTGATGACAGCGCCGGCTTGTAGGCCGGATGCCTGGGTTTATGTTTTGTATGTTTCTTTCAGTTCCGAGTGGTTCCGGAGACAAAGATACAAGAATCAATTTTACATTTAATCGTTTTTTATAAAAAAAGTTATCAACATAGCATAAAAAACCCTGTTAATTGTTTCATTAACAGGGAATTATGAAAATATTTAATTTTGAATGTTTCTAAATTAAAACAATCTTGTTCGCGCTGCAGAAAGTTTTCAACAATTACCTTACAACCCACACCAGGACGTGCCTGTCGAAGGTCATGTATTCCAGCTCGAAATCTTCCTCTTCCTCGTCCTTGTCGATGAAGGTTGCCTCCAGCTCGCCCTCTCCCCTGAGGCGGAAACGCTCCACCTCTATCTGCTCCGCGAAGTTCAGCTTGTAAACCGAAAGGAGCTTGTACAGGGCCTCTTTGGCGCACCAGTAGATGGCCAGCTGTTCGTTGCGCTTCTCATCGTCTTCCAGATCGTCGATTTCGTCTTCGCTCAGAGCCTTCTTCTCCACTGCCGAGAAGTCCCTGTCCAGAGACTCGATGTCAATTCCGCAGTCTTCCTCCGGATGAAGGATAACCGCCACATACTTCTGGGTGTGGGTGATGGAAATGTTCACCGCGTCGTTCTCGATATAGGGCTTGCCGTTGTCGTGATGGCTAAGGTACACCTTCTCTTCGAAGAGCTCGTTCAGCAGTGCCCTCACCGCCAGGCGCTGCTTGCGCATGGATTCGCTGCCGATGAAGGAGATTTCCTCCATTTCGTCGGTGGGGGTGGAACTAAGGGCTATGAGTTCTTCTTCGCTTTCTGTAATCTGCCACACGCCGATGGTGGCATCGTTTTTAAGTTTCTTCTTTAAATATAGTCCCATACAGGTTTTATTTCGCGAAAACAACAGAGCTACAGCCGGATGCCGCAAACGGCTCCGGTTGCACAGTTTCAAATATACAAACTAGACAGAGGGTCGTCTGATCCGACGCCCGAAAGGAGTGTAGATGTTACCGAACTGGGAGGCTCCATTTTTTCGTTTCTGTTATCGGCTGCAAAGTTAATCCTTTTTTTACAAATGAAAAAATAAAATGGAAAACTTGCTCAAACTGTGGACAAAACGCCGTTTTAACAGCGCCTAATGCTTTTTTCATGCAAAAAAACGATGCTTTTTTTACAAAAATGTATATTTTTGTAGGCTAAAGAGTTTTTTTGCCACCCCGCAAATGCTCTTGTCAACCCTCATATCGCTGCTATTGTCGCTGTGCCATCCGGTAGACAGTTCGGGTATAACGTTATCATTCAGCGACTCAACCGAGGTGGCGGCTACATCAAAGGTTCATCACTTCCAGCTGCATTTCAAGCTTGACGACTCTTCCTTCGACAACGGATATCTTGGAAACGAGGAGGCTGTGGCCAGATTCATCGACATAATGAAGGCCATAGGGCCGGAAAAGATAGATTCGGTGAGCGTTACGGCCTATGCGTCTCCTGAAGGAGTCACGGAGCATAACATGAAGCTAAGCCGCAACAGGGCGGCCGAATTCTCACGAGTGCTGAAGGAAAGGGCCGGAGATCTCGGATTCCCGGTGTTCGTACGCGCCGGCGGCGAATCCTGGGGGCTCCTGAGGGAAAGGGTGCTTGCCGACACCAGGATGTCGGAAACGGCCCGCAGCCGCATCCTGACACAGCTGGACGACCACAGCATCCGTAACCAGACACGCAAATGGCGATTCAATAACGGTTGCCTTGGGAGCACACCCGAGGAAGGCAACGTGTTCAAGTACCTAATCAGGAACCACTACAAATACCTGCGCTGCCTTGATATCCACATCCACTACAAGGATGAATCAGGCACCGCCACGGAAGGGCCGGCAGAACCGGAGGGGCCGGAAGTGACCGAAGAGCCCGGCGGCAACGACATCGACACTCCGGAAGAACCTGAAGAGCCGGAAGAGCCCGAAGGACCGGAAGAACCCGAGGAACCTCAACAGCCGGACAATAACGTGACCGAAGAGCCGGACAACAACGTGACAGAAGAACCAGAGGTGCAGGATGAACCGGACAACAACGTTACAGAACAACCGGAAGTTTCAGGAGGCAGCACCATCGACAGGAGGCCCATCCTGGGAATCAGCACCAACATCCCCTACGACATCACCTGGATTCCCAATTACGGGGCCACCAGCGTGCCGTCGTTCAGCGTGGAGTACTACCCCGCCAAGGGACTCTACAGTTTCGGGGCCGATGTCGACTTCTCCCACTGGCTCCACCCGGACACCCACCGCTACAACCAGATACACAACTATACGCTCTGGGCAAGGCGCTACTTCAAGCGCACCGACGACCGCTTCAAGGGCACATACCTCCTTGCCAACCTGAACGCCGCCAAATACGGCCTGGGCTTCAACGCCAGCGAGGGCTATGAAGGCGAAGGCCTGGGCATAAGCGCCGGCGGCGGATGGAAGGTCTATATGGGCAGGCGCTTCTACCTGGACCTTGGCGGAACGCTGGGACTTTTCTACTCCCGCTACGACCCCTATGTATGGGGAAACGACGGAACGGGACGCTACTACTACGACTATCTCGGAGACCCCGACGCCTTCGTGAAACGGCGGAAGAGGCTCGTTTGGTTCGGCCCCACGAGGGTATTCATCTCGGTGGGATTCGATATTTACGGGAAGAAGAGATGAGGCTCAGGCACTTCATACTGCTTGTCGTTACCGCCATGGTCCTTGGCGGCTGCCGCATCGAACCTCCCCTTTACCTGAGGAAGCCCGTTGCAACGGAGCTTATGCTTGCCACCAAGGTGGACGTGCAGATCATGTGGCAGGCCGACTGGGAAACCCGCTGGCAGTTCGCCTGGAACACATCCGTGTACGGCCCGCTTGGATACCGGCTCCCCGGAAGTATGAGGGTTCATATCTACAGCCAGGATTCCAACGGCATCCCCAGGACGCACACCGTGCATAATTTCGTGGGCAGTTACACCCAGCTGAACATCTTCGCAGGATATCACAACTTCCTCTTCCACAACAACGACTCGGAGGCAATCCAGTTCACCTCCGACGGCGACATGGGCGACGTATGGGCCTTCACCCGCGACATTTCCCGCGGCCTCAAGACCTCGTCGCCGGTCTATACCATGTCGCAGAAGATGCTCGGGATGAACACCAAGGCCGATGGTGACGAGGTGGACGAACCCGTTTCGCTCCCGCCTGACGACCTCTTCGCGGTTTACGTGCCGGACTACTACGTTTCCGACAATCTGGACGACTATGTCTATGAAAACGGCCGCTACGTGCTGAAGATGGAACACGAGCTGTCACCCGCCACGTTCATCTACCTGTTCCAGGTGACGCTCCTGAACAATGAGGGACGCGTCGTGGGCAGCAGCGGCGGCGCGGCCGTCACCGGCATGGCCGGAGGTGCGGATCTCACCGCCAGGATGTCGGAAAGCGAGACGGTTTCCGTGCCGATGGATGTATATATGGACAGGACGAATGACATGATGGGCGCCAAGGTCTATAGCTTCGGCATCCCGGGCTGCGACCCGTACGATCCCGAAAGCGTTGCCGCCGCCCCGGAAGGCAAGCACTTTTTCGTGCTTAACGTTTCCTATGTGAACGGCACCTACAAGAATATCCGTGTGGACGTTACCGATGAGATACGAGCCCTGCCGCTGGGCGGGGTGATACCCATAGAGATAGACGTGAACGATTTCCCGCCGGAGGGCGGCGCCGTTGGAGACGGCGGTTTCAACGCCCTTGTGGGCGACTGGGACGAGAAGACAGGAAGCACGACAATTTTGAATTAACACATTATAAACCATTTTATTAACCTCTTTAATTTCATGCGTATGAAAAAAGTAATCATTCTCGCCGCGGTTGCAATCGCAGCCGTTGCATGCAGCAGGACCTACGATGTAGCTCCCGCCAGCGACCAGGCCATCGGCTTCGGCTCATGGACAGGTTACCTCACCAAGGCCCGTGTACAGGGCTCCAACGAATTCACCGTTGGCGACAGAATCGCCGTTTACGGTTACAAAGAGACAGGCACCACCAAATCCACCGTCTTTGACGATGTGGAAGTTGAGATGACTGCCGCAGGCGCTCCCGGCACCTGGTTCTACAGCCCTCTCCGTTACTGGGACAGAACCGCCGACAGCTATGTGTTCTACTCTGTTGCCCCCGCAGCGGTCGGTACAGCTGGTAATGTTGATCCCCAGACCGGTGAAATCACCAGCGCAAGCATCACCTTCGCAGGTAACGACAACGACATCCTCGTTGCCGACAAGGAGACCGTCGCCAAGGCCGATTTCGGCAGCCAGGTAGTTCTGGACTTCAACCACATTGCCACCCTCGTAGACTTCAAGGTTGCAAAGGCTCCCACCCTTGTGGACGCAATCGTAAAGGTTAAATCCCTCACCCTTGCCAACATCAAGGCTACCGGCAAATTCAGTGTGAACGATGCCTATAATGCAACGGTTTATGGCGGCACCGCCGGCCCCGCGGTTACATGGAACCCCGCTACTGGCAACGCCACCTATGATCCTTCCAAGGCTGTTAATCCCGTGGATCTTGGAACCGACGGTATTGAGATTGCCCAGGACACTGCATTCGACCCTGCGCATCCCACGACTCCTGCAGCTTCCACTATGATCATCGACAATCTGGTTGTGATGCCTCAGGCTTTCGTAGAGCCCAACGCTGCCGAGCGTACAACTCCCGCAACAGCAACCACTGCCCAGAAGCTTACCATCAACTACACCATCGAGGTTACCGGCGGCGGCGTGAACGAGTACACTTCCACCCTGTTCCTGTACGACTTCGACATGGCTAATGACGACGTTCAGGATGCCTCTACCTTCCTTGGCGGCTGGCTCACCGGCAAGCACTACACCTTCTACATCACGCTCGATTCCACTCCTATCGTCTTCGGTGCAACCGTGAACGACTGGACTGTGGCGAACGGCTACCACTACCTGCTGAACTAGTGTTCAGAATCAACATCATACGCATTGCGGCGGCTATGGCGGGCGCCCTGCTACTTGCAGGGTGCGCCGCCAGGCTTGACCCGGTGGAAAAGCAGGGCGGCGAAACACCCGTGAGCTTCTCTGCCGGGTCGTCGCTGCTACGCGATGATTCCCCGGCAACAAAAGCGGAGGCATATCCTGCCGGAACCAGCTTTGGCGTGTTTGCCTACAAAGGCAATATGAACGGCACGAACAACTCTCTTGCACCGAACTTCATGTACAACGTGGAAGTGGCCCACGACGGCACCTCTTACACGTACTCGCCCATCAGGTTCTGGCCGGCAGTGACGGAAAAGCTCACTTTCTGGGCCTATAGCCCGTACACGGCTTCTCCCGTCCTTTACAAAGCCGGTACAACCACTGCATTCACCTCCACCACCAAAGGCATTCCCGACATCCAGTACACCGCCGACGGACAAACGGACTTTATGGTATCGGACGTAGTGAAGAACCAGACCAAGAACAGCAATTCCGGCCTGGTTGTCATGCCGTTCAATCATGCCCTGTCCAAGGTGGACGTTACCGTGAACAAGGACGACCCCACATCGAAGTACACCGTGAAACTCAAGGCCGTCCGCTTTGACGGAATCTACTCAACGGCAATACTTCGGAGCTCCGGGTGGGCCGACCACAGCGGCGCAAGGGGAAATCTTGTCCTTTATGCCGACGATCCCGCCGACGCCACGGACGACATCACCCTCACCGCATCGGCACAGTCCCTTTCCACGGTTATTCCGCTTCCGCAGGACCTTAATAACGCCGCGGCAAGGCTCCACGTGGAGTTCACCGTGTCGTTCGAGGGTATCAGCCACGAGCGCACAACCGCACGCGAAGTCCTGCTTTCCAAGGTGTTCGAAAATGCCGGGGCCAGATGGGACAGGAATGCACACTACACCCTGGAACTGACCATCTCGCCCGACGATCCCATCGAATTCACGGTGAGCTGGAGCAACTGGGGCGATGTTTTCAACTACAACATTACGGGTTAGGATGAATCTGCGGAGCATAGCAATATCGGCATTGATCCTTACCGCGCTGCTTTACGGCTGCGGGAAGGACTCTTCCATGCGCACCGGTGAAGGGGGCGCTCCGATATCATTCTCCGCCGGCCTTGTTACCCACACCACCAAGGCCCTTAAACCGGACGACCCCTCCGTACTGATTGCGGAGGGCAACGAGGCGAGCCTTTTCGGAGCCCGGGTAAAGAACGACGTTTCCGAACGCATCTTCTCCAACCGCGTGCTCCGCTGCGACGCAGTGCCGGATCCCCTCACGCCCGCCGACCCGTACAGCAGTGTGTGGAACTACTCTCCGCTGGAGTACTGGCAGGACGACGGTGACTATTACTTCACCTCCGTCTTCCCTTATTCCGACAGCAACAGCCAGGTAGAGATAGAAGATGTCTTCTACCTGAGCATACCCTACCAGACCGGCTCCAACAAGGATTTGATGGTTGCAAGGGCGTATCGCAACGCCGCCGCCAGCACAGATCCGGTGAACCTGGAATTCAAGCATGTCACTTCCGCCGTGCGTTTCCTCTTTGGAAAGACTTCCTCATCGGATTCCGACCACTACGAGCTCACCTCCTTCCGTCTTGAAAACCTTGCCGCAGCCGGCACGCTGAAGATCCAGACACGCCTCACCAACCCGGCCGTGGATCCAATCTCCCTGTCACACTGGACTCCCGGAACAATTGCCAACATTGCGTCGTGGAATGCCGAGACCGGCGGCGGAAGGAAGAACATCCCCCACCCCGCAACGGCATCAGACCCCGACGGATATATGGCCATGGGCTGGTACTATATGGTTCCGCACAGGCTGAACGCGGGAGCGTCCGTCCGATTCTCGCTCTCCTACAACGACGGCGAACCCGTGGAAACAGTCCTCAACATTTCCGACTGCGACGGCGTTCCCGGAGCGGATTCCTGGATTCCGAACTGCGTCTACAATTACTACATTACCCTCACCCAGAGCGGGCTGGACATCACCGTAAGGGCCGTTCCGTGGGACGAGGTGACCGTTATAACCGACGACGTTATTTTTGAAGGATGAGAAAGGTTAAAGCCATATCGCTGCTTGTCGCCACCCTGATGTGCGCAATGTCCTGCACCCGCGATAATCCTATCGTGGGTTCCGGTTTCGGTGCATTGGAGCTGCGGCTTGGCAGCGGCAGCGCAATCCGCATGGAAACCAGGGCCGATGCCGACGACCTTCTGGAAGGCCTGCGCTTCGACAATGTCCTCGTGGTCCTCACGGACAACGAAGGCATAGTAGTGGGCTCTGTCTATAAGGCCTACCCTTACGTGCCCGGAGCAAGCGACCTGCAGGATGCCGTGGCGGAGACTTCCGTAACGGAGGATGTGATCCACTTCGACCATCTCCTCCCCGGAAACTATCAGGTCTATGCCTATGCGAACATCGACGCAACCCAGTGGCAGGACAGCGGCAGTCTGATATCGGCAAATGAGAAACTGGTGGCCCCCGGCGACAACTTCACGCCGTTCTTGAGCCGTGAGCTTCTTGCCTTGAATCCTTCGGATACGTCGGTTCCGGCGAATCCCACGGTGAAAATGCTCCTGACCGGGCAGAAAACCGTCTCCATCGGCCTTTCCGTGGCATCCGAGACGGTGGATCTCCTGCGCCCCGTGGTGAGGGTGAAGGTTACCGTAAAGAACAACACGCCCTTCCCGGTTACGGTGGACGACATGATCTTCAGCGAGTTCAGCCCGGACAAAGCCTATCTGATGGACCACCTGGACCCTTCTTCCGGCATTCCGGCAGTCCCGGACGGAATCACCTATCGCGCCCTTCCTGCATACCCGATACTTTCGGCATCTCCCTCAACCATAAGTGCCGAAAGCGAAGAGGTTGTGTACCAGACGCTGGTCTATGAAAATGTGGCTGATGATTATACTATTGCTGCCAGTTTTTCAATGGACCGCTCGTCCCAGAGCCTTGCGCCCCTGTCCGTTTCCCTGGGCAGGATCGGGGCGGGCAGTTTCGGGCCCATCGGTGTTGACATATTGAACTCACTGCCCGATGGCGGCTATGTGGATGTCCTTATTATCAATCCCCGTATGACTCCCAGGACCGGACGCCTGTACTACGGAACAGGAGATACCAACTATGCCTGGGAAAGCTGCGGTTATGATACTTATCAAGGCTTTTTGGACAGGGCTACTGCAATTTATAACAATCAGACATATACATACTCCCAGTATCAGGCTAATGGAGTGTGGAATTCAACATACGGACACGCAGGATGGACCGGGAACAACGGTGATTCTCCAAAGTATGACAATGTGTTCGATTACGGTAACGGGGCCGGAAGCAGCCGGTTCCGCAGGATTACAAAAAACAGCACTGGTAATTATTCTGTTGACGGGCTTTCCATGGGAGATACATCCCTTGACGGAGTCAATATAGTAAACGGCAAATGGGTTGATGGAAGGTTCCCCGCCACGATGAGCGATAAGCCTCTTGTCCGCTTTACGAAGAATGGGAAGAATTTGAAATCCAACTTCGTTTATACGTCTAATTACGGTACGCAAACAGAGGCGGCTGCCAAACCTTCCAAACTCGAATGGCATAACGAGAATAACCACGACCACCAGTTTATCCTTTTCGGATATTACAAACCAGATGATGAAGGTGCGCCGCTCAGCAGGATCCTCAAGGAAAACAACAAGGAAGTGCCGCTCACATACATGGCCAGGAACGAAGACATCAACATCGTGATAAACGTCTTCTATGCCGATCAGGAAGGCTCCATCACCTTCCTGGTGGACAACTCCACCTGGGCCGATGACTATTCAACCACTTCTTCCCACACATTTAACTGATCTATGGTATGAAACGGAGATTGCTTGACATACTGCTTCTTCTTGCCGCAGCCCTGCTGTCGTGGGGGTGCATGGAGGAGAAGTTTGAATCGCCTTCGGATGTGGAAGAAGGAGAGGCGGACTGCGTTCTCACCTTCGGCTCTCCTGCCGGGGCCCATGTGGAAGTGAGCACAAAGGCTTCGCTAGGCCTTGCCCAGGAAAGCAACGTATTCAATATCTATCTCCTTATTTTCGAAGGCAACTCTGCCTCCAGCAAGAAAATTTACGGGCATTTTTTCGACGGCTCCAATCTTAACGCAGATTCGGAGAACAACTACTGGACGGTGACCAACATGTCCAAGGACAGCGATAGCGCAACCAACGGAACCATACATTTCAGAACTGCAAAGAAAGCAGGCTGCACCATAGTGGCGGTTGCAAACATGAACCCCGACGACCTTGACGTTTCGCAGGGGCGCCTGTCCACCATACAGACATACGGGGAGCTTCAGGGCATAGTGGCAACCCAGGTCCGCAGCGAAGTGGCTGCAAACTCGGGCTACTTCCTTATGACAGCCCAAACCGACGGTGTGAACATTCAGGGAAACACAAGTGACGCCAACGACGTGAGCAAGAAGTCCCTTCTCCTGAAGCGAATCTACGCCAAGGTCACCGTAAACGTGCGCATTGCACAGGGGGCCAATATCCGCTCTTTCGCGCCTGACAAATGGCAGGTATTCAACATCCCCACCTGCTCATACCTTCTTGAAAGGACCGGGGACGATGCTGCCGATACCGAGGCGGAATTCTTCAACACGGACGCCCTAGGCTTTGAAACCGAGACGGTGTCTAAGGTTTCCGGAGACGTGTATGCCGACGGGAAAGATACCCCGGTATCCATACACAGTTTCTCATTCTACATGATGGAGAACCGCAAGGCTCCCTCTTCCGGCATAACCACCTATGCCGACAGGGAGAGGCGGGAAAAGCCCGCATCCTACAACGGCGGATTTTTCCAGAACGGGGACTATCTGTACACAGATCCCTTGTCGGCATATTTCACCATTACCGGCAAGCTACAGATGGCCGTGAGCGCAGGCGGCAACGACAACGCCACGCTTGATGCCAATGTGAAATACGAAGTGCATCTTGGCAACTTCAGCAGCGACGTTACCGATTTCGATACGGAAAGGAATCACAGCTACGTTTACAATATATATATTAACGGCGCGGAGGATATCAAGGCCGAGGTTGAGGCCTTTGACAGCAGCACCCCCCTTGCCGAGAACGAACCCGGTGCAACGGGCCGCGTGGTGGTTGCGCTTGAAGAAGTGTTCAACAGCGACTGCCACTACAGCACGCAGGTGATATCGTTCCATGTCAACTATATGGATCCCGATAACATAAGCTGGTATGTGGAAACTCCTTTCAATCCGGACGGCATTGGTCCGGAAGAGGTGGCCGACCTTTCCATGATAGACTACAAATGGGTGGAATTCCACGTGAACGACAAGGCGCAGGACGGAACATATTATTCCAACAAGAGGGTGGTGTACCTGCCGCATGACTATAATTTCGTGGATATAGACGGAAATGCCCTGGACCGCCTGGACAAGGGACGCACAATGTACGTGGACGAGCTTGTGGATTATCTTAAGGCCCAGAAGAGGCAGTATGAGGCCGACCAGCTTGCCCTGGCAAGCGATCCATCCTATGTGCCGAAGAGCGATTTCGACAATGACAACAGCGGCACCGGCGGCCCCAAGATATCGGTAACGGCTTTTGTGAGCGAGTACTACTATACCGTGAATCCGCTCACCGGCGAATACGATCCCGCACTTTGGAAAAACATTGTGAACCATCCGATGAGGCGTATGCACATCCTGGCATCATCGGCAAAATCGGCCGATGGAGAGAGCGACCTCATAGGCGCCTCCTTCACCATCCAGCAGCGTGCTATCCAGAGCATCTACGCCGTGCATGAGACGGCGGGCCTGGAGTCGGCTTGGGGTATGGAATTTTCCGACGACGATCATGAAACCGGCGGCGGTAAATACTGGGTAAATAAAAACATGGAAGATTGCGGCAACACCAGCGCCACCAACGGCCGTATCAATTCCATGAAGATATGGGGCATACTGGACAAAAATGGCAATGACGCCCTGGTGGGAGAGAGGTGGGATACCTTCCTTAACCTTACCGGCACAAATGAAACTGCGCAGCTGAAGGAGGAATACAATTATTTGCGTTACAGCTGCATGTCCCGAAACCGCGACAACGACGGAGACGGCATCATAGACCGCGACGAGATTCGCTGGTACATGGCCTCCGATATACAGCTCATGGGCGTATTCCTGGGCTCATACGGCATTGAAGGCGACGCCCGCCTGTATCAGAGAAGCGCAAATGACCAGAATAACGGCAGCGATGAAGTCTGGCGTCAGCACATCATTTCCAGCAATCGTTATTCTTATACTCAAAATCCGCCAAATGACTGGAACAACAGCAACAAATACCCCCGCGTTGTCTGGGCCGAAGAGGGGGTGAACGGCAGTAACCTCGATTATTCCGGAGCAGGAAAGACCACCAAATTCAGCACGCGCTGTGTGCGAAACCTCGGATACTATGTAGAGGGTGGACAACGCAAGGATATTACCCTGGCAGAGGATCCGAATGTGGAGCCCGTGCCCTATACTACCGTTATCCGCAAGCATCTGAACACGGACGGAACGGTTACAAGTCCATATACCGGGGCCTACGACGACCGCACCTTCTATGTCTTTGACTGCTCCAGGATCAACCTGGCTTCCATCCGTGAACCCGTTGAGGGGCACGAACTGGTGGGTCACGACGAAAACAGCAAGATGGCATGCCTGTCAACGGCTTTTGAAACCGCCCCTGCGGTGAATCTGATAACCGTTAACTCACGTACTTTTAACGGCAAATCATATAACCTTAAAGTAATTAATACGCTGAACGACTATCTGGATGCCAGCTTCCCCAATCTGGATGCCGGCTTCCGTGTGTGCCCGGAAGGATACAGGCTTCCCAATGTGCGTGAAATGTCGCTTATATGGACGGAACTGTCTTCAATGGATACAGGGGACTCTGTTTACCTTGGAGATATGAACGACAGCAACGTGAGCCACTGCCGCACTCATTGGTCAAAGGGTTCGGGGTCCACGTCCCCCAAGGTAACCACCCAGTGGGGCTGGGCAATGAGCGGAAAGCACCTGCTTATGGCAGGAACGCAGAACAGCTCAAAGCCCCGGTGCGTTAAAGATGTTACGCTATAATGTGATATTTTTTTGTATCTTTGTGCGGCTTTAGAATAAAAAGTATAACAATATGAAATTCCTCACAGACGAAAAACTCCTTATCGTGGGCGCAGGCGGCATGATCGGCTCGAACATGACACAGTGTGCGGCAATGCTCGGTCTCACCCCCAATGTTTGCCTCTACGACATTTATGAACCCGGAAACAACGGCGTCCTTGCCGAAATGGACCACTGCGCGTTCCCCGGCATGAACTTCACCGCAACGGTGGATGCAAAAGAGGCCTTCACCGGTGCAAAATACATCATCTCCTCCGGAGGAGCACCCCGTAAGGAAGGAATGACCCGTGAAGATCTTCTCAAAGGCAACTGCCAGATCGCTGCCGACTTCGGCGACAACATCCGCAAATACTGCCCGGACGTGAAGCACGTGGTGGTTATCTTCAACCCTGCCGATGTCACCGCCCTCACAGCCCTCATCCATTCCGGCCTGAAGCCCGAACAGCTCACTTCACTGGCAGCTCTTGACAGCACCCGCCTGCAGGAAGCCCTGGCAAAGGAATTCGGCGTACAGCAGTGCAAGGTTACAGGTGCACACACCTATGGCGGCCACGGCGAGGCGATGGCAGTGTTCGCATCCCAGGTGAAGATAGACGGCAAGCCCCTTTCCGAAATGGGCCTTTCCGAAGAACGTTTCGCAGAAATCAAGCACAACACCATCCAGGGTGGCTCCAACATCATCAAGCTCCGCGGCCGCAGCTCATTCCAGAGCCCTGCGTACCAGGCCGTGAAGATGATTGAAGCCGCAATGGGCGGCGAGAAGTTCACCTGGCCTGCCGGCACATACGTGAACAATGCCAGATATCAGAACGTGATGATGGCAATGCCCACCGTTATCGACGCCACCGGCGTGCACTACACGGAGCCCGAAGGCACCGCCGAAGAGATTGCCGCCCTCGACGCCTCCTATCAGCACCTGTGCAAGATGAGGGACGAAATCATCGGCCTTGGCATCATTCCCGCCTGCGCCGACTGGAAGAAGAGCAATCCCAATCTTTAGGCTTTTTTACAAGTCCAGAATATTCCGGCGGTCCAGGAAGCGGTAGCTGGATGCTTCGGCAAGATGTGCGGGGAGGATATCCTCCTTGCCCTCAAGGTCGGCAATCGTGCGTGCGATTTTGATGATTCGCGTATAGGCGCGGGCAGAAAGCCCCAGCCTGTCGATGATGTTTTCAAGCACATCCTTGCACTCCTCCGACAACGGACAGAAGCGCTCCAGCATTTTGGAGCTCATCTCGGCATTCACATGGATGCCGCTTCCCTCGAAGCGCTTCCTCTGGATTTCCCGGGCCCGCAGCACCCGCGCAGCAATTGCTTCCGACGACTCGCTCTTGCGCCCGCGTACCAGCGCGCTTGTCTCCACGGGATGAATCCACAGTTGAAGGTCGATGCGGTCCATAATGGGCCCGCTGAGCTTCGAAAGATAGGAAAGCCGCTGGCCGGGAGTGCAGGTGCAGCGGTCCCCTTCCCCGTAATAGCCGCAGGGGCAGGGATTGGATGCCGCAACCAGCATGAACGACGCCGGATAGCGGATCTTGGACTTAAGGCGTGCTATGCTCACTTCCCTGTCCTCCAGCGGCGCCCGCAAGGCTTCCAGTATGGACTTTGGTGCCTCGCAGAATTCGTCCAGGAAAAGCACGCCGTTGGTGGCCAGCGACACCTCTCCGGGAAGGATATTGTCCCCGGTGCCGCCACCGAGCATGGCCGCTTTGGAGGCCGATATATGAGGCGCGCGGAAAGGCCGCTCCCGCATGAGCCCGGCATAGCCCGAAGCCTTGCCGGCAACGGAGAAAATCTTGGACGTAACTATGGACTCCTCCATGCTCATTGGAGGCAGAATCCCCGCCAGGGCCTTTGCCATTGAGCTTTTTCCGGCCCCAGGAGCTCCCAGAAACATAAGGTTGTGCCCCCCTGCCGCAGCTATTTCCACGCCCCTTTTTGCACCGTCCTGGCCAATAATGTCGGCAAAATCCATATATCCGCCTGTTTTGCGCATTGCGCGGGACTCGATTTGGGCATACAGCTCCGTATTCCTCACGAGAAGATCCGACACATCCTCCACATCGGCAAGGATCCTGAACACGTCACCGAGGCTTTTCACGGCAAAGATTTCCCCCTCCATGCAGTCGGCAGCCTCCATTGCCGACACTTCGGGAAGGATACAGCCCCTGAGCCCGCTTCGCATGGCAAGATCCACCATTGGCAGGGTACCGGGGACATAGCGCACGCTGCCGTCCAGGCCAAGCTCTCCCATAATAAGATACTTGTCCAGAAGCGGCAGTGACATCTGCTCCGAGGCCGCCACTATGCCGATGGCTATGGCAAGGTCGTAGCCGCTGCCCTGCTTGTGAAGGTCGGCCGGGGCAAGATTAATCACAATCTTCTTTCCCGGGATTCGGAAACCGCACGACTGCAGCGCCGTTACCGTGCGCAGCAGGCTCTCTTTCACCGCCGCATCGGCAAGTCCTACGAGATGGATTCCAATTCCAAGGGTTATATCAACCTCAACGGTTATGGGCACAGCATCTATCCCGATGCTCTTTGCCCCATGTACATATACCAGCATCCTGCGAGTGTTTTTCCGCGAAGAAACCGATATTGTCCGAAAAGGGAGTTAAAAATCATAAAAACTTTTTTTATCGTTGATAAAAAACATAAAAAAACGGCCACTGGGGCCGTTTAAATGCAGGTATTATTTCGTCCGGAAGGCTGTTATCCAAGAGCCTGTTCGGAGTTGAAATACTCTTCGGTAATGCAATTGATGTATTCCACATTGCCGTCGTCATCACCCCAGAACATCTCGTCGTGGAGAATGACGCAGTCCCGCATGGTAACAGGGCAGTCCACATTGAACAGTTCGCCGGTGTTGTTTGCGAACATGCAGTTGTCGAATAACACGTTCGTGCATTCGGAGATGTTCACCTGGTTGAATTCGCGGTTGCGGAAGAACTGGCAGCTGTCGAAGGTGATGTGGGATGAATTGCCAAGATGCATGATATGATAAGAGCAGTCGCGGATCTTGGTAGCCTTGAACATCATGTTCGTGCAGTTGCTCACGCAGATTCCTTCAGTTCCGCAGCCGAAAAGGTCGCAGCGGTCCACCGTTACATCGGAGCAATTATCGAAACCGAGTACGCCCTGGGAGCAGTATCCTTCTTCCGAATGGCCGAAGGTGATGCCCTTGAGGGTGATTCCGGAGCAGCGGCTGAACGAGATGACGTCGGCATAGCGGGGGTCTATCTGGAGTATCACTATATCCATGCCTGCCACTATCTTAAGGTTCTGCACATTGGCTATATGAAGTTCCGGTCCGTCGAATTCTTCCACGTAGAAAACTTTCTTGCGGGTTGTGCGAGCCTCTTCGTATGAGAGTTTAAGTCCCTTGTTCCTGGACTCCAGAAGGGTTGGAGTGAGTTCAAGGATTTCAGCGTCCACAACAATTGTCCTGTCGCTGCCAATGGCATCCAGGAATTCCTGGGCGGTGGTAACAGTGTAGGTCTTTTCTCCGGCCGGAGCGGCTTTCAGCAGTGCGCAGGAAGTGATGGCAACCGCCGACAGCAGAATGCAGATGATTCTTTTCATAGGGTTAGGTATAATTGTTCTCACAAATATACGCTTTTTCCTGATATTATCCTATAGCGATTGAAGTTATGGGGCCGTTGAAAGCCAAAGGAGCCGCTTCTCCTCCCCTCACTATCATGTTCGGGCTGCCTTCCAGGCCGCTAAGGCCAAGCAGGAAGCTGCCGCCGGAAACCATTGCACATGCCCCGGAAACAAGGGAATAGGAGCCTTCTGGCAGTTTTCCCGGCACTGTTTCCACTACCCTGCCGCCGGAAAGGTAAACAACGGCATCGGCCCCTCCTCTCACGGGATACAGTTCCAGAGGCCGGGTACTTACTTCCTTCACCCCGGGCGTTCTGATATCCCACACATAAGTGAGGCCGCCGTCCCGCAGCAGCATCCGCACCTCGCCATCATCGGCAACCAAGCCGCATAAGGCTTCCGGATTGCGTATCCCGGGCATATAGTTCATAAGACGCGTGCCCAATCCGGCATATACCAAATAATTAAGGCTCTCCTTCTGCAGGCACATGGCAAACAGATTCCCTCCCAGGAGCAGCACATCCTTCATATTGTCTAAAGGCGGGATTTCCCGCTCCCTGTTGTCCTCCACAAGGTGGATTTCCCCATCCAGGATATAGGAGAAGCACCAGTGTCCGCCGTTGGAATACAAAGCTCCGCTCCGGGGGACCCCCCGGTCCAGCGAGCCCCGTATATAGCCTTCATCGGCAAAGAAAACGGGTTTTCCGTCCACCCTGAAGGCGAATCCTCCCCCGGGGCGCTGGCCCAGCGTGAGCACCCTTCCCTCATCCACGGCAAAGCCTCGGATGCTTTCCTCCGATTCGAAGCGCAGGATTTCCTCCCCGTCCCTGCCTATTACGGTGCACCCTCCTCCGTGCGCGAAAGTATATAGATGCCCGCCGCTTATCCTGTGACTGTCGGGATCGGCACTCCATGGCTTTCCCGCAGGAATGCGGAGTATTTCCCGCGCCCCCTTGAAAAGGAGTATTTCTGCGCTCACGCTGCTGTGGGCCGTATCACGCACCCAGTCATAGCCAGGCGGATACTCCACACCGCTTATATATAGCGAATCCCCGGAGAGTTCCGCGGGTTCCCGATAGGTCTCCCTTCCCCCGTGGGGATCCATCCCGTCCCGGCGCCCGCCTTCTGAAGGAAGGAGCGGAAGCCTGTAGCAGGAGCCGGCGAGGAAGAGGAACAGGAGCAGTTTTTCAAAATGTTTCATAAGCCTAAAGAGTTTTCTCCCCGGCAAGATATGAAAAAGCGCCGCTTCTTTGTTGGAAAACGACGCTCGGACATCAACTTTTTATGTTTTTTATCGAAAAACCTGCATTTTGTTTTATTTTGATAAAAAACATAAATCTATTTTCCGGTCTGGACGGCAATGGATTCCTCGTGAATTGCCTGGAAAACGGTGCGGACAAAGCCCTCCGAAAGCCCATACTGACGGCCGCGCTCGATGGCGGCGGAAAGAAGGGCGTCCCAGCGGGAGGCCTGAAGTATCTGGATATTGTGCTCGCGCTTGAACTCGCCAATCTTGCGGCTCACGTCCATACGGCCTGAAAGAGTGTGAAGGAGCCCCTCGTCAATTATGTCTATCCTCTCGCGGAGGCGGGCCATCTCTTCCTGATATTCAGAATCGTCGGAAGAGGCGTCGCGAACCTTTATCCTGTTCTCCAGAAGGTCCTGGAGATCGGCGGGAGTGAGCTGCTGCTTTGCATCGCTCAGCGCACAGTCCGGATTGCAATGGCTCTCTATCATAATACCTTCCAGACCAAGGTCCATAGCCCTCTGGGAAATCTCCGCCAGGTATGCGCGGCTCCCGCCCATATGGGAGGGATCGGCAAAGAAAGGCATCGAAGGGATGCGGGTGCGGAGCTCGATGGCAATCTGCCACTGTGGGTCGTTGCGGTAGGCAATCTTGTCCGAAGTGGAGAAACCGCGGTGAATCACGCCCAGTTTGCGCACTCCGCTGCGGTTAAGGCGCTCGAGGGCCCCTATCCACAGGTCCAGGTCCGGATTCACGGGATTCTTCACCAGAACGGGAATGTCGGTATCCTGAAGCGCTCCCGCTATCTCCTGCACAAGGAAGGGATTAGCAGTTGTGCGTGCACCTATCCAAACCATATCCACGCCGTACTTGATGCACTCGTACACATGCTTTTCGCTTGCCACTTCGGTGCACACCTTCATTCCTGTTTCCTCTTTCACACGGCGGAGCCATCTGAGCCCGGGAGTGCCCACTCCCTCGAAGGAACCGGGGTGCGTGCGCGGCTTCCATATGCCCGCACGGAACACGTTGATCCCGAATTTACGCAGCCCCAGAGCGGTTTCCATAACCTGCTCCTCGCTCTCCGCACTGCACGGCCCGGCTATGACCATAGGCCTCGGGAGAGTGAAAAACCCCCATTCGGAAACGGGGACAATGTCCAGTATCTTGTCCATCAGCGAATAATTTTCTTTATCCGGTTCGCCTCCTCAATGAGTTCGCGCAGGCGGGTCTCGTCAAAACCGGCCACAGCCTCGCGGAAGGCGCTCATCTTTTCTATATAGGTATCCATCACCTTCAGCACGTTGTCGCGGTTCTGCCCCAGGATTGGAACCCACATGTCGGCATTGGACTTCGCAAGCCTCACGGTGGAAGAAAAGCCGCCGGAAGCGAGGTCGAAAATGTGCTTTTCGTCCTTTTCCTTCTCCAGCACGGTGAGCGCCAGGGCAAAGGACGTCACGTGGGAAATGTGCGAAACATATGCGGTGTGAAGGTCATGGGCCGATGACCCCATGTACAGAGGCCTCATGTTCAGCACCCCGTACATCGCTTCGATTTCTTTCAGCGCCCAGGGGGCCGATTCTTCGGCATCGGCAAAGATGCAGGCCCTTCCGTCGAAGAGGTTGGGCATGGCCGCCCAGGGGCCCGAGTACTCGGTTCCGGCCATGGGATGGGTGCTCACGAACTGGCTGCGGTGCGGGTGGTACTTGGCCTGCTGGCATATCTGCTCTTTCACGGAGCAGACGTCAATCACGATCTGTTTCGGGCCTATGCGGTCCAGAATATCGCACACCATCTTCACGGCGCTGCCGGCAGGAACCGCCACCACAATGATATCGGCCTCCTTTACGCAGTTCTCATAAGTGTCGATTCTGTCGGCAAGACCGATCCGGAGCGCAGCTTCCGCAGCGACCGGATCCTTTTCCACGCCGATGACTTCCCCCGCGAATCCGCGGCGCTTAAGGTCTATGGCCATGGATCCGCCAATGAGGCCAAGGCCTATCACTCCAAGTTTTTTCATCATGTCAAAGACTTGACTTTATTGCCTTCTCCGCCGTCTCCAGGGAGGGTACCGGTGCGCAAAGCGACGCGCGGATATAGCCCTCTCCGTTGCGGCCGAATATGAATCCGGGGGTTATGAACACTCCGCATCCGTAAAGGATACGGTCCGACACAAGTTGGGAAACGGGCACATCCTTTGGACATTCCTTTATTCCCAGTGTTTCCAGCGTATGCGGGGTTACGCGGCCCCAGACAAAGAGTCCGGCGGTATTGCGCTCATACTCCGCGCCCAGCATGTCGAAGATGCGCCACACAACATCCTTGCGGCGGCGATACTCGGCATTGAGTTCCCGGAACCACTCCTTCCCCTGCCCCAGAGCCTCGACGGCAGCCACCTGCAGGGGGCGGAACATTCCGCTGTCCAGCTGGCTCTTCACCTTCAGGATTTCCTTTATGTACATGCTGTCTCCGGCAATCATTCCTATTCGCCATCCGGCCATGTTGTGGGCCTTGGAAAGGGAATTCATCTCCAGGCAGCACTCCTTGGAGCCCGGTACCTCCAGTATGGAAAGAGGCTCGTCGTTGAGTATGAAGCTATAGGGATTATCGTTGATTACCAGAATCTTATGCCTTTTTGCAAAATCCACTATCCTGCGGTAGAGCTCCCTGGTGGCCTTGGCTCCCGTGGGCATTCCCGGGTAATTTGTCCACATTATTTTCACGCCGCTCAGGTCCATGCTTTCCAGAGCGTCCCAGTCCGGAGTCCAGCCTTTGCCGGGGACAAGGTCATATTTCACCATTTCGGCTTCCACCATGAGCGAGGCCGATGAATACGTGGGATAACCCGGGTCCGGGACCAGCACTTTGTCGCCTTTGTTCAGAAAGGCCAGCGAGGCGATGAGGATGCCTTCCTTGGAGCCGGTGAGGGGCTGTATCTCGCAAGAGGGATCCAGCGTTACATTATAATAACGGGAATACCACTGCGCAAAGGAAGCGCGCAGCTGCGGAATGCCGGTATAGGGCTGATATCCGTGAACGCCGTCTTTTGCGGCCTCCCTGCAAAGCGCGTCTATGGAACTTCGGGGCGGAGTACCGTCAGGTGAGCCTATTCCCAGATTGATTACGGGACGCAGGCCCTTGGCCTCCCGCTCCTGTGAAAGTTTTGCGATTTCCTTGTTCTTGGTGGAGAAATAGTATTCCTTAACGTTCTCCGTACGAAGAGCCGGCTGAATAATCATACTTTGTGCTTTAAGTGCGCAAAGTTAGCTTTTTTTCACGGGAAATCAAGAAATTGCCCCTACTGTTTGAAGTTGTAGCGGACACCGGCCTCCAGAGTTATCATCCAAGGCTGCATGGTGCGGATGGAACGGGGCTGGTGAGCGTCGAAGTAGTAGCGCACGGAAGGTTCGGCATACAGGCCGAATGAAGGCACTATATTGTACTGCAGGCCGAATCCGGCAGCGACGGAAGGCTGGAAGCCGTCCGGGGTGCGCCTGTAGTTCACCGAGCCGTCGGAATAGGGGATGCGGAAATTGTTCGCCAGGCAGCGCTCGATTTCGGCCCCGCAGAAGATGCTGGCGCTGAACTTCGAGCCCGAAGCCACATCGTAGTACACATTCACGGGAATGCCAATGTAGTGCTGCATCTCGGTGATGCTTGCACCCGCAATCTGGCGCTTTACAAGGCCGTCCTCCACTTCCGTATAGGTGCCGGTGAAGGTGCGCCCGAGCATGGTGTAGCTGAGCCCGGTGCCGATTGAAAGGCGAGGAACTATGGGGAAGCGGAAACCCACGCCAAGCGATATGGGCATGAGGAAGCTCTCCTCCCCTGCCTCCTTGATTCCGGTAACGGGGGCCGACGGTGCCGCGAACACGGGCACGGCGGCCATCTGCCGAGACATGGCGCCGGCCTGGGTGAGGCCGCCGAAGGTTATGGCCGCGGGTTTGCGAAGCTCCGGCTTTTCCAGCTTTGCAAGGAGCACTGCGAAGGGATCCGGACGGTTTGCCGCCGCCGGAACGGGGGTCGATGCCGAAGCGGGGGCTGTTGCAGGGGTACTTGCTGCAGGGATACTTGCTGCAGGGGTATTATCCACTGGAGCCTCTGTGGCCGTGGTTTCCGTTACGGGTGAACTCGCCGTTACGGGAGCGCTGTCTTCCGCGGAAGTGCTGATTCGGGCAGATGCGCTCTTCACGGGAGCCTTGGGAACTGTTTCAGTAACGTCCTCCGGTACCCCAGTAACTTCCGGAACATCCGGAACCACCTGGACCGCGGGGACTTCCACAACTGCCACCGCACCTTGCTCCGGCGCCGTTTTCACCACGCCCGGAAGGATTATCGCCAGTGCCGCCACTGCGGCTGCCGCAGCGAACACAGCCGCCGCGCGCCATCTCAGGCGCACGACGCCGGCCTTTTTGTCCAAGCCTTTCGCCACGCCCTCCCACACGTGCGGAGAAACTGCTTCTTCGCCGCTTAAGAGGATTTCCCGTATTTTGAGTTCTTCGTCTGTCATAGTTTACATTCTCTCCCTTATCATCTCCTGCAATCTGAGTCTTGCCCTTTGCAGCTTGGAGCGGCACGTGGCTTCCGGCATACCCGTCATCTCCGATATTTCCTTGTGGGAATAGCCTTCCACCACGAACATGTTGAACACCGTCCTGAAATCCGGCGGAAGCTTGGAAATGAGCCCCATGAGCTCCTTGTATCCCATCTGCTGGATGGCCGATGCGCCGCCGGCAGAAAGGGACCGTGCTTCGGAAATGTCGTCGCTCAGTTTAAGGGCGTCCGTTTTCCTTAGCTGCATAAGTGCGGTATTGACAAAGATCTTACGCGCCCAGCCTTCGAAAGACCCCGCTCCCGAATAGCTGTCAAGCCTGGTGAACAAAGTTATGAATCCTTCCTGAAGGATGTCTTCCGCAGCCTCACGGTCTCCCATATAGCGCACGCATACCGACATCATTTTTGGAGCAAGACGCTCAAACAGGCTTTTCTGCGCCTTCCTGCTACCGTTTCTGCAGCCTTCCAGCAGGGCCTGATAAGGGTCTCCTCCTCCTGGGGATTCCTCTGTGTTCACCCAGGTTATAAGATGCAATCTGAACCGCAAATGTTTCACCTTGGTGAAGTTTTTTCAGAAGTTTACCTTTCAATACTTCCGTCAGGCACAAATTTCGTATTTTTTTCCGTAATTTTGCAGAAGAGATGAAAAAATCGGCACTGGCCAGAACGCTGGCATCGGCACTGCTTCTGTTCCTTACCCTGGGTGTCTTCGCCCAGGGCATCGACAACATTATGCTGGACGCAGTGGAAAAATATCAGGCGGGGCAGTACAAAGCCGCCAAGGATCAGCTACATACACTAAGCCAGGCGGCTCCCGGCAACGACGCCGTCTGGTACTACCTTGCACTCTGCGAGGCAGAGATGGGAGAAGTCGCATCGGCCGTGGCCCATATGACAAAGGCCGCCTCCATCGACCCGGGGAATTACTGGTACCGCCAGAGGCTGGCCCTGCTGTATGCGGCAAGCGGCAACGTGGCCAAGGAAATTGAGATTTTCGAGGCGCTGAAGAAGGATTTTCCGAAAAAGGCCTATAACATTTCATTCGACCTTGTGAACCTGTACATCGAGGCCGAACGCTTCGACGATGCCCTGGCCGCGCTGGACGATGTCGAAAGGATATCCGGGGTGGACGAGCAGTCCCTCCGCGTGCGCTTCGACATTTACCGCAATTCCGGCCGGGACGATGAAGCCGCCGCCATCGCGGAAGAGTTCTGCCGGGAGCAGCCATCGGCACAGATGCTCACACTGCTGGGGGATCTGCATATGGACTACGACCGCCACGCGGAGGCCCTGGACTGCTATACAAAGGCCCTGGCAATGGATTCGGATTATGTTCCGGCGCTGCTGGGGAAGAGCGAGGTGTACCGGGTCACGAAGCAGATGGACGAGTACTTCGGCTCCATGCGCGAGTTTATGTCCAGTCCTGCGGTATCGGTACAGTCCAAGTGCATGTACATAAACAACGCGGTGAAAGCGATTGACCCGCGCGCCATGCAGTCCATGCTGGACGGCTTCGATTCCATTGTCCTGAGCGCTTCGCAGGTCCATCCCACGGATTCCACCATGCTCACGACCGCCGCCAGATACTCCCTTGCCACAGGAAGGCCGGAGAAGGCTGAAGCCTTTCTGCTCTGGTGTGCCGATGCAGACCCGTCCAGCCTTGGCCGGGAAGTGAACTACGTGGCGTTCCTGGAATATATGGAACAGTGGGCCAGGCTCAGGGAAAGGGCCGAACAGGATTTCGCCCGCTTCGGCGATACCGGTTTCCTTGATTACGCAATCAGCGCCGCCATAAGCCAGGATGACTATGACGGGGCCATAGGCTATGCCCATACCATACTGAAAAACTCTCAGAAGGGCTCTCCCGCCCAGGTTGTGGCATGGGCCGTAATAGGCGACATGAACTACCTCAACGGCAGCAAGAGCAAAGCATTCAGGGCCTACGAAAAGGTTCTGTCGATGGAGCCCGGCTACTACCCCGTCCTGAACAACTACGCCTACTACCTTGCCACATCCCGCGGATGCCTGAAAAAGGCGGAAAAGATGGCCGCCAAGGCTGTAGAGCTTGCTCCCACCGAGGCAACTTATCTGGACACTTACGGCTGGATCCTCCATCTTAGGAAAAAGGATGCGGAGGCCAGGCCCGTGTTCCAGAGGGCCATGGGCTATGGCGGAAAGGAAAGCGCCGTGATGCTGGACCACTATGCAGAGGTTCTGTTCAGCCTTGGGGAATACAGCCTTGCCAAGGAGTACTGGAAACAGGCTTTGGCAAAGAACAACGGCCAGATTCCGGACCTTGAGGAAAGGGTTGCGAAACGGGAAAAATCAATGACTTCCGGCCGATGAAAAAACTTCTAGCGATACTTGCCGCCATTATGCTCTTCGCGCCCGGGTTGAGCGCGCAGGACACCCGCAGCCAGGAGGCCCGAAAGGCCCGCCTGGAGAGGGAGATTGCGGAGCTCAACCGCCAGATATCGGCCCTTGGCGGCAGGCAGGAAAATGCGATGAGCGCCCTGGAACTCACCAGGACCAAGATAAGCTCGCGCAAGGAACTCATATCGGCAACCGAAAGCTATATCAGGGCGCTGGAAGATTCGATATCGGCCTGTGAAGGCGAGGCTATGCGGCTGGAAAGGCGCAGGGACACGCTGAGCGCAAGCTATTCCCGCCTTATCCGGAGCGCCTATGTGAACCGCGACAGCCGCGTCTGGTATATGTACATCCTTGCCAGCGAAAACCTTGGGCAGGCCGCACGGCGCTATGCCTATCTTCGCCGCTTCTCGCGGGAACTCAACGACCAGGCCCTTAAGATTGCCGACGTGAGAACCGCTCTGGACGCCGAAGTGGCCCGGATCAGAAGGCTCAAGGAAGAAGCGGAACTGCAGCGCGCTTCGCTTGTGGAGGGGTATGCCGCCCTTAAGGTGGAAGAGTCCCAGAGCCAGCGGCTCCTGAACTCCATCCAGAAGGACCGCGCCCGCTGGGAGCGAAGCATAAGGGACAAGAACGCCCAGATAGAGGCCCTGAACAGGGAAATCGCCGCAATTATCCGCAGCGCGTCTTCCTCCGGCTCCAGGGCCGATGTGGACGTGAGGCTGAATGCCGATTTCGCCTCCAACAAGGGCAAACTGCCCTGGCCCGCCAGGGGCGCCATAGTGGAGCCGTTCGGCCAGAATCCCCATCCCGTATATCAAAATGTTACCATGCCCTTCAACAATGGCATAACCTTGTCGGTTGCCAAGGGGACCGAAGCAAAGGCCGTCTTTTCCGGCGTCGTGACCCGCGTTGCCGTAATTCCCGGATTCAATCAGTGCGTGCTGGTCCAGCACGGGAATTATTTCACCCTGTACAGCAAACTTGCCTCCGTGAAAGTGGGCAAAGGCGACAAAGTGGAAACCGGACAGAGCCTGGGAGTGGTGGAAACCGCAGAAGGGGAAAGCCGCCTGCACTTCGAACTTTGGGACGGAAAGAATCCGCAGAACCCCGTACTGTGGCTGCGGCCTTGATAATATGGATTTAATAGCTTACCTTTGAGGATATGAAAAAGATTCTCTCAATCGCGGCCCTTCTGATTGCCGCAGTGCTGCTTCTCTCCGGGTGCGAGAAGCACGCATTTACAACAAGCACGAATATCTTCCGCTATACAAGCGGCAGAACCACCAGAACCGTATATCCGGACCTTAGCATCAAATCCGGCAAGACCATTTACATTTTCGCATCCACCCGCGACGGCGACCGTTTCGAAGACGGTTCCTATACCGTAACGGTGAACACCCCGGAAGAAGGCGAGAATCCGGAATGCATAACCGCCGAACCCGGCACTCAGGACGGCAAACCCTGCATTGTGATGAAAGGTGTACAAAAGGGAACCATAGGGGCAACCCTGAATTTTTACATTAATGATTTCCACCTGAACAAGAGTGTGAAAGTCACCGTGAAGTAGCGTTTTGTCGGGCATCCTCTTCATCATCAATCCACTTTCCGGCGGCAAAGACAAGCACCTTATCGCAGCCATGATCCGGCATTACTGCCCGGATGGCCGCATCGTATTCACAGAGCGCCCCGGACACGGTGAAATCCTTGCCAGGGAGTGTCCGGAACAGGTTGTGGTGGCCGTTGGCGGCGACGGAACCGTGAGCGAAGTCGCGAGAGGCATCATCGGCACAGGAAAAACCATGGGAATCATTCCCAAAGGCAGCGGCGACGGTCTTGCCCTTCATCTTGGCCTTAGCCGCACCCCCAAGCGCGCCCTGGACACGATTCTGGCCGGCCACACTGAAACCATCGACTATGCCCTCATCAACGGCAGGCCGTTCTTCTGCACCGCGGGAGTGGGCCTGGACGCCGAGGTGGCCTGGAAATTCGCTTCCGACAAGAAACGCGGAGTGTGGCGCTACATCCAGCTTGCCTGGCACCTTTGGCTCAAGTACAAGCCGGAGGAGTATGAAATCATCGTCGATGGGAAAAGCACCCGCCTCCCTGCCGTAATTCTCACCGTGGGAAATGCCAACCAGTGGGGAAACGAGGCGCGGATAACATCGCTGGCCTCGGTCCAGGACGGCCTTCTGGACGTTGTGGCCGTGGCTCCTTTCAAAAGTTTCCAGATTCCCGCCCTTGCCCTGAAGCTTATGGACGGAAGGGCCCACACAAGCAGAAAAGTCACATGCCTGCGCGGAAAGGAAGTGACAATAAAACGTTCCGGCGCGGGCGCCGCCCACTTCGACGGGGACCCTCTGTGGCTGGAAGACGAGATTAATATAAAGGTGGTGCCCGGCGCCATTTCAATGATAGTCCCCGAAGGCAAGAAGATATGATTTCCAGCGGCAACTCATATTCGGAATTCCACGCTGAAGGCACGGAATTCTTCGTTATCTACGACTCCTCCGTCTCCTGGATCGCGGAACAGATTCTCGCCAGCCTGGGCTCGGGAGTCAGGGGGGCCATCGCCATCGACGCAAGCGAGGCCGGGAAAAGCATGGATACGGTGCTTCTGCTCTGCCGCAGCATGATGGAATCCGGCCTTTCCAGGGGAGCCCTGGTGCTGTGCATAGGCGGCGGAATCACAAGCGATATCGGCGGCTTTGCGGCAAGCATCTACAAGAGGGGCGTCCGCTACGCCAACATTCCCACCACGCTTCTGGCGCAGGTGGATGCCGGAATCGGCGGGAAGAACGGGGTTAATTTCCTTGGCTACAAGAATATGGTAGGCACCATCGTCCAGCCCGAGTTCACCTATATCTGCGCCGAAGCGTTGAAAACCCTCCCGCGCCGCGAATTCCTGTGCGGGGCCGCGGAAATGCTCAAGACTTTCCTGATTGCCGACAGTGCCCTGTACCGCCGCGCCGTGGAAGTACTGAGCGCGAGTAATGGCGCCATTTCGCCCGAACTGCAGGAATTGATCATCAAGGCGGCTCAGATAAAGTCCGATATCGTGAAGGAAGACCCCTTCGAGCACGGCCGTCGCGCCGTACTTAACCTGGGGCACACCTTCGCCCACGCCATCGAGCACCTTGCCGCCGAAAAGGGCGACGACATAGCCCACGGCGAGGCTGTGGCAATGGGTATCGTCATGGCGGCACGTTTAAGCGAGGCTATTTTTGCTCCGGGGAGTAAGTGTTTCGGAGGCCAAAAAAAGGCCGTCCGAAACACTTCTCCCCTCCGCAATAGCCTCGCTGAAGATTTCGCCTCCATCGGCCTGCCCACAGAGTGCCACTACCCCCTTGACGAACTGGCTCCGGCAATGGCAAAAGACAAGAAATCCACCGGCGAAAAAGTGAAGTTCGTGCTGCTCCAGGCCCCCGGAAAGCCATTTTTCAAAGAGCTAACCCCGCAGGAAGCCATACAGTTACTGAAATGATTTGTACATCCATACAGAACCGCAACCTGGACCAGATCCGGGAATTACTCCCCAGCCTTGAAATGGCGGAAATCCGCCTGGACCTGTGCCCGCTGGACGACGACGACATAGAGGCTCTCTTCTCGGAGAGCGATGTTCCGCTCATAGCCACCTGCCGGATTGCCGATCCTGGCGCCGAGCGCAAGCTCCGCGTGGCCATTGAGGCCGGAGCCAAGTACGTGGACCTTGAAATGGAGGCCGCACCCTGGATGGGCCGGAGCATACGCCAGGCCTGCCACCAGTGGGGCAGCGTGCTCATCCGCTCATATCACGACTACAAAGGCACCGCCCCCATCGACAGTCTGCTCTCCATAATGGAAAAATGCCGCAGCTTTGGCGGCGAGATAGTGAAAATTGCCACTACGGCGCAGTCCCAGGCCGATGTGGATGCCGTGATGAGCCTGTACCGGGAAGTGGCTCCCGGCACGCTCGTGGCTTTCTGTATGGGAGAGGCCGGCCGTGAAAGCCGCCTGGATGCTCTACGGCTTGGAGCCCCGTTCAGCTATGCGAGCCTCTGCGACGAAGACGCCACCGCCCCAGGACAATGGACCTTTGACGAAATGCGCTCACGTGTGTATGGAGATTTCAGGTTCATCCGCCCGTCTTCGCCCCTGCAGATGCCCTCGTCCAAGAGTTTCGCACAGCGGGCAATCCTGGCCGCCGCCCTTGCCGACGGCGAGTCGCACCTGAGCGGATACTCCCCCTGTGGAGACAGTGAATCCGCCATCGCCCTTGCCCGCCAGCTTGGCGCCAACGTCTCCGTGGATGGCTCTCTCCTCACGATTACGGGTTCGTGTGCAAAAAGGGCCGGTTTTGCACACGAGTTGCACGTTGGGGAGAGCGGGCTTCTGGCAAGGCTCACGATTCCGCTTGCTGCGGCGCTGGGCGAAGGCCCGGTTCGCATTACCGGCGAAAAGACCCTGCTCCGGCGCCCCCTGTCGGATGCCCACGACATCATGGCGTCATTCGGCGTGCGCCTCTATCCGGAAACTGCAGTCCCCGGTACGGAAGGACAGTGGTCTCCGGAACCGTCACTTCGTGACCCCTCCCATAAATGGGCCCCTCCCTCTCGTCCGAGGGTGGCGATGGTTTCCGGAGACCACTGTCCTTCCGTTAGGCCCGGGGACTGCACCATCCCGCTGAAGGTGGCCGGGCCGCTCATTCCCGGAAGGGCCGACGTCTCCGGAAAGGGAGGCTCGCAGCTCATTTCCGGGCTGCTCTACGCCCTGCCGCTAATGGAAGGCAAATCAACGCTTTACGTGAGCGAGCCACGCAGCATCCCGTATCTTTTCATCACCGTGGACGTGCTCAAGAAGTTCGGCGTGAAGATAGCCTCCGAAATGGAGGGCGATGAAGACTTCCTCGAGACCCAGGACTGGAGCCGCTGCACCGGGATATGTTTCAAAATCAAAGGTCCGCAGAGCTACACCGCGGCCGACTTTGCGATTGAAGCCGACTGGTCCGGAGCCGCCCCCTTCCTTGTGGCCGGAGCCATCTTCGGCGAGGTGGAAGTGGAAGGGCTTGACACCCGCTCCCTGCAGGCCGACATCTCCATCATGGACATTCTCATCGAGGCCGGCGCCAGCATGTCGCAAGCCGATGACGAGTGCGGCTCCATACACGTGTCCCGCGCTCCCCTAAACTGTTTTGACACAGACCTCAACAACTGTCCGGACCTCTTCCCCATAGTGGCTGTACTTGCAGCCTTCTGCCCCGGTGAAAGCCACATCCAGGGCGTTGAAAGGCTCCGTCACAAGGAAACCGACCGAGCCGCCGCAATAGAGCAGATGCTCAAGGCCATGGGCGTGACTGTAGAAGTGGACGGCGACTGCATGAGCATATCCGGCATCGGCCTCACCGAGCGCCTGGCTTCCGGAAAAATGCTCCGTGGCGGGCACTTCCCTTCCCACGGCGACCACCGCATGGTGATGGCCCTTCGCGTAGCGTCCCTTGGCGCCGCAGAGCCCATAATAATAGACGACACCGCCTGCGTGTCCAAGTCATTCCCAACCTTCAACGAACTTTTCGACCAGCTATGAATACCTTTGGCAATAACTTCAGAGTGAGCATTTTCGGCGAATCCCACGGCCCCGTTGTGGGACTCACTATAGACGGTATGATTCCCGGCCTTCCCATCGGCCCGGATTATTTCAATGCCGATATCGACAGGCGCCGCGCAGGCGCTCCGGGCACAACGCCGCGCAGGGAGGCCGATGCGCCTGAAATCCTGTCGGGCGTATTTGAGGGACGCAGCACAGGCGCTCCCCTCACGGTGATTTTCCGAAATGAGAACACGCGTTCAGAGGATTATGCCGATTTCCGCACCAATCCCCGCCCCGGCCATGCCGACTTCACCGCAGCGCTCAAGTACGGCGGCTTCAATGACCCCCGCGGCGGCGGTATGTTCAGCGGCAGGCTCACCCTGCCCATCGTGGCAGCCGGCGCAGTGGCCAAGGACATCCTTGCCCGTTATGTCTATGGCATGACCCGCGGAAGGGAAGCCTTCACCTGCCGGGCCAGGCTGGTGGAAATAGGAGGAGTGTCGGAAAAGGAACTCGGCGCCTCATTCGAAGAAGCATGGAAGGCGCGTCTTGCCCAGGTCCAGGCCGATGGTGACTCCATCGGCGGAGTGGTTGAATGCGAGCTTTGCGGGCTTCCCGCCGGGCTGGGCGAACCATTCTGGGATAGCGTGGAATCCAGGATTTCCCACGCCATTTTCTCTATTCCCGGAGTGCGCGGAATCGAGTTCGGCGACGGTTTTGAAGCCGCTCGCATGCTGGGATCCGAGCACAACGACCCTTTCCCGGAGAAGCACTGCTGCCATCACGGAGAAGAGGGACACGAGTGCCACCACGGAGAAGGTGAGGGATGTTGCCACGGAGAAGGAGAAGGTTGCCATCATGGCGAAGAGGGCCACGAATGCCATCACGGTGAAGGCGGCGGTTGCTGCCACGGCGGCGGCCATCACATCGAAGCTCCGGTAACGAATCACGCCGGAGGCATTAACGGCGGCATCACCAACGGCAATCCCATCGTGTTCCGCGTGGCGTTCAAGCCCACGGCAAGCATCGCCAAAGCCGGCATTCCCGGCCGTCATGACACCTGCTTCGCACTGCGCACCCCGGTGATAGTGGAAGCAATGGCCGCCATCACCATAACGGATCTCTGGAAAAGCGTTTAATCTACCAGGTAAGAGTGCGTGAGCCGTCCTGGTTCACGCTTATGTGCACCCGGAGGGTTTCGTCCGGGAGCAGAGGCTCTATGTTCTCCGGCCATTCCATGATGCACATGCATCCGGAATCCAGATAGTCGTAAAGGCCTATGTCCAGAGCCTCTTCCAGGCGCTGGATGCGGTAGAAGTCGAAGTGGAACATGCTCTCGCCGCTGCGGGTGCGGTATTCGTTCACGATTGCGAAGGTGGGCGAACTCACCGCATCGTCCTGCACGCCCAGCTCGTGGCAAAGAGCAGCGGTAAAGGTGGTTTTCCCTGCCCCCATCGGCGCATAAAAGGCTATCAGCGAGGAGTTGCCGATCGCGCTCAGGAATTCTCTGGCGGCACGGGGAAGGTCGGAAAGGTCGCGTATTCGGATCGAGGGCATGGCTTACAGGTTTCTTACGGCGTTTTCAACTTCTTCTTCGCGTCCGGCGGGTATGACTCCGGAAAGGAACGAGAGCATCTGCAGCACACGGGCTTCCTTTTCCGGAACGCCGCGGGAGCGCATGTAGAACAGTGCATCCTCGTCCAGCTGGCCCACCGTGGCACCGTGCGAGCACTTCACATCGTCGGCATAGATTTCCAGCTGGGGAAGTGTTTCAACGCGGGCATCGGCACTCAGAACTATGTTGTGATTTTCCTGGAAGGCCTCGGTGTGCTGTGCGTCCGGGGCAACGACTATCACCCCGTCGAAGCGGACATCGGCCTGCCCGGAGGCAATTCCGTTGATGAGCTGAGAGGAATGGCAACCCGGCACGCGATGGTGCACAAGGGTGCAGATCCGCACTATTTCGCTGCCGCCAAGGAGGTAAAGGCCCTTGATTTCCACCGAAGCGCCTTCGCCCACGAGGTCCACTTCAATGTCGATATCCCCGCTCTCCCCCGGCATCACGCAGAACTCCAGCTCCAGCTTCTGACCCGCTTCCACAATATGACGGGCAGGGTTGCCTCCGTGGACTAAAACTTTTTCTCCCGAAAAAGGTCGAAAAAGTTTTGTCCAACTCCGGCGTTGCCCGTCAAACGGGTCGATGTATTTTCCGTGTCCCATAGGCTGCTAGAACTGGTCAAAACCCTTTGCCTCAATGGCATCCACAAGCTCTTTTCCGCCGGTGCACACTATGCGTCCCGCCTTGAGCACGTGCACCACATCCGGCTGCACATACTCCAGAAGTTTGTGATAGTGAGTGATTATGATGGCCGATTTCTCCGGCGAGCGCAGGGCGTTCACACCGTCGGCAACTATCTTCAGGGCATCCACGTCAAGGCCGGAATCCGTCTCGTCCAGGATGGATAGGGCCGGCTCAAGCATTGCCATCTGGAATATCTCGTTGCGCTTTTTCTCCCCGCCGCTGAATCCCACGTTAACCTCGCGCTTGGCAAAGTCCTGCTTCATGCCCACCATGGCCATTTTTTCCTTCATCAGCTTCAGGAATTCGGCAGCCTTCATCTCCGGCAGACCGGCGGCCTTGCGGCGCGCGTTCACCGCAGCCTTCATGAAGGCCGTGATGGTTACTCCGGGTATCTCCACGGGATACTGGAAACTCAGGAACAGGCCCTTCCAGCTGCGCTCTTCTGGTTTGAGGGCAAGAAGATCCTCGCCGTTATACAGAACCGAGCCCTCCGTGACCTCATAGTCCGGACGCCCGGTGAGCACCGCGCTCAAAGTGGACTTGCCGGCGCCGTTGGGGCCCATAACCGCGTGCACTTCGCCTTTTCCTATGTGCAAATCTATCCCCTTGAGGATTTCTTTATCGCCTATGCCGGCGTGAAGATTCTTAATGTCCAGCATCCGTGAAATGTATCTTATTAATTATCAATCAATTGTTATTATTGAGTCCGGAAATTTTCCTGACTCGATTTTAGTAATTTACTGTGTGTCAACACTTTCCGTTTCACGCTCTTTGGAGTACAGTTTCCACCAGCTCCAGAGCGACCACAGTCCGTTTATCAAATACAGTCCGCACACGATGGGCATGAACACGTTGCCCACGCTGATGTGCAGGGCTATCTGGGTTATGTTCACCAGAAGCCACGCTATCCAGCAGTCCCACTTCTTCTGCGCGCTCAGATACTGGGCCGCAAGGATGAGGACCGTCACCACGGAATCCAGATAAGGATGGGGGTCGGAAGGGAAAACCTTGTCCAGGCCAAGACCCCAGAGCAGGGCTATAAACAGCACTGCAACGATTGCAAGCACCCTCTCTTTCCATGAGAGCATGCTCACTTTCAGCTTCCGGGAATCCTGCACGCTCTTTTCCTCTTCCCGGGGATGCGTCCAGCGGTAGTGGCCCAGGATGTTTATGGCCAGGGACACGGGCTGGAGCATGAGGCTGGCGTACAGGTTACGGTGCCAGAACAGGAAGAACAGTGCCACGGTATAGAGATACCCCACCCAGAAGTTGTACTTGGAGTTGCGCCCCGCAAGTACAACGCAGGTGATTCCCAGAAGGGAGCTTATGAGGTCCATCCACTCCATTATCCAACCGAGCCTTCAAGTGAAACCTGCAGGAGTTTCTGAGCCTCAACGGCAAACTCCATTGGCAGGCGTGAAAGAACCTCGCGGGCATAGCCGTTCACGATGAGTCCCACCGCATCCTCTTCCGCAATACCCCTCTGGCCGCAGTAGAACAGCTGGTCCTCGCTTATCTTGGAGGTTGTGGCTTCGTGTTCAACTATTGCCGATGTGTTCGCGGACTTGATGTCCGGGAAGGTGTGCGCGCCGCATTTCGAGCCTATCAGAAGGCTGTCGCACTGCGAGAAATTCCGCGCTCCCTGAGCTCCCTGACCCATTCTCACCAGGCCGCGGTAGCTGTTCTGGCTCTTTCCGGCCGATATGCCCTTGGACACTATACGGCTCTTGGTTCCGCGGCCCAGATGGATCATTTTCGTGCCGGTATCGGCCTGCTGCATATTGTTGGTTACGGCCACCGAGTAGAACTCCGATGAGCTGTAATCCCCTTTCAGGATTGTGGAAGGGTACTTCCAGGTGATGGCGGAGCCGGTTTCCACCTGGGTCCAGCTCAGATGCGAGCCGCTGCCATTGCAGATTCCGCGCTTTGTGACCAGGTTCAGGATTCCGCCGCGGCCTTCCGCATCGCCGGGATACCAGTTCTGCACGGTGGAGTATTTCACATCGGCATCCTTCTCCACGATAATCTCCACCACGGCGGCGTGGAGCTGCTGTTCGTCGCGCATGGGGGCGGTGCAGCCTTCCATATAGCTCACGTACGAGCCTTCATCGGCAACGATGAGCGTGCGCTCGAACTGGCCTGTGCCGCGGGCGTTGATGCGGAAATAGCTGCTAAGGTCCATGGGGCAGCGTACGCCCTTGGGGATGTAGCAGAACGAGCCGTCGGAGAAGACGGCGCTGTTCAGGGCTGCGAAATAGTTGTCGCCGGACGGCACCACCGATGCCAGATACTTGCGCACGAGGTCCGGATGTTCCTTCACCGCTTCCGAGAAAGAGCAGAAGATTATGCCCTTTTCCGCCAGGGTTTTGCGGAAGGTGGTGGTTACGGACACGGAGTCGAAGACGGCATCCACCGCCACCACGCCGGCAAGGACTTTCCTCTCGTGAAGGGGAATTCCCAGCTTCTCGAAAGTTTCCTGGAGCTTGGGGTCTATCTCCTTGTTCGTGGGCTTTTTGGGCGCAGCGTAATAGATAATGTCCTGATAATCAATCTTGGGCATATCCAGATGCGCCCAGTCCGGCTCCGGCATCTTCTGCCATTTGCGGAATGCATCCAGACGGAAATCCAGAAGCCACTGCGGCTCCTCCTTCCTTCTGGATATCGTGCGTATTATATCTTCGTTCAGCCCTTTGGGTACGAATTCCTGCTCCACATCCGTTACGAACCCCTCTTTGTACTCCCCTCCGGAGGTGAACTCCTTTATTATCTTCTCGCTTTTCATAATCAGGTGCAAAGATAGCAATTATGCGAGGATATTGGTAAGATCCACGAAATCCTCTACCGAAAGCACTTCCGGACGCAGGGAAAAAACTTCCTGCGAAAGGAACTCCGCAAGCCTTTCCGCATCCCAGCCCTCGCGCGCGGCTTTTGCGGCGGCAAGCGGCTTCAGGGGATTGCGCATCATCTTCCGGCGCTGCCCGAATGCGGTTTTCACAACCGTCTTGAACAGTTTTTCGTCACAGCCAAGAGACGTGCGGGAATTGCGTGTGAGCCTTATCACCGCGGAATCCACCTTGGGCGGCGGAGCAAAGCAGCCGGGCCCTACGGGGAACAGGTACTCAATGTCGTACCACGCCTGCAGCAGCACGGAAAGGATGCCGTAGGTCTTGCTGCCGGGCTTTTCCGCCAGCCTCTGCGCCACTTCCTTCTGGATCATGCACACAACCTGCGGAATCTGCTCCTTGTAGTCCAGGATCTTGAAGAAAATCTGCGAAGAGATGTTGTAAGGGAAATTGCCGATGACGGCAAACCTCTCCGGGAAAAGCTTTTCCAGCCGCAGCGAAAGGAAATCGGCCTGCAGGAGCCTTCCCTGCATGCCCTGAAAATGCTGCAGAAGGTAATCCACGCTCTCCCCGTCAATCTCCACAAGTTTAAGGTCTATATCGCTTCGCTCCAGCAGATACTGCGTGAGCACGCCCATTCCGGGCCCGACCTCCAGGACGGGGAGCACATCCGGACAGTTGTCTCCGGATACCATCGCCACCCTCGGACGAGAGGGAGGGGCCCATTCATGGGAGGGGTCACGAAGTGACGGTTCCGGAGACAACTGTCCGGATTCACCGTCCGTTACCAGCGCGTCCACGATGGCGCGGGCTATTCTCTGATCCGTGAGGAAATGCTGCCCCAGGGCTTTCTTTGCTCGTACTTCCATAAGCACAAAGATAACAATTTCGCGCGATACACGCAATTTTGTATTGCTTTCGCGCAAGATTGTTGGTATCTTTGTAGGTTCTAAACTTAATACTATGTATCGTACTCATACATGCGGGGAACTCCGCATAGAAAACAAAGGACAGCAGGTAACCCTGGCCGGCTGGGTGCAGAAGGCACGCAAGCTTGGCGGAATGACATTCATCGACCTCAGGGACCGCTACGGAATAACTCAGCTTGTGGTGGAGGCCGATGCCCCCGCAGAGCTCGTTGAAACAGCAACTTCGCTTGGCCGCGAATTCGTGATCCAGGCCTGCGGAGAGGTGGTTGAGAGGCAGGCAAAGAACGCGAAGATGCCCACCGGCGACATCGAGATAAAACTCAGCGGCATCACAATCCTGAACCGCAGCGCAGTTCCGCCCTTCACAATTGAAGACGAATCCGACGGCGGAGAGGACCTCCGCATGAAATACCGCTATCTGGACCTCAGGCGCAATCCTCTTAAAAACGCCCTCATGCTCCGTCACAAAGTAGCTCATGAGGTGCGCAACTATCTGGATGCCAAGGGCTTCATGGAAATTGAAACCCCTTATCTGATCAAGAGCACACCCGAAGGAGCACGCGATTTCGTGGTGCCTTCACGCATGAATCCCGGCGAATTCTACGCCCTGCCGCAGAGCCCCCAGACCTTCAAGCAGCTCCTTATGGTAGCCGGCTACGACCGCTACTTCCAGATTGTGCGCTGCTTCCGCGACGAAGACCTCCGTGCCGACCGTCAGCCCGAATTCACCCAGATAGACTGCGAAATGTCGTTCGTGGAGCAGGAAGACGTGCTTAACACCTTCGAAGGCATGATGCGCACCCTGTTCAAGAACGTACTGGACGTGGAAATTCCCAACCCCCTGCCCCGCATGACCTGGTACGACGCCATGGACCGCTACGGTTCCGACAAACCGGACGTGCGCTTCGGCATGACCATCCACGAAATCACAGACGTGGCGAAAGGCAAGGGCTTCAGCGTCCTTGACGATGCCGCCTACATCGGCGCAATCTCAGTGCCCGGCGGCGCGCAGTACACCCGCAAGCAGATAGACGAGCTCACCGAATGGGTGAAACGCCCCCAGGTTGGCGCCAAGGGCCTCATCTACATCAGGGTCAATGCCGACGGCAGCTATAAATCCTCCATCGACAAATTCTACGGCCCCGAAGACCTTGCAAAGATTGCCCAGGCCGCCGAGGCAAAGGCCGACGACCTGATCCTCGTGATGAGCGGCCCTGCAAAGCGCAAGGTGCAGACAATGCTGGGCGTGCTCCGTCTGGAAATGGGCGGCAGGCTTGGCCTCCGCAATCCCAAGGAGTTCGCACCGCTGTGGATCGTGGACTTCCCCCTGCTTGAGTGGGACGACGAAACCCAGCGCTTCTACGCCATGCACCACCCCTTCACCGCTCCCAAGCCGGAGCACGAGAAGTGGTTCTATTCCAACAAGAAAGAGGATTTGGAACGCGTGTGCGCAAATGCCTATGACTTCGTGCTTAACGGCAACGAACTGGGCGGCGGCAGCATCCGTATCCACAATGCCGACATGCAGAAACGCATGTTCGAGGTGCTTGGAATAGGCCCCGAAGAGGCAGAATACAAGTTCGGATTCATCATCAACGCATTCCGCTTCGGCGCCCCGCCTCACGGCGGACTCGCCTTCGGATTCGACCGCGTCTGCGCCCTTATGGGCGGCCAGGACACGATCCGCGACTACATTGCCTTCCCCAAGAACAACCAGGGCCGCGACGTTATGATCGAATCCCCTTCACAGATAGACCAGGCCCAGCTGGACGAGCTTCAGATCCAGCTTGCCGTAAAACAGTAATACGGAGATGAAAGTTGCAGTTGTGGGAGCCACCGGCCTTGTGGGCTCCAAGATGTTGGAAGTGCTGCAGGAAAGGAATTTTCCTGTGGACGAACTGCTTCCCGTGGCATCGTCACGCTCCTGGGGCAGGAAAGTGCAGTTCCAGGGCCGCGAGTGGGAGGTTATGAGTGCCGATGAGGCCATTGCACAGCGTCCCGCCCTGGCAATTTTCAGCGCAGGCGGTACCGTGTCCGGGGAACTCGCCCCGCGCTTTGCCGCCATCGGCTGCTATGTGGTGGACAATTCCTCTTTCTGGCGCATGGACCCTTCCGTTCCCCTTGTGGTGCCGGAAATCAACGCCCACGCCCTTAAGAAAGACAGCTACATCATAGCCAACCCCAACTGCTCCACCATCCAGATGGTGCTGCCTCTGGCCCCCCTGCACAAGGCTTTCGGAATTAAACGCATTGTGGTTTCCACATATCAGAGCGTCACCGGAGCCGGGCAGAAGGGCGTGGACCATCTCCTGCAGGAGCGGCAGGGCGGCCCCCAGGGGTCGAAATTCCCCCACCGCATAGACCTCAACGTCCTTCCCCATATAGATTCGTTCCTGGAGAACGGCTATACCAAGGAAGAGATGAAGATGGTGAACGAAACCCGCAAGATTCTGGAGGACGGCTCCATCGCCGTTTCCGCCACCACCGTGCGCGTTCCTGTCATGGGAGGCCACTCAGAAAGCGTGAACATAGAATTCCATAAGCCCTACACCCTGGACAAGGTGCGCAGCCTCATGGCCGGCATGCCGGGTGTGGTTGTTCAGGACGATCCTGCGAACAACGTGTATCCCATGCCCCTGAACGCATGGGGCAAGGACGAAGTGTTCGTGGGGCGCATCCGCCGCGACGAAAGCGTGGAAAACGGACTGAACCTCTGGTGCGTATCGGACAATATCCGCAAAGGCGCAGCAACAAACGCAGTGCAGATTGCGCAGGTGCTGCTCCAAAACGGCTGGCTTGGAAAATGATAGACCTTGAACTATTCCGGGAGATCCTCTCCATAGACTCCACCTCGGGAAACGAGGCGGAAATGGCGGCATTCCTGTACAACAGGCTCGAGGCCCCGGAAAAGGAAGTGCTCGAGACCGGCAATGTGTTCCTGAAGTGGGGCGTGCCTCGAGTCGTCTTTTGCACACATATGGATACGGTACCCCCGTACATTCCCCCCACTTTTGAAACTGACCGCGTGAAAGGCCGCGGCTCCTGCGATGCCAAGGGCCAGCTGATATCTCTGTACACCGCGTGCAAGCAGCTGGAAGCGGAAGGTCAGAGCGGATTCGGCCTGCTTATCCTCACCGGAGAAGAAACCGGTTCCTGGGGTGCCAAGGCCTTCTCCAAAATAGGGTTCAGCGCGCCGTATCTCCTTATTGGCGAGCCCACTGAGAACAAGATGGTGAGCGCATCCAAGGGCACGAAGTCCTACGACCTCACCTTCCACGGCAAGGCCTTCCATTCCGGTTATCCGGAATATGGAGTGAGCGCTGTGGACCTTTTCCTGGACTTCATGAAGGCCCTCAGGATGATGGATTTCGGAAACGACCCGCTTCTGGGGAAGACCACATGGAACGTGGGGCTTCTGCATAGCGACAACCCCCAGAACATCCTTTCCCCGGAACTCACCTGCAGGCTGTACTTCCGCACCACATTCGTGTCGGACACCGCGGTGGATTCATTCATGAAGCAGAGCGCAGGGCCCAATCTGGACGTAGTTTCCCGCGGAGGTGACAATCCCTCAAGGTATTACGCTCCGGACGGCTTCGAGACGGCATCGGCCTCGTTCGGGACGGACGCTCCCCATCTGAGCGTCTTCGCCCACAAAAGCATCCTGGGTCCCGGAACCGTGAAAGTGGCCCACCGCCCGGACGAATACGTCCTTCTGAAAAATATGGAAACCGCCGTGCAGCAGTACGTGCAATTTTTCTATAAGACAAAATGATAAAAGTTGTTATTTCCGGATACGGCCGCATGGGCCATATGATAGAAGCGGAACTCAAGCGCCGCGGCATCGAAATCGCCGCCGCCAGCGAAGACATCTGCTCCGTTCCCGTGGAACTTGCCCGCGAATGCGTGTGCATCGACTTCACCTGGCCGCAGTCTTTCCGCGAGAATTACAAGTTCATCGCGCAAAACTTCAAGGCTGCCGTGGTTGGCACCACGGGGTGGAACGACATTGAGCCCCAGGTGCTCAGGGCTTTCGAGGAAGCCGGCACCACGCTCATATACGCGTCCAATTTCTCGCTGGGCGTGAATGCGCTTTTCGCCGCCGTAACCCGCGTATCCGGCCTTCTCAAAGGCGCAGGCTACACTCCTTCCATCGAGGAAATCCATCACATCCACAAGCTGGACGCCCCTTCAGGAACCGCCATAAGCCTTGGCAAGCTGGTAGAGGAAGGCCTTGGCGTAAAGCCTGAAATCGGCTCTGTACGCGAGGGTGAAGTGCCTGGTATACACAGTGTTACATTCCGCTCCGACGTGGATAAACTCACCCTGCGTCACGAGGCTTTCTCACGCGAAGGCCTTGCCCGAGGCGCCGTTGTGGCCGCCCTCATGACGGAAAACGTCACCGGCGTACATAAATTCAGTGAACTGCTATGAATAATATCTTCAAAGGATGCGGAACCGCAATGTTCACCCCCTTCAGGGAGGAAAAGGTGGATCTTGACGCCATGGCCGCACTCACCCGCCGGCAGGTCAGTGCCGGCATCGACTTCCTCGTTCCCCTTGGAACCACAGGCGAAACTCCCACCCTCAGCGCTTCCGAAAAGAGGGACGTGCTGCAGGTCGTGAGGGAGAATGCCGGAGGCCGGCCCGTAGTGGTGGGCGTGGGAACCAACTGTGTCGATGGTACCATAGGCAACATCGACCTTCTCCCGGAGGCCGATGCTTTCCTGGTTGTGGCCCCTTACTACAACAAACCCCCGCAGAGGGGCCTGTACGCCTATTTCAAGACGATTGCAGAGCACACGGACAAGCCGGTGATCCTGTACAATGTGCCGGGCCGAACGGGTTGCAACATCGCCGCGGAAACCACCCTGCAGCTTGCAGAGATTCCCAATATCGTGGCGGTTAAGGAGGCCTCCGGAAACATCCCCCAGGCCATGCAGATCCTTGAGGGCGCGCCCCAGGGCTTCGGCCTTCTGAGCGGCAATGACGACGACACCCTCACCCTTATGAAGGGCGGCGCAGCGGGCGTAATTTCTGTGGCATCAAACGTGTGCCCCGGCCTTATGGCGGAGTTCATTCACGCGGGTTTGGAGGGCGACTGGGCAAAGGCCGAAGAGCTGGACAAAAAGCTTCACGAGCTGTTCAAGAACCTCTTCATAGAGCCAAATCCCATTCCCGGAAAGGCCGCTATGGCGCAGCTCGGGCTCATGGAGAACAGCCTCCGCCTGCCGCTTGTGCCGGCTCTCCCCGAAACAGAAGAAATCATTAAGGAAACACTGGAAAAGCTATGATAACACGGGCCGAATTCGAACAGCTCATGGACGCCCTCGAGAAGGGTGAAGTGCGTGTGGCACAGAAAGTTGACGGAGAGTGGAAAGTGAACCGCGAGGTGAAGGAAATGATCCTTGACGGGTTCCGCCTGGGGCATATCGCGGATATGTCGCAGGGCAAGTTCTCATACTTCGACAAAGACACCTTCCCGGTGAGAAAGTTCACCGAGGCCGATGGTGTGCGCATCGTCCCGGGCGGCAGCTCGGTCAGGCGCGGAGCGTATATGGCTCCCGGCTCCATCATCATGCCCCCGGCCTATGTGAACGTGGGCGCCTGGGTTGGTGAAGGAACTATGGTGGACAGCCATGTGACCATAGGCTCCTGCGCACAGGTGGGAAGCCATATCCATATTTCGGCATCGACCCAGATCGGCGGCGTGCTTGAGCCTGCCGGCGCCCTGCCCACCATCATCGAGGACGGAGCGTTCATCGGCGGAAACTGCGGAATCTACGAAGGCACCATCGTCCAGGAGGGCGCTGTGATCGCTTCGGGCGTCATAATCACATCGTCCACCGCCATTTTCGATGCCGTGGCCGGCGAGTTCATCCGCCGCAATGCCGACGGCCGCATAGTCGTGCCCCGCGGCGCCGTGGTGGTGAGCGGCTCCAAGCCCATCGTCCGCGACGGAAAGCCCCTCGAAAGCGGTGTGCACCTGTATTGCCCCGTGATTGTGAAATACCGTGACGACAAGACCTCCGGCTCCGTGAGGCTGGAGGATATGCTCAGATAGTCATATATGTACAGAGTCCTTAAATTCGGCGGATCCTCGGTTGCAGACGCCACCCATATCTCGCAGGTACTGGATATCGTAGAGGCGGAACTGTCCAAGGGGACGGTTGTGCTGGTTGCATCGGCAATCAGCGGCGCAACGGATGCGCTGCTTGGCGGAGACTCTTCTGCGCTGGAAAAGCTGGAACAGAGGCATCTGGACATTGTCCGCAGGCTCTTCACCGGTGCCGAGCGGGACGATGCCGCTGCCGAAATCAAGGATCTCTTCGCCCGGATGCGCCGCGCTCCGGAAGATGAACGCGTCACCTTCGGCGAAATTTTTTCCACCCGCATAATCTGGCGGAAACTCCTAACCGACGGCATCTGCGCCGCCTGGCTGGACTCACGCAAGCTCATCATCAAGGGCGACCGCGACGCCACGCGCGAGAATATCCGCAGCGCGGCGGAGAATCCGGCCGTCATGCCTCCGCGGACTAAAACTTTTTCTCCCGAAAAAGGTCGAAAAAGTTTTGTCCGACTCCGGCAAAGCCGGATTCCCCAGGTGCTCGTGGCGCCGGGATTCATCTGCGGCACGCCTGAGGGCGGTGTGAGCACGCTTGGCCGCGGCGGATCGGACTACAGCGCCGCCATATACGCGGCGGCGCTTAAGGCAGACTCCCTCCAGATCTGGACCGACGTTCCCGGCATCATGACGGCCAATCCCAGGCAGGTACCATCGGCACGCACCATTCCCGAAATGTCCTACAAGAGCGCCCTGGAGATGGCTTCCAACGGCGCCAAGGTGCTTTACGCGCCCACCGTGGCCCCGGCCATGGAGGAGGGAATCGCCATCGAGGTGCGCAACACTTTCGCTCCCGGCGGCGGCAAAACGGTCATCTCCGCAAGCGCCCCCGATGTTCCCGGCCTGGCATCGACCGGCGGCGGAAACATCACCCTTGTTGGCTGCACAGATGCACAGGAGGCCGAAAAGGCGCTGGTTTCCGCCGGCATCGGCCCGAAGAGCCTGGATGTCGATGGCGGCAATCTGCGCATCGTGGTGGCTCCCGAACTGGAGGTTCCCGCACTGCGCGCGCTGCACCGCTGCTTCTTCGAGACCCTGCCGCAGAAGGAAATCGGGCTGTTCATCGCCGGCGTGGGCGCAGTGGGGAAGGCCCTGCTGGAGCTCATCGACCGCAGCAAGGAGACGGTTGCCAGGCGCACCGGCAAGGAGCTGAAAGTCATGGGCCTTGCCCGCAGCTCCGCCTTCGCGGTGGATTTGAAGGGGGTGAGCGGCGCCTCGGAATTGTCCCGGGACAGGTGTCCGGATACCATCGCCACCCTCGGACGAGAGGGAGGGACCCATTTATGGGAGGGGTCGACGCAGTCGACGGTTCCGGATACCTGTACACGGGACATAGAGGCGCCGGACTTCGTCACGGAAGTGTGCCGCGTGGCGCCTCGGGGCTCCGTTTTCGTGGACTGCACCAACAGCGAAACCCTGTACCGCCGCTACGAGGAGATTCTCCGCCGCGGCATCAACATTGTCTCCTCCAACCGACGCTCCTTCGCCGTGCCCTACGTGGAGTACGCCTCCATGCACGCCGCTGCGCGAGAGAGCGGAGCCTTCTTCCGCTACGAAACCACGGTGGGCGCGGCACTGCCCGTGCTGGAGTCCATCTCCCGCGGCACCAACAGCTGCGAAGAGGTACTCTCACTTGAAGCCGTGGTGTCCTGCACTCTGAATCAGATACTTGGCTCGTACGGCAGCGACGGACGCAGTTTCGCCTCACTGGTGAGGTCGGCACAGGACGCCGGACTCACAGAGGCGGATCCCCGTGCCGACCTCATCGGCCGTGATGCGCTGCGCAAGCTCCTCATCCTGGGCCGCGAGGCCGGTGTGCGTCTTGAAGAGGCCGATGTGAACGTGGAGCCAATCATTCCCCTGTCGCTTGTGGATGTGGACCTGGAGCAGTTCTACCGCGCGCTCGAAGACATGGAGCCGCAGTTCCGCTCCGCCTACCTTGACGCCGCCCGCAGCGGCTGCCGCCTGCTCTTCGTGGCCTCGCTCGAACGCACGGAAGATGGCGTGGTATCCGGCGGCGGTGTGACCTCCGGGAACGGTGTGACTTCCGGGGACGGTGTGGCTTCCAGGAACGGTGTGGCTTCCAGGAACGGTGTGACTTCCGGGGACGGTGTGGCCGGAGAAACACGTGGCGCCTACACTTCCAGTATCCGCGTGCGGCAGATTCCGGAGAATCACCCCGCCTATCACCTCATGGGCACCGAAAACGCCATTATCATCCGCAGCTCCTTCCACCCACTTCCCATCGTGATCGAGGGCCCCGGCGAAGGCGCCCTCCAGGCCGCCTCCTCCATCCTGAACGACATCCTGCGGTAGCCGTCTCTGTGGACCGTTTTGCCGTCCCGCGGTAAGTTATTTGCAGGTGGTCAGGCATGAAAAAGCTTCTCATCTCCCTTCTGTTACTCGTTCCCATTCTTCTCCGTGCCCGTGACGGAGACGTGAGGGTGTATTCGGGAACATCGACATACATCTCCGATGTGGTTTGCACCGTCCGCGAAGGCCGTGATGGCCGGGAGAGCAGGGTGTATCGTGGCACCTCCAGCTACACTTCCGACGTCCTGTTCACCATCCGTGACGGCAGAGTGTATGCGGGCACCTCCAGCTACACCTCAGACGTCGTCTGCACCGTCCGCGAAGGCCGTGATGGCCGGGAGAGCAGGGTGTATCGTGGCACCTCCAGCTACACTTCCGACGTCCTGTTCACCATCCGTGACGACAGAGTGTATGCGGGCACCTCCAGCTACACCTCAGACGTCGTCTGCACCGTCCGGAACGGCAGGGTATACGCGGGCAACTCCAGCTACACCTCAGACGTCCTGTTCACCGTCTCCGGCAGCCTCTCCATGGAAGAATTCGTTGGGCTGCTCCTCCTGCTTCAGTTGCGTGAAATGTAAAGCGCTGAGTGTAAATCACTTGCACGTATTGAGTCGGTGAAAATTCCTGACTCAATATGTGTATTTACCTGACAATCAACGGCTTGCATTTCACGCCGCGTGTGTCATCACTGGATCACATTTCTCTGTACACATAGATTCCAGAATACCATGTTCCACCAGTTTCCCGTCTATGTGTACACAAAAACCTCCCTAGAATGCCATTTCCGTGCACACATAGATGTCCAGGGTCCCGTTTTTCCCGTTTCCCGTCTATGTGTACACAAAAACCCTCCCTAGAATGCCATTTCCGTGCACACATAGATGTCCAGGGTCCCGTTTTTCCCGTTTCCCAGTCTATGTGTACACAAAAACCCTCACAGAATGCCATTTCCGTGTACACATAGATTCCTGCGCCAGAGAAATCTCCACACAGAAGGGGGCAGAAGGGCGTTTTTGTGGATATCCCCAAACGCGAGCGAAAGGAGATGGGAATGAGGGTGTGCACACAGGTCCAGCCGGGTGGCAGGGTGGGTGCGAAAACACGGGGAAAGTGATCCTACCGGTGCCGGGAACTGGACCGGTGTGCACGGGGAGAGAGCAGGCAGGGCACGGGGAGAGAACAGGCAGGGCACGGGAAAGAACAGGCAGGGCACGGGGAAAGAGCGGGCAGGGCACGGAAAAGAGCAGGCAGGGCACGGGAAAAGAGCGGGCAGGGCAATGCGGGGGTTGACATCTTCACGGAAGCGCGGCCGCACGGCGGAAAATTCTTTTCATTATTCCGCGGAATAATAGTATCTTTGTGAACTATGATACTGGGAGTATTCTCATTCCTGCATTTCAATCTTGCAGATGTGCTGGACATCCTTATGGTTGCCCTGCTCATCTTTTTCCTGATCAGGAGCATACGGGGTAATCCCACCATTGTGAACATAGTGATAGTGCTGGTGCTGCTGCTGCTGGCGCAGAACGTGGCATCCGTGCTGAACATGCGAATGATGACCGTTCTGCTGAACACCCTGCTGGACGTGGGCGTGCTGGCAATCATCATCCTGTTCCAGCCGGAGATACGCCACCTGATGAACCGCGTGGCAAGCCAGGCGGGCATTTCGCGCAAGGCCGGAGACTTGTTCAACCGCCTTATGGGCATCAAGGAGAACAAGATGAGCAGCAAGAGCGTGGAAGAACTCGCCGCCGCTGTGCGCACGATGTCGGACGACAAAACCGGCGCCCTCATAGTGATAAGCCACAACTCCGATCTTGAAGAATACATCCGCACCGGCGACTCCTTCGACGCGGAAATCAACCGTCGCCTGGTGATGAACATCTTCTTCAAGAACTCTCCCCTTCACGACGGTGCAATGATAATAAGCGGCAACCGCATCTGCGCAGCCCGCTGCCAATTGCCGATGACTTCCCGCACAGACCTTCCGGCCCGTTACGGGATGCGCCACCGCTCCGCCGTGGGTCTTAGCGAGGAAACGGATGCCGATGTGATCGTATGTTCGGAAGAAACCGGCAAAGTGGTGTTCGTCCACGGCGGAAAAGTGACTCCGGTACCGGATATGACCACTCTCATCACGCTGCTTGAAAAAGCCATGGGAAGGGCCGAAAACGACGACAAAGAAGGCAAGAAGAAAGGGGGAAGCAAATGATGGACGCAGCACCTGAAACCAGGCTGGAACAGAAACTGGGATTCGACCGGATAAGGTCCATTATTGCGGGTCGATGCCTCACAGACTATGCAAGCTCCCGTGCAGAAACGGAACTCTTCTGCACCGACAAGGATGAAATACGCCGCCGCCTTATTCTCACCGACGAGATGCGCCTCGTCCTCATGTTCGAGGACGGCTTCCCTACCAGCGGCTACATAGACTGCATTCCCTTTCTGGAACCCATAGAGAAGAACTCCTCCATAGACCTTCTATCCCTTGGGAAGCTCCGCACGATGCTGGACACCCTGAACAAAGTGGAAGTCTTCTTCAAAGGAATCAAGGACGGAGTATATCCCAACCTTAAGCACAAGGCCAGGCAGGTGGCTCAGTTCCCGGAAATCCGCAAGGAGATTGACAGGATCCTGGACCGCTTCGGAGAAGTGAAAGACACCGCTTCCGACGAACTCTACGACATACGCAAGCAGCTCCGCGAAAAGGAAATCAATGTTTCCAAACGCGTGAACGCCATCCTTCGCCAGGCCCAGAAAGACGGCCTGGTGGAAGAGGGCGCCAGCGTGAACATCCGCGACGGCAAGATGCTCATCCCCGTCGCATCGGCAAAAAAGAAGCTCCTCCCCGGCTTCGTGTACGACGAAAGCGCCAGCGGCAAGACCACCTTCATAGAGCCTGCCGAAATAGTGGCGCTCACCAACGACCTGCAGGAACTGCGCTTTGCCGAAACCCGCGAAATAAGCCGCATCCTCCGCGAATTTTCCGACTTCCTCCGCCCCTTCGTGCCGGAGCTCGTCACGGCGGCGGAATTCCTTGGCGAACTGGACTTCATAATGGCCAAGGCCAATACCGCCCTGGACATGATAGCGGGAATGCCCATTCTGAGCGAAGAAGGCCGATTGAGCCTTCGCAAAGCCCGCCATCCCCTCCTGGAGCGCAACCTCCGCAAAGAGAAAAAGCCGATTGTCCCCCTTACCATAAACCTCAGCCCGGAAAAGCACATCCTCATGATCTCCGGCCCCAACGCGGGCGGAAAATCAGTGTGCCTCAAAACCACCGGCCTCCTCCAGTACATGTTCCAGTGGGGTATGCTCATACCCACCAGCGAAACATCTGAACTGCCTGTGTTCAAGCGCATTATGGTGAGTATCGGGGACGACCAGTCAATAGACAACGACCTCTCCACCTACAGCTCCTTCCTCAACGACATGAAGGACATGCTGGCACGGGCCGATGACGGCACGCTCATCCTCATAGACGAATTCGGCTCTGGCACGGAGCCCGCAGCCGGCGGTGCCATAGCTGAAGCCATCCTTGCCGAACTGGACCGCAGGAACTGCTACGGGGTGATCACAACCCACTATACCAACCTGAAGCTGTACGCATCGGCAGGAAACAACGGCGTGGACAACGGTGCCATGCTCTTCGATGCCCAGAACATGGCTCCCCTATTCCAGCTGGAACAGGGCCTGCCCGGCAACTCCTTCGCCTTCGAACTGGCCCGCAAGATGGGCCTCCCGGAGGAAATAATCAAAGACGCGGAAGAAAAGGCCGGACAGGAGTTCGTGGGCATAGAGAAGAACCTGCGCAGGATTGCCCGCAACCGCAGGGCTCTGGACGAAAAGCTCACCCGCATCCGCGCCACCGACAAAACCCTGGAGAACATCACCGACAAATACGAGAAAGAGCTCCAGAACATAAAGGAAGAGCGTAAACGCATAATAGAAGAGGCCCGGGAAGAAGCGGAAAAGATAATCAAGGCCGCCAACGCCAGGGTTGAAAACACCATACGCAGCATCAAGGAAAGCCAGGCCGAAAAGCAGCCCACGCAGGAAGCCCGCGCAGAGCTCCAGAACTTCCTTGGCGCCCTTGCCACAAGCAAGCAGGAGCGCGACCGGTATCTGGACAAAAAGCTCCAGACGGTGCAGCAGCGCAAGGAAAAGGGCCGGCAGCGCAAGCTTCGCCGCGCCTCTGAGGAAGAGCTCCGGCAAATCCAGGAAAGCGAAGCGGAGGCCTCCCGTATGGAAGCCTTCCGGAGCGCGCCGCTCAAAGTGGGCGAAAAGGTGCGGGTGAAAGCCAACGGAATAATGGGCGAAGTGTCCAAAGTTGGCGCCAAGGCCATAACCGTGATCATCGGCAACATCAGCACCAAGATGCCGCCGGACAAAGTGGAACGCGTGAGCTCCAACGAATTCCGCGAAGCCATGAAGAAGGCCGATAAACCGCGCCAGGTGTACGACGCCTCCATCGGCAAGCGGAAGAGCGAATTCAAACTGGAGCTGGACGTGAGGGGCCAGAGGGTGAACGAAGCGCTGGACAATGTTGTGAAGTATGTCGATGACGCCATAATGCTGGACGTGGGAGAAGTGAGGATCCTCCACGGCAAAGGCACCGGCGCCCTTCGAGAAGAGATACAGAAATTTGTGAGAACCATACCCGGGGTTGTGTCGGTAAGCGACGAGCACATCCAGTTCGGAGGCTCCGGGGTTAGCGTAGTTAAATTCCGATGAAAATACGTGGACGCAAGGCATTGGGCCAGAAAAGTGAAGAGCTGGCCTGCGACTTCCTCCTTTCCAGGGGGCAGAGGATTGTGGAAAAGAACTGGCGCAGCGGCCATCTGGAGGTGGACATAATCTCCGAGAACCAGGAGGGGCTTCATTTCGTGGAAGTGAAGTCGCTGCTGGCTCCCATGGACATCCTCCCCCAGGACAAGGTCGGACGCCTGAAGAGGCGCCACATCTCGGATGCAGCCATGCACTATATCAAAGAGCACCCGTCAGGCAACAAGGAAATATTCTTCGACATCATTTCAGTGGTCTTCGACAAAGACCAGATTTCGCTCAAATACTTCCCCAAGGCCTGGATTCCAATGTTCGTATAATGAATAAACATCAATACTGCGTAATCATGGCCGGCGGTTCAGGACACCGCTTCTGGCCCATTTCAAGGGAAGACCGTCCCACCCAGTTCGTGGACCTCTTCAACACCGGCAGCACCCTGCTCAGGATAACTTACGACCGCTTTGCCGGCATCGTCCCCAAGCAGAACATCCTGGTGGTAACCCTTGCCAAATACGCCGCCCAGGTGAAGGACATCCTTCCGGAACTTGCGCCGGAAAACCTCCTTCTGGAGCCCTTCAGCCGCGGAACCGCGCCGTGTATGACCTACGCCGCATACACCCTTCTGAAGCGCGATCCGGAGGCCGTGATGGTGGCAACCCCCAGCGACCTTATAATCCGTGACGACTATCTCTTCGCCAACGCCATAGGCGAATCCATGGCCTATGTGGGCGAAAACGACGTACTGATGACCCTTGGCATCGTTCCCAAGAGTGCCGATGTGAACTTCGGCTACATCCAGGTGAAAGAAGGCAAGAACGCCTATCTGAGCGACAAACCCCTGAAGGTGAAGACCTTCACGGAAAAGCCCGACGAGGAACTGGCCAAAGTGTTCTTCCGCACAGGGGAATTTTTCTGGAACTCCGGCGTTTTCGTATGGAGGGCAGCCGTGATCCGGCAGGAAATGGAGCGCTACATTCCGGACGTAACCTCTCTGTTCGCAGGGTGGGAAGATGCAATAGGAAGCGATGGCGAAAGCGACTTCATCGAGCGCTCGTACGGAGACTGTCCCAAAGTATCCCTGGACTATGGCGTTATGGAGCGCACGGACAGGGCCTGGCTCTATCCCGCAAAATTCGGCTGGACCGACGTGGGTTCCTGGGAGGCTCTTTACCGCCTTCTCCCCGACAAAGACGGCTCGCGCAACGCCCTGGTAGCGCCTCAGCGCTTCCTGGACGACTGTTCCGACAGCATAGTGATATCCACCCGCTGGAACAAGCTTGTGGCCGTAAAAGGCCTTAAAGACTACATTGTGGTGGACACCCCGGACGCCCTTCTCATCTGTCCGAAGGACGAGAAGGACTTCCACGATGTAATTGCGGGCATCGCAATGCCCAATTTCGAAGAATTCCGCTAGAAACCTGCTTTCTTCAGGCCTTTGCTTTCGGCGGTGAGGGTGAAGTTTTTAATGCCGTTGCGCCTTATCACCACCGTGGCCATGCCATTGAAGGCGGGGATTTCCTGAAGGCTGAAGCTGCGGTGTGACGTGGGGTCTCCGGCATCCGTCGCAATGATTTCCGCCGGCCCTTTCACGGTGAATTTTATAAGGTTGGATGCGTTCGGCACAAGCGTGCCGTTCGAGTCCACGATACGGGCGGTAACATACACCAGGTCGCTTCCCCAGTAATCTGTGCTCAGGGCTATCTTCCTGGCCTTTCCGGCAGTGCGCACCTCGCTTGCGGCCCACATGGACCCGTTCTTGTAGCATATCACCTTCAGGGTGCCGGGGGCATAGACAACATCGTCCCATCTCACACGGTAGCCTTCGCGCGCCTTCCTTCCCAGAGACTTGCCGTTCAGGAAGAGCTCGGCCTCATCGCCGTTGGTATAGACGTGCACAGGGGTCACCTGGCCCTTGCGGTCCGGCCAGGTCCAGTGGGGCACGATATGCGCCACCGGGACGTCCGGGCACCATCGGCTTTGATAGAGCCAGAAACGGTCCTTGGGAAGGCCGGCAAGGTCCATTATGCCGAAGTAGCTGCTGCGGGAAGGAAGCGGCTCCATGCTCACCTTCTGGCCCCAGCTTTCGAACTGGGCGATGGCGGCCGCCTTCTCCTCCTCCGTGTGGAAATTCGTGAGGATGGACAGGTCCAGATTGTACGGCGTGGGCTCTCCGAGATAGTCATAGCCGGTCCATACGAACTCGCCGGCGCATTCCGGCACCTGGTCTTCATAGGCCCACTCATAGTCCGGGCAGGAGGCCCAGGCGGGGGCATACAGGTCATAGGAACTCACCTGGAACGGCGCGCCGTTCTCCCAGCCCTCGGACTTAACGTCGCTCACCGGGAAACGGTAATAGCCCCTCGTGGATATGCACGACGACGTTTCGCTGCCATAGAAGGGCTGACGCGGATGCGAGTCGCGGAACTGCGCATATAGATGGGGCTTGTAGTTGAATCCATATACGTCGATTGTGCCGGCATAGTCCTGGCTTGCAGCCCAGGGATTGTCGTTGCCGGCTGTGGAAGGACGGGTGGGATCTTCCCTGTGGCAGATGTCGGTGAGCATCTGAGGCACCCACCAGCGGGACGCATCGCCCTGTTCCCCGCACTCGTTGCCTATACTCCACGCAATTATGCAGGGATGGTTGCGGTCCCTGTGAATCATGGCCACAAGATCCTTTTCCGCCCAGTCGTTGAACAGCCTTGCATAGCCGTTCTCCTTCTTGGCCCATGTCCAGGTGTCGGTGAACTCGTCTATCACCAGGAAACCCATACGGTCGCACATGTCCAGCAGTTCCGGAGCCGGCGGATTATGGGTGCAGCGGATAGCGTTGCAGCCCATTTCCTTTAGCTTCATCAGGCGGCGTTCCCAGGCATCGTGATTCCACACCGCGCCAAGGGCTCCGGCGTCGTGATGCAGGCAGACGCCCTTCAGGAAGGTCTTTTCCCCGTTCAGGTAGAATCCGTCCGGCAGCCACTGCGCCGAGCGTATTCCAAAGGGGGTTTTATACTGGTCCACAACTCCTCCGGCACTCTTTACCGTTGTGGTGGCAACGTAGGTGAAAGGAGCCTCCGGGCGCCATAGCTCGGCATCCCTCATAATAAAATACTCGCTCACGGTTATGCCGTCGTAGGCCTGTACCGTTACAGGGGCGGAGAAGGCCCCGGGAATCTGTGTGTGAACGGTTACGCTGCCAGGCGTGGACACGCGGAGGGTTGTCTGCACCGTTACCAGCGCATCGCCCCCGAGCAGTTCGCACGTGATGTACGTGCCCCAATGGGCCACAGATACGGGAGCGCTTTTCACCAGCCACACATTGCGGTAGATTCCGCCTCCGGGATACCATCGGCTGGAGTTTTCCAGATTGTCCAGGGTAATTTCGATTTCGTTACTTCCCTCGTGGATGTATGGCGATATTTCCGCGGCCCAGGAGGCATAACCATACGGATGCTCGGCAACTTTTTCTCCGTTCACCCAAAGTTCGGCTCCGGACATTGCGCCGTCCACCTCCAGGCGGATGATCTTCTGCACGTCATCGGCATTCAGAGTGAGTGTTTTACGGTATGAGGCCTTTCCCCACCAGGGCAGTTTTCCGGTTTCTCCGGGATATTCCTGTGTGAACTCCCCTTCCACGCCCCAGTCGTGAGGCAGGTCCAGAACGCGGGATTCCCCGTCCTTGATAAAGGTCCAGCCGTCGTTGAACAGTTCACGGCCTGAAGGCTGGGCACAAAGCGGCAGTACGGATAAGGCGGCCGCCAGCACTATAAGAAGCTTTTTCATTCTCCTGTATTATAAGGTATGGTGAAAACGAAGCGGGCACCGCCGGTGTAGGATGTGTCAAGCCACACCCGGCCCCCCAGATTCTCCGAAATGATTCTGCAAATGTTAAGCCCCAGACCCGCGCCCTGTTTGTGGGCATTGAGCTTCACGAAGCGGCCGAAAATATCTTCCGCCTTCTCCGGTGGCACTCCGGTGCCTGTATCGGCAACCGCGAATGTTACCATACCGGGAGTCTCCGTGAGCGAACTTTCCAGGGTGATGCTTCCCTCCACGGTGTGCTTGCACGCATTTGTGAGGTAGTTTATGAGCACCTGCTGTACCCTCATTCCGTCCGTGGTTACCCGGAGCTCTTCCGGCAGGCCTGGAACGAATCTGAGCTCCACGCCGCCCTGCACCCTATGGTCGATGCACTTGATGGCCAGCCGGCACACTTCGTTCAGGTTGCAGGGGGCCATATTTATGGTGTATTTCCCGTTCTCCATGTCCGACAGGCTCAGGATGTCGTTGATGAGCATGGTGAGAAGGTTCGAGTTGTTCATCACATACGACAGGTACTCCGTTTTTTCTTCCGGCGTATTGTAGCCGTCAGGCAGGCCCAGAAGCTGAGCGAAGCCAATGATGGCGTTCAGCGGAGTGCGGATTTCGTGGCTCATGTTCTGGATGAACAGGGTTTTCATCTCGTTGGCCTGCTGTGCCTGTTTGCGGGCCTTCTCCTGAACTTTAAGGTTCTGGCGCAGGAGGATGGCTATTATGGCCGCGATAGCCAGAAGCACACCAAGGGCGATGGCCACGATAAGGGTATGGTACTGCTCCCACACGCTGGCCGGTTTGCCATATATGACGGCTTCGTCCGGAATTAGCTTGAAATCCATTCCGAAGCGCTCCATGGCGTGCCAGTTAAGTGTGGGATAACCGGAGGAAAAGCTCTTGAAAGGAATGTCACGTGGCTGCACGCCATTATACAGCACATCTTCCAGGGTCTTTCGCAGGGCCTCGTGATATTCGCCGTGATTGTAGGTATAGAAGCCCACAATGTCGTGGGTCTTGTCCAGATCGCACCAGAAAAGATGGAAAATAGGGACGATGTCTTCTATTATGTGGGTAACATTGTGGCGCGACGACACCGTTTGCACATACCCCTTGTGCTGCAGCCAGGAGCCGAAAAGCACGCCCACCGAATCCTTCATCTCCCCTTTCGCGCATTCCTGCAGTTTCTCGAAAAGCTGCTCGGTGGTATAATCGCTGGAAGATATGCTTTCATAGCACAGTTCCGGATAGCTTTCGGCAAGGTACTTTTCCAGTTTCACCTGCTGTTCGCGGCACTGGTAATTCTCTCCGGCAATGAACTTCAGGTATTTCATATCAGGAAGCATCTGAACCATAAGGTCCACCGTTTCGCCCACAAGGGCCGGAGTGTGCAGCAGGGTAAGGTTCACCCCACGGTCCTTGATTTCCTGTACGGGATGGTGCTCCGCCTCCGGATCCACACCGCCGTGAATGGTGTATTCCTCTTCGCAGTAGTAGTCGTTTTCTCCCGCAAGGATTATGGGCAGGCCGGGCCAGCGCTTTTCCAGATCTTCGGCAATGATATATCCTGCACCGCCCACGATAATGGCCAGCTCCGGAGCTTTGGCGCCGAATTCACGGAAGATTTCCTCTTCCCTGTTGTGAAGGTCCAGGCCGTCATAGACCGACGTTATTCGCAGATATGACGAGAAAATGTGAAGGTCATTCCTCTCGTCTTCCATCCTGCGCAGCGGCTCAATCATATCCTGGGCCCAGTCGCTGGATTCCGCCAGCGAGCAGATGAAAAGGATGTCCTTGTGCTTTTTAGGTTCTTCCTGCGCAAAAACAGCGAAACCCTGCAGCACAAATAATAGAATTAGGGATATCAGTTTTCTCATACCGATTGCGAAGATACGAAAAATTTTCCTTATCTTTACGCCTAAGCAATTTGACCTATGACACCTCTATACGCTCAGAACCACGATTATTCCAGGTACAATGTACTGGCTGTCGATGATATTCCGCTGAATCTTCTGCTGGTCCAGAAGATGCTTTCCCGCTTCAACTTCAAGCTTCGCACGGCCGCCAACGGCCAGCAGGCACTGGATGCCGTTGCGGCCCAGAAGCCGGACCTTATCCTGCTGGACCTGATGATGCCGGGAATAGACGGGTTCGAAGTCATCCGCCGCCTGAGGGCCGATGAAGCCACGGCAGATATTCAGATCGTAATCCTGAGCGCCCTCAACTCCAACGAGGATATCGTGAAAGGATTCAACGTGGGAGCCAACGACTTCATAATGAAGCCCATCATAATGGAAAAACTGCTCAGCTGCGTGGTAACACAGCTGCAGCTGGTAGAGGGCAAAAACAAGTAAGGAATGAAACGGCTTCTGGCTGGGCTTTGCCTGCTGCTTATCTGTATGGGCGGCAGCGCACAGATTGTGAACCTGTTGAAGGCCGACAGGGACACCTACCTCCGCTATGCCTCGTGCCGGATGCAGCCCTTTAGCGAAAACAATCTTACGGTGGCCGAAGATATGTACAGGCAGGCTGCCGAAAGCGGGAACCACAAGGCAATGGCCTATGCCCTGCACATAGAGTTTCCCGTGCGCCACTATCAGGGCGATGCGGCCCGCATGGACCAGTGCGTGGAAGAAATCCGGCAGCTGGTGGGCGAAAAGAAGGAATACCGCTCCTTCTGGCTGGGGGTTCAGAATGAGTGGTGCCAGTATCTGATTAACGAAGGCCGCATATCCGAAGCCATGCTGGAAGCGCGCGAGATGCAGCGCCGGGCGGCGAAAGAAAAAAGCGCCCTCGGGGCTCTTTATTCCCACAAAATCATCGGCCTTATCCAGATAGAGCGCTCGAACCATCTTCTGGCCGCCGACAACTTCCAGAAGGCCGTACTGGCCGGCAAGGACGCCGGGGCACAGAACGAGCTTCCAAACCTGTACATCCTCCTTGCACAGTCCTATATCAAGCTCCGGGAGTTCGGAAATGCCGAGTATTACTGTTCCCTTGCGGAAAAGCATCAGGCTTTTTCCGACAATATCCGGCTTAAGGCACTTATGACAAGGGCCCTCCTCAGCAGCAGCCGGGGAGGCATAAACAGTTTCTACGGGTACTACGATGAAATCCTGTCCTTCCCCTCGTATAAAAACCGAATCGACGAAGATGAGCGCCTGGGGCTGGACATAGTGTATCTGCGCACCCACGGGCTGTTTTCAGAAGCTCTTGCAAAGGCCGATTCCCTCACCAACAGAAGGGCCCGCCACGAATACAAACAGGACCTGTATGCAAAGCTTGGCAACTATCCGGAAGCCTATGAAGAACTGGGCCTTCTCCTGAACAACAAGGACTCCATATATATTAAGGTACAGAACGAAGACCTTGCCATCCTGGACGCCGAAATGAACAACGCCCAGCTTCGGGAAGAGGCGCAGCGCCTGAAAGCCCAGAACCAGGTTACCATCATGGGCGGCTTCCTGGTGATGTTTGCCATTGCCTTCTTTGCCATTCTCCTGAGCCAGTGGCAGCTGCGCCACAATCTGGAAGACATGCGTAAGAAGAACTCGGAAATGCTGCGTTCCCGACGCGCTTTCCAGAAGGCTATGGAAGCCAAGGAGGCTGAAGTTACTTCCAAGCTCAATCTATTGCAGAACCGAACCACTAATGTTTTAACCGGCTATGAAGATTTCCTCGATATTTAAGCATCATAAAAGCGAACTGTTGGCTCTGGGGCTGTTCCTTGCCGGAGCAAGCCTGTCCATGCTGGGACTCATCCAGGTGATACCTCTTCTCCTGGGAATCCTTGGAGTGGTTATCCTGGCTTCCGGCCTGTTCTACTTCTGCATACGCTACACTTCCGAAAAAGTGTACAAGGAGTACTATAAGGACAGCTACGAGATTGAGCACGAAACCATAGAAGACGAAATCCGCAAATCCATGGTATATCACCGCTATCAGGAAGCAGTTCTGGGCCGATGGGAAAGCGCCTGCAGGGACCTTGGCCTGGTGGACGAGCAGAAAGACTGGCTTCTGGACCTTTTAATGGCCGAAAAGAATAAAGTTGACGCCGCCCTCGAAGCGGAAGGCGGCGGTCATATATAAGATCTCAAAGCCCGTATTACGGCGCGCGGAAATTTAACTGCATCTTGAACAGACCGTTGGCGGGAGAAGCGTTATTCTCGCTTCTATATCCGGCCTGGAAGTCTATTGCATGTGCATCCACCAGCTGGCCAATGGTCAGTTCCGCATACCAGTCGTCCCGCCAGGTATGGTTACCGTCTTCTGGAGCATTGTTGATACCTTTGGATGAGTGGTAGAAACGCAGCTTATAGTCTCTTTCCAATGAGGTGAAATAGCCGCTGTTTATAGAGCGGTATATACCCACATGATACCCTTCGGCGGTATCGAACTCGAATCCCTGATAGCCATAAGGCTCCGGTTTCTCACGGCCTTCGGTTTCAGTGGTTCCGCTCACCACGAATCCCACACGGCCGATATTCGCAGGATCTGTTGTTTCAACCGGGCCGTAGATGATACCGCCCCTGAAACGGTCTTCCGTACCGTAGTTGCCTGTGCCCAGATTCGTCTGGAATGCGCCCACGGGGATGAACAGATACCACCTCTCCTGCACGGCCGTGCCGCTTATGCTTTGCGCATAATCCAGATTGGTATCGGGAACATATGCTACCGTTGCAGAATAGTTACTGCCCTTGAATGTCTTGGTAAGGAAGGGCACCCTGTATGTGGAAACGCCTCCGGTGGTGCTGACGAAGTACGTATTTGCATTGAGGGCAACACGTATCGTGGTGGGGGTCTCGGATTCTTCAGTTAAAGTGACATCTACCGAGCCTGTGCGGCGGACCGTCTTGAATTCCACGTAGTGATAGCTGTTTCCTGCTCCGTAATAGTCGGAAGGATAGATGTCCACCGTTGCCTGATCGCCATCCTGGAAAACCGCCGTTCCGTTCTCGAAGGAACCGGTTGCGGTGTTAAAATACCCGTTCTGGACGTAAATCGTGGTTTCGCTGGCCGCGGTATTGGTCTTGAAATGACAGGGAATCACACGGTAAAGCTCGCCGTTCACAACTTTCTGTGCGGCAGTAGAGTAGGTGTTGTAGTCCAGATCCTTCAGATACTGGAAAGAGTTCTCCGCCTCCTGTCCGGGAATGATGGACTTGTCCACATTCACGGGCAGCTGATTCAGGCTTGTATTGGGGTAAATAGTCTTTTTCTCGGGCTCCAGGGTGAACGTCAGCGGGAACATTGCCTTGTTGATGCCTTCGGGAATGAGAAGATTGGCTGTTACTATACTGTTCGCGGTGGCCGGCACAACGTCGGTGCAGTCGACAATCATGTCGTATTTCTTGCGAAGGACGATGGTTACGTCCCTGAACAGCGTTTCAGAGCCCTCAAGCTCGCTGATGTACAGACGTATTACCGCCACCTTGGGTTTAGAAGGATCAAGCCCCGTAAGAGTGTATGTGACAGGGCAGAAGCCGTCATCCACGGTAGTGCCGGAATTGATTGCCGGAGCGGGAGAAGCGGCAATGATGCCGTCCGGATCCGACATTACCCTTATCCTCAGGTTCTGATTCTGAGGGGCTCCATCAACTGTGATGGCCTTTGAGTGCAGGTCGTCCTTTGCGCCTTCTGAATTGTACATCAGGTAAGTGTCGTTCACGAACAGACGGCGCTTTCCGTTACCGTCACTCACATTGTTCACGCCCTCTGCCAGGATGGATGCGGAAATGTTGTTTGTGGCGGGTTTGCTGGCCGCCTCGGCAGCCGTTTCATATCCCTTGAACGAAACACCGTCGATGCTTATCTGGAAGTGGAAATTCCGCAGAATGTCGTAGTATGTGGACACACCGGTCTGCATGTTTTCGTCATAACCGTTCTTGTCGCGGAACATGATGTCCACCTTATAGTAAGTGTCCGCACCAGTGGCACCGGTGCCGGTAAAACGCCCCTTGATTATAATAAAGGTCCTGCCCTTTTCGGAACCTTCCGCATTGGGGCTTTCATACATGTACACCGGATTCGGATTGGCCGCAGCTCCCACGGCGGTGAATGTGAGCCCGCCGTCGCCGGTAGCATTTGCTGCAGGAGGGGTGGACGTCCAGCTTACATTCATGGGCCTGTATCCATAGAACTGCTGAGTATCATGCAGATTATGGTAAGGGAGCATGGTGTAAGTGGTGGTCAGCTCGTTGATGGGACCCGACAATGAATAGAAAGAGGCGAAGCCGCCTGTGGCGGTATTGAACGGAGCCACGGCGCCAACGGAAGGCACATTCACCAGAGCGAAGCTCTTGAGCTCGAACTGCTGAAGGTTGGTACCGGGAACAACGGTGAACTTTGCAAAGTTCCTGAGGAGCGGTACGCGGTAGAAATGCGTGCCCTCAACAATCTGGGAAACGGTTTCCCTGGCCCAATAGGCATCCACTCCGCCGGATACAGTGAGGCCTCTCATGAAGGTACCCTCGGAGCCATAGGAATATGCCTGCGATACGGCGGTATCGAAGTCTGAGGCATCCACCGCAACGAAATGGAGGCGGCGCTCATTCTTTGTCTGCGTGAGCTCCACGGAGAACACGGTTTCATCGTCCTTCACAACCGTATTGTTCGGGTCGATGGTAGTGGGCTGGGGGCTGGGAATCTGGGCATCGGCCTTTTCAAGGAAGAACCCGTACTGGTCGAACACATAGACGCGGAGCTTGAGGCCATTGCGCTTTGCGGTGGTCATTTCTCCGAAAGATTTCGTGTCCACACTGTTCTCTCCCCAGGAGTCGTACTCTTTGAAATTGCAGGCCACGCTGAAGTTGACGGTAACTTTGTCTCCGCCACACTCCTGCTCTTCCCGCTCGATGGGTACAAGTTCCTGCTGGCATGCCACCGTAATCAGCGCCAGGGCAGAAAGAAGTATGTATCGCAAACTCTTGTTAATCATAATTCTCAGTCGTTATCGCCAAGGTGCCACTCTGTGGCATAGGTTTCGTGTTCTTCACCCCAGTACCAGAGGTCGTACACGCAGCGGGGGGCGGTGTTTCCGGTATTGGTATAATTGCCAGGAGTCTGAAGCAAAATGTTGCCGTTCCTGTCGGCCACCACCTTTCCGTTTGCACACCAGTAACCCACCCAGTCCGGTTTGTCCATCTGGAACAGTGTGGGGATTTTCTCAGCGGTGGAAAGCTCCATGATGAACTTCACCTCCGAGAAAGTAGGGAGTCTCCATCTTCCTGCCGGATATCCATCCTCCTGATAGAGTGCACAACGCATTGCGGCACGCTCAAGTGTCATATTGGTATATGAGGTCTTACCATAGGAAGAGGCAACCAGGATTGAAGGGGCAATCATATTCTCGGTACCACTTGTCTGCGTGGGGCGGTAGTTGGTAAGGCCAGTCGTGGTAGCAGACCGGTATCCGGTAAAGCTATATTGCGCCCGGTGATATGTATAACCCGTCCAGTTACTACCCGTCCGCCAATAGTAGAAATTGTTAGTCCCAGCATAGGCGCTTGCTTCAGATGTATAAGAACCCCAGTTGTTTCGTCCAGGACCACCAGTAACATTCTGAGCGATGTTGTTTTCTTCTGTACGGTTAATCGTAATCCCGTAAGTGTTGCTGGAATACTCGCTATAGTTGAAATAATAGGTTCCATAGACGCCTCCGTTGTCGGTCGTACTGTAATCATACTGGGTTGACCCGGACCATGAATTATCAGTATGCCCCATAAGATTGTCCGGAGCGGATGTCCTGGGGTCACCAATCACATAACTCGAGCCTTCCTTGAAGGAAGAAATGTAAATGGCATATACGTTTGGATTGGTATTATTACCAGTCATGTTTATGCCGGCCGCTGCGCTACGTTCATTTATAGAACCTATCCAGTCATTGGCATTGGTATAAACATTGGTTACGCTCGAGCCATTGTCAGTACCGTTCACAAACAAATACCCATTTGACAGATGCGCTTCAATGCGGATAGGAGGATTCTGGATGAAGACAATATGCTCGTCTTCCACAACACTGTTGGAAACCGTAACATAGGCCCTCACTGTGGAGAACATATCGTCCGGGTCGATGGTGTGATTGAAAACCACATAGGTGTCGTTTGTTTCAGAGTCCTCCGTTGTGCTCACCGTATAGGCGGCAAGTGCTCCGTTGGAAGTGACGTTAGTGGCGTTACCGGATTCGGTATAGCTACCATCGGCATTCTCTGTGAAATTGGTATAATAGGAGATTCTGTTTGGATTAGTACTTGTTATTACGGCAAGCCTTACTGATTTCTGTGAATAATCCAGCCATTCCACCCTGGTGATGGTGGCGGTAACGTCGTGGGAAGAAGCATAACCAACCCTGTCGCTGTCCTTGTTGTCAAGCGTGAGTTCGTGGGTTGCAACCGCAAGATATGCGGTCTGGCTCATGGAAACAGGGGCTGTTGTGGCATCCTGATCCTCTTTCTTTACGCTCCAGTCCAGGACGATGAAGGTACTGGGATAAAGTTCCACCTTGTCTTCCAGTTCGAAACTGCCAAGGATACCCACTTCCACTTCCATGCGGTAGTAACGGTTGTGCCTGAGCCTGTATTCAGGGTCGTTCGGGTTCACCGCAATGGGAATCTGATAATAGGTGTTCTTGAACTCGCCGGTCATGTCTTCCCTGCGCCAGGGAAGGATGAGGGTGAGGTAGGTTTCGTTGGCAGGATTATTCTTCCAATCCTGTGTGGGATAGGTGTACATCGGAGTATTGTGTTCGTACTTCGTTCCTATCTTGGTGGATGTGCCGTTAACGTCCTTGTATTTGTCGCCCTTTGCAACCAGCCTGTGACCATACGTACCCCAGAGGTTGGAGTCGGTGGCATTGGCAAAAAAGTTGTCGCTGCCGGAGAAGTCGTATGTGTAGGTTTCGTCCATGGCGCAGACGATACCTTTCTTCACACCGTGAACGAGCACGGTTTTCATCTGGTCCGGAAGGGGAACCCAATTGTATCCGTTGCCGTCAAGCACACCGTCATTCACGATTGTATCGGGAACGGTTACTTCCAGACGGATCTTGGAAGCGGCCCTGTACACGGGAATGGTACCGGAGGCATACTTCAGGCCGTTCTGGATGCTCAGCTGAATCTCTGTTGCACCCTCCATAACAAAACTGTCCTGGGGAATTCCGTCCTCGTTGGCATCCACTGTGTTGAAGGTGGATTCCTTTACCTGCTGACGGATGTATTGGCGTGTTGCATTGTCGCTGAAGCTGCTGCCTGTGGTGGGAGAATAATTCACCACCGCGTAGGCAGTGCACTTGAGGCCGTCGGTGAGCTCAGCATTTGCGGCAACGCCGAAAATGCTCTTCAGCGTGGCTTCGTCAATGGCATCGGAGAAAGTCCAGCGGGTATTGGTGTTTGCGTTACCTTTATATATATGGTATGTGGGTACCGCTGTGGGATTGGCGTTCTGCGTTGCTTCCTGGAAGAAGAAAACATCGACAGTCTTGATATAGTTCTCGTTAAAGTCGGTTTCGCCGGTGGAACCGTTAGGGTCCTGAACAACAGTGGATTTTGTGCCCTGGCCTGCCGGCGCGGCAATTCCAAGGTCGAAATGAATTTCACGTATATCCTCCACCAGAGGGTCCCTGGTACAGGAAACAAGCGCGAAAGCTATGGCGATATATGTCAAAAACTTCTTCATTCCGTTAGTTGATATTCTGCTGTATGATGAAAGGGCCTCCAAGGAGGACATCCTGTACCGGAAGCGTCTGGGCCGTGGATTCATCGGCACCGGGAGCGGGCTGTGTGCGGCACATGAAGCGCAGGATGGCATACTGGGTGGATGACACCGTGCTGTTTGCCGGTTTGATTATAATCTCACTCTCGCTTCCAACCACGCCCTCCTGGATAATGTTGTCGTTGGAGAAGACTATTGAACCGTCCTGGCTGCCCAGGATGGGCTCCAGAATGGCGTACCACTTCCCGTTGTACGGTGTATCAAAAATGAAACTTCCCCTGAGGCTCATACCGGGCTTGAGCACCACCACTTTATAATCGGTGGACGGAGCGCCGGCAATGGAATATGCCTCTATGCGCGAGCAGTTGGATACAGAAGGATCCGTGCTGTTCACATAAGTATCAGGGTCCCAGGTGAGCTGCTTGGTGATGGTTACGTTCTCCTTATATTCACTGGTGCCAAGCCAGTACTCCCACTTCTCCACCTGGATTGCAATCTGGATTGCATCGGCAGCAGAGATGGTGAAGGTATAAGTATACTTATTGGAAGCGACCCACTCGTCTATGGTGGATACTTCCAGGCTTGCTTCCACGGTCTTGGAAACGTTCTGGCCGCCTTCGGACTGGGTGTAGGTGATCCTTGCCTTCACTGTTCCGGTTTCACTGGCGTCGCGGACCATGTCCTGGGGAATCATGAGCATGGGGTATGACGAGCAGCTTCTGGCCTCATTGTACACTATCTGCTGGCTTCCGCTGAAGGCCACGGCCTGGCGGCCCACTCCGGTTACCAGGGTACGGTCGGTCCAGGTGTCGGTGTTCTTGTGATATATGGCGTCGTTGCAGGCGTTGATTATCTCTATCCTTGTGACCGTGAAGGTCTGGGAAGTATAATCGGCAGCGGTCTTTGCCTTGAATTCCACCCAGGCAAGGTGATGCTTGAATTCGAAGGGAACAACTCCGGGATCGCTTGTATTGGAGGAATACACCTGATCCTGCACAAGGTCGGAGGTCATGAAGTCGGCCCGGCCGTCGGTTACGGAGAACTTGATGTCCGGAAGCCCTGCAGTGCTGCGTGTATAGGCATTGGTGGTACCTGCCTGATAAAAGACTCCGTTTGCGTTGTGAGGGCTGTAGGCCCAGAAGGAAATGGTGTTCTCTTCATTTTCTGGCCAGTAGCGGATGGGAGTGTAGTTGTAGCTGCCGGCGCTTTTCTCCACCAGCTGGTTGAACATGAAGTTCGGCGTGCGCGAAGCGTTCCAGTGAGCAACGGTTCCGTTGGCCACATCGCCCTCCTGCAGGAAAGCGAATACGCCAAAGGTGGAGCCGTCGGCAAGCGGAGACGTGGCCCTGGTGGGAATGACTGCCGATGCGAACCTCAGGGGTTTGTCACCGCAGAGCTCTGCCCAGGGATCGTCGCCTTCCTCGATGCCGTGCTTTTTGCAGCCCGTGAGAGCCGCAACAAGGCAAAGGCTTGCTGCAATTATGCCGAATATGTTGTATCTTCCTGCCATGTGGAGGTGAATGTCTTGGTTTTGGTACCCCTGCGGGCGGTCAGGCCCGCAGAGATAATTTTGATGGTGATTAGATTGTCCAGGCACCTTCGGTGGGAGCAAGCCAATCGGATACGGTGGCGGTGAACAGGATAGGATTCAGGCCGATGGTGATGGTGTAGATCACATTCTGATTCTTATCCCAGCTGGAGATTGCGCCGCTGGCGGCAGCAATGGTGTTCAGCTTGACGGACTTGGTGTTCACGGTCTCCACATTGGTGGCCTTGTCCTTGATGGTGTAGGTGATGTTCAGCATTGCATCGTCGCCGATGGTCTGAGGCATGAGAAGGAACACGTTTGCAGCTTCGTCTGCAGGAGCTGCAGTTGTGGTGAGGATAGAGGCGGGCACAGGAATGGTGTAGGTCTTGTCGCCGCTCTGGCTGCCCCAGCTGCCTGCTGCATAGGTGCTCTGGATGTCGAAGGTACCTGCATTCTTGAGGTTGGTGACATTCAGGCTGTTCACGGTGATGGTGGTACCCTTGGAATCATAGTCGATGTCGGTCTTCATCTGGAACAGAACGCGGGTAAGTGCGTGGTGGAAGTTGAAGGGAACCACACCGGCGTTGGTGCTGTAGTACTGATTCTCCACAGCGTCGGCAAGGAGAAGGTCAACCTGGTCGGCAACTGCATCCTGCACGGTGAAACCGAATGAGCCATACTTGGAGCTTCCGAAGTTGGTCACGTCGATACCGGTGGCGTTGTAAGGATAGTAACCGATGAAGGAAATTGCGTTATCGGAAATTTCTTCCTTAGGCCAGTACTTGAGGGGGGTGTACTGGTCGGAGGGGTCTGCACCGTTGGTCTTGAGGGTAACATCAACATTGTTCATGAAGGTAGCAGAGGTTGCTGTGCCCATGTAAGCATAAACACCAATGTGCTGGTTGGTAGCGGAAAAGGTGGATTCACCTTTCTTAAGGTAGGAATCGGTGGAGGCCTTAGTGATGGTGCGACCGGCGTAAGCGCCAAAACCGATTGCGCGTTTCGCCTCAGAGTTCTCCGAGGTGATTTCAGTCTTTGCGCAAGAGGCGAAGACGAGGGCAGCGGCTGCTGCCAGGATCATAATTTTTTTCATAAAGCTTTAATGAATTTTGTGTGTTGTTTATAATTTTTGTTTCTAATTGTCGTGGTACCCCTGCGGGCTACCATGCACGCAGAGATATAAAGGAGTTTAGTTGATATCGTACCAGCCAGTCTTCTCGGAATCCCATTGGGTAACGGTACCGGTGAACCAGATGGGCTTGGGACCGATGGTGATGGTGTAGGTAACGAAGTTGTTCTTTGCCCAGTCGATGTTGGCCTGGGTGTCTCCGCCCTCTGCAGTTACGCACTCGTCAAGATAGAGCTTCTTGGTGTTGGTGGTGGTAACACCATCGGTGATCACCTGCCAGGTAACCTCAATGTACTGGGGGTTGGTGCCGTCCTTTGCAATCATGGTCTGGGGAACCATCAGGAAGATGTCGCCGTTGGCCACGGTGCTGGCGGTGGTGGTGAGCGCAATCTCACTGCCGCTCTCCGGGTTGCTGCCGTTCACGAATACATCGTACACAATGGGGGTGCCGGCTATAGCCTGGTCGCTCCATGTGGTGGTGGTGGTACCGATGACATTAACCGCGGGAGATGTTTGCGGAGTATAGGTTGCGGTGAGGTTGCCTTCGGTCTGGATGTTATTGAGCTTGGCGTCAACGAGCTTGATGGTGGTGTTTGCATCCACGTCGCTGGCCTTCTTGAACTTGAACTGGATCTTTGCAAGCTGGTGCTTGAAGGTGAATTTCACGGTGTTCTTGTAGGAAGAACCTGCGTTGGTGTTGCCATAGACCTGATCGTTCACAACGTCGGCCACGCAGAAGTCAACCATGTTGGCGGAAGCGTTCTGTGCTGCGAAAGCATAGGTACCAACGCCGCTGGTGAAGGTGGGAGCGGTGATGCCTGCGCCACCGTAGGGATAGTAAGCCACGAAGGAAAGGTTCTCGGGCTCGTCACCTGCAGGCCAGTAGCGAAGCGGGCTATAGGTGTTGTTTTGACCACTTTCAGTATCGTTTTGCCAGGTAACCGTTGCGGGATTCATGAAGTTGGGAGTGCCAGGAGCGGCTGCAAGGAAACTGCCGTTTGCGGTTTTCCATGCATACACTGCGAACTGCTTGCCGGTCACAAGTGCGTTGCCGCTGATGTAGGTGTCACCGGCCTTTGAGAGAGTTCGGGGGCTGTAGGAAGCGAACCCGATTGAGTGAACGTTCTCCTTGTTCACGGAGGTGATTTCTGTCTTTGCGCAAGAGGCGAAGACCATGGCGGCGGCTGCCGCGAGAATCATAAACTTTTTCATAGTGTGAGTGTTTTTAATTGTTATTTTTTTTTAAATTTTAATTCATTTACTAAATAGGGATTTCGGCTTCCACCTCTTCTCCCCAGTCTGAGACGTTGGCTACAAATCCGCCGCCTCCTTCCGGGATTACATCCGGCAGAATGATTGCCGGGTTGTCAGCGCTTCCGAACACCAGGCGGTACTTTCGCCTGTAGCCGGGAGCCGGTTTTGTTTCAGTTATCTTGTCGCCCACATAGAAGGTGTAGTTTTCTTCTGTCCTGTTGTCTATAAGGAGGGCGGACATATTCAGGGTGGGATCGCGCAGCTCGGAAGGGATCTCTCCGTTCGGCAGGCCGAAGGTGGTGATAATTCCGGTCACATGACCTACGCGTGCGTCAACATCGTCCATTGTCATGGTCCAGCCCTGTTCGATGAGCTGGGTTGCGGCCTCGGGACCGGTGATGAACTGGGTGAGTTCGAAGGTACGGGCAAGGCCGTTGGTGGCTGCGCGGACCGACCTCAGTACATCGGCACGGCCGGCATATACCACAACCTCGAACTGCGAGGTGATATTCTGCGGGTACAGAGGGATGACGATGGTGTAGGTCTGCACCTGCTCCGCAAGCTGCTGGATTTCATCGTCCTCCTTGGTAGTGGGGCCGCCGGCCCTTGTGGCAGCTGCCCTTGTCTTGGTTCTCCAGAGCTGATAATAGGTCTGGTAGTTCTCCACCATGTCCTGCGTGATGTCGAATTCTTCGGCAACTGCAACTTCCACGCTCTCCGGGTTCTCCACGATATCTTCGTGGGAACGGGTGGGAGCATACCAGCGCGATGTCTTGGTTTCGAGCGACGCGGCGGCAAGGGAGAAGGTGTTCATATTTTCGAACTGCATTGTCCAGTATTCGCTTGGACTCTGCGAAATCATATACAGTTTATAGTGGCCGGGCTCCAGCTGGACCTCGCAGCTTTCCACATTGGAGGTGGTTACCACGCGGGGAACGCTGTCGCCGTCGCGGAAGAAGAAGAGGGTCATGCCGGTGGGCTTTTCGCCTTCCGGATAGCTTTCCACCTGCCATACGCACTTCACGATGACGCGCACGGTGTTGCTGAATACAGCCTCCAGAGGACGTCTCTGGCAGCCGCCCAGCACCGTGACCATCGCCACAAGCAGAACTATTATCCAATTACGCCTTCTCATCTTGCTGCCCCCTTCTGCTTATGTGTGAATATATACTTGATGGACACGCCGGCCTTGGTGGGACCGAACCAGTTAAGCTTACCGCTGTGCTGGTAAATGAGGTGCTGGTCGGTTTTGTCGGCCTCGTAATAACGGTAGTGCGTGCCCATCCAGCCAAGATCGGCATAGGCATCCAGCCTCCAGTGCTTGCCAAGCTTCCAGGCATAGCCGTACTCCAGACTCACTGCCTGGAACTCGCCCTGATAGCCCTTGTGCATGGGCTCGAAGTCGTAGTAGCCGGCGCTCAGGTCCAGACCCACAAAATGGCCGCTGAGAACGTCCAGAGGATCGTTCCTGTCGAATTTATTGCCCAGACGATAGCGTGCGCCGATATCCCACTTGAGCATTTCGTAGCACCACTCGTTTCCGCGCGCAAGCCACCAGGGGAAGGTATATTCTCCATATACGCTCCACTTCTGGCCGATGGGAACTTCGATTGCGAAGTTGGGCGCGGCGATGATGTCGAATGCCATATTGGTGGAAACCGCGATGATGGGCTTCTCGATGTCCCTCACGGCGGCGGTGTCTGCGGGCTGGGTTGTTGCGGTGGTGTCCACGGGCTCGGTGACGGTGGCTGTGGTGTCCACTGGCTGGACCGTTGCAGTTGTGTCTGCGGGCTGGGTTGTTGCGGTGGTATCCACGGGCTCTGTGACGGTGACGGTGACGGTGGCGGTGGTGTCCACGGGCTCTGTGACTGCGCCGGTGTTGCCGTTGCCGTCGTTGACGTTGTCGTCGATGTTGCCGGTGTTGCCGATGTTGCCGGTGTTGCCCTGTGTGCCGTCGAAGCCTTCGGTTGTTGCGAAGGATGCGCAGCGGATCTTAGGGAAGTACCTGCGGGCCATGGTGCGGTATGCGCTTGTCCTCTTCAGGCGGGCCTCCTTGGTCTGGGCGTCATCGTCACTGTCGAGGATGCTGAGCACCTGGGCCTTCTCGCTTTCGCTGAGGGCGCTGCCGTTAGCCACGAGCTCGCGAAGGGCGGTCCAGTTTTCGCCGCCGTTCACGATGTTGATCTTGCCTTCAAGCTCCGGGAATTCGGCTTCCAGATACTTCTTGAGGGCCATTGCGCGGCGGAAGCTGAGGCTTTCGTTGGAGCGCACGCTGCCTTCGGGAGAGGAGAAGCCGGCCAGAGTGAAGTCCGTGATTTCGCCCGCTGCAATCATCCTTGCAATCTCCTTGAGATTTGCCTGATTGTTCATATAGTCCGGGCGTATGGTGTCTTCACTGTAGAGGAAATAAACCACAGGAACTCCTGCCACGGATGCGGCAGACTGACCTGTTGCGGAAGAGGAAACGGAAGCAGTGGCAGCGGAACCGGAAACAGCAGCCGAATCGTTGCTGGCGAGGCTTGCAGTTTCGGAATTGTACACGGTGTTTTCGGCGTGTTCTGAGTTGCCGCGAATAACAGTTGTGGAAGGCTCTGCGGCGACATTCACGTCGGCGCTACCTTCCCCGTCGGTTCCGCTGGCTGCCACCTTAACTGACTCCGCTGTCACATAGATCTGAGCATAACGGAGGTTGCGGAAGAAGTTCCTGTAAAACTTTCTGTAACCGTCCATTGCCTTGAGAGCCTTCTCCTTGACATCCGGTGCATTGTCACTGTCGATGATGTCGATCACGGCCTGGCGGGTCTCATCGGAGAGGCGGCTGTCTGAAGAAACCAGATTTCGGAGCTCATCCCAGGATTCGGCATCGGGGTTGATGCTGATTGATCCGGCGAGCTGAGGGTAGGTTGCCTCGAGATAGCTTTTCAAAGCGTTTGCTCTTCTGCGGGAAAGGCGGAGGTTGTAGTTCCAATTTCCTTCGGGTGAAGAATAAGAGATAATTTCGAGCTGGGGAACAGCGCCGGATGAAAGAATTTCGTCCATCTGGGCAAAAACTTCGGCGTTGCTCATATAATTTTCCATCAGGGTGGCGTCGTCGTACGGGAAGTACACCCGCATGGTCTGCTCCTGAGCGCGCGTATAAATAAAGGCTGAGAATATGCACAAAGCGCACAGGACCATCTTTACAATGATCCCATAAAGTGCTGTATGTGAGCGACTTGTGTACATCTCAACTGTTTATTCGCGGCGTTGGTATTTCAAGTTCCGTGCCAGCATACGGGTTGCTTGATCTCCAACTTCGGTGCAAAGATATAACTGTTTTTTTTATTTTCCAAATATTTTTTGCATAATATCCTGCAATTCTTGTAAAAACATTAAAAAATTGTAAAAACGTTAAAAAAAGCCCTACAGGCGACCTATTTGAGGGTGGCACTTGAAATACATTTTTGATTTTGTATTTATTAACAAGGTTTTCAACAGAAAAACGCAACACAGGGCACTCCAGGGGCCATTATGTGATGGTTTTAATGTTTTAGCAAAAATTTTCCGTTTTTATAACTTTTGAGACTTTTAACGAATCGGCAAATTTTGTTTTTGTTTCGCAGTGTTTCGTTTTATTAGAAATTTTTGCTAATTGTTTTAACAAAAAGGGCTCTGGTCGCAGCGTACGGGCGTTTTTGCATAATAAGAAACCGGGAAGTCTGCTTTTCCCGGGTAATTTCGGTATTTCGAAAGCCTTTCGGATTATACCTTATATATAATATAAAGCGGTGAAATATATATTTATTCTGCAGTGAAATCCGAAGGAGAAATCTTGTAGTAGTCTTTAAAGGCCGTTGCAAAATAGGAAGGTGTGGAAAAACCGCTCTGTTGAGCAATTTCCGCAATGCTAAGTTTTCCCTCCTTTATAAGGGATGCAGCAAGCTCCATTCTGGCCTCTTTAAGCAGAACCGAGGGAGATGTATTACCTTCCGCCTTTAGCTTTCTATTTAAGTGTATGCGGCTTATTCCCACCTTGGAGGCCAGTTCTTCCACACCGAAGCCAGAATCGGCTATGTTTTCCTGGATAATGGCCTTAACTTCGTCCACAAATGCAGAAGAGGCGGGTGCTACAGGGGGAACGACAGGGGCAAAGGGCGGTTCAGGAGCCTCAGGAGCAGAAGAAGCGGCTGATGCGGCGGCAACTGTTGCCACAGCGGCGGCTGCAACAGCTGCGGGGGCAGGATCAACCATGGGCGACTCTATCACCGGAGCCGGGGGTACCGCAGCCTCACTTACTGGAGCCTCAGGAGTAAAGACTGGTGCATCCGGCGGTGTGACTGGCGACGCGGGTGTTGTTATATTATGCACGCGTTTGCGCCTGCGCTCACGGGCGAAAAGAAGCCCGAAAGCGAGAGCGGCAGCACCAAGCGCAGCGATGGACCCCAATGCCCAGCCAGGAACCTTGTTTTTGGAATCGGCCTTCTGAGGCTCGGAAATGGCTTCTGAGGGCCCTGCGGAGGGGTTATTATCAACATTCCCGGACGCTATTACGCCGTTGGAGGTACTATCGACAGGGGATGAAGAAATGGCCGTTGTGTCGGCCGGAACCGCTGCCGCGCTATTATTATAGGTAAGGGTTATCTCGGAACGACGCAAAAACGGATAGATATTGTCGGCCAGATACCTCCAAACTTTGCCGCCATGAATGCGTCTGAGGGCCTCTTCGGGATCTTTGCCGCCTTTACTAAGCAGGGTAAGGGCTTCTTCCGCCCAGGGCTGATCGCACTCTTTAATGCGTGAAATCATGCCCTCAACGTCCTCAGAGACCGTTTCTATGACAATTAGAGAGTCGGAAAGGGAGGGATTGAGACGCTTGATGAGAGCAACTGTAGATGCTGCTCTCTCATGCGCGAGCCTATTATTAAGCGCAAAGGGGCCGTCGGGTGATGCCGCGGCTTTGATCTTTATTGAAGAGGGTGATTTTTCAAGAGATTTCTGAAGGGCAATAATATTTTCAATATTATCTTTCCACTCAATGTCGATGTTCGACTTGCAAATCCGGAAATGAATAATGTTAGTCTGAACCTGCGCCGAAACAAAAAAGTTTCCTACCGGAATGAGGAAGAAAACCACCGGTAAGAGGAGAAACAATATGCGCAGTCTTTTGAACATCGGAGCACGAAGTTATAAAATAGAATCATCATATGCAAAGGCGGTGGCTTTGCCAATTTACGAATTTACAATTTTGATACTTGAGCAATTTTTTGTGATTCGAAAAACCGGGAGATGTTGGAAAAAGGAGGCAAAACGGGAGTGATGACTAAGAAGTCGTGGCTCAGACCGGATGATAGTAGTGCGAAGGAAGGCAAAAGCGGGATAATAGAGAGAAGAGTACTTCTTATATGGGTGAAAGACAGGGAAGAATTCCCACGGTATAGGGTGGAGAACTGAAGGGCACTATTTGGAGACAATAGAAAGGGAAGAAAGAAGGGAACGGCAGCCTGAAAAATGATGTAAAAAAAGATAGAAGAGACGGGATGAAAAACAGTTGAAAAAAAGCGTTTTGATTTTGATACACGATGCCATACACGGGCCTCTATGGCCGATAATTGACCAATATCGTGATGCGCAAACAAGCAGGAAAAAGCGAGAAATCGAGATAAAAAAGTAACGGGGTGATAATGTATGTGGGGAGACTAAAGAACGCCCCAAAAAGATCAAAATTGAATACGGAGAATAAAAACTGATATGACGATTGCCCATTGCAAACCGAACCCGATACTCATATAAAGGAAGATAATGGCCTGAAATGGCTTTAAAATGGCCAAAAAGGCAAGAATCAAGGTGTTCCTGGACATAAGCGGGCCTTGATACATCTGAATGATAAGATATCGAGAATTCAAATAAGATTAATCGTTCATTACACTTTCTTATATTGTACTTGTCTTGTTGATGTAGGTTTCTTATATTATTGCTATCACTTTCATGTATGTTACAAATACTTTAAATTGATAAATATTACATTTCAATGGACCAAAATTGCCGAATAGAGCGCCTGAACGCTGCATGAAACCGCTAAATCTGGAACAAAACAATGCATGCAAGCATCAAAATACCGGATAAAAGGTACAGCATGGTGTCTCAAAAACAAAAACCATCCAAGTATATGAGCACACATCCACAGGAACATGATCCTGCAGCCATATATTCGCCAGATATCTGCCTCTAACATGAATTACATGGTACTAAAACAACCCTGCAACAACCTCCCATAACACCTCTTCAAAGCACCCCATGTATCAATTTCGAAATTGATACATGGCCTCATACAAAATTGATTATCAGCGGATTACACTATCCAAACAACTTTTTATTTCACAAATCTCCATTCCCCTTTACACCAATCCTTCTCCTCTCCAGCACACCTGTTACCTCACACCATCACCAACACCAACACTCATAACCACGCCCACACCAACACCTACACCAATACGCATACTCATAACCACAGTCACAACCACAACCACAACACGCCAACAATTCCCATCCCAGCACATCCCCAGCCCGCTTAGAGCACCTCCTGGGGGCCCTGTAACTCAGCATAGCGTGCACATGGGTCCATGCAGGCACCTGTAAGCTCACATCCCTCACGTAGCGTGCACACAGGTACAGCCAACTGGACCGGTGGGTGCGAATAAGGCCGTTTTTGATGCCACCCTGCCACTCAACTGGACCGGTGTGCACGGGCACCAGTAATGGACACAGGCACTGGCCCCATAAGCATCCCCTGTGGGGCCCTGCAACCCAGTATCCCGTGCACATGGGTCCACTTGCCAGCCCCCTGGGCCAGTTCCCTACTAGAGCAAGATTTCATCTAACTCTACCGCGAAGAGAAGGCACAAAAAGCCCCCTCCAGGCACTTCTGGGCGGGTATGTTTCAAATTTGAAACGCGGGATTCGAGCTCCACGGGACACTGTCTGCATTATTCGAATAACCCTTCGGAGAGATCTCCGCGTATTCACAGCTACAGGCCACTTATGGGTGGATATACACACATAGAGTTCAGGGGGAGGCGTGTACGGGAGGAATAGGCGTCGCAATCGTGGCGGGATACGGAGTACGGGGCAGCAGCCCCACCCGCCTGCATTCCAAGCAAGCAGCCGCGTTCAAATAATCGTTCTAGCAAATATTTCTCCTCCGAAAGAGCCGGACCATACCTTATATTAAAACACACGCGCGAAATTTTCACCCTGAAACTTTTTACATTTCAAAAACATTTAATGAATTCACAATTATTTTTGGAACTTTAAAAATGTTTTCTTATATTTGCACCAAGACAACAAGAAAGCTATGAAAATCGCACATCATATCCTTCTTATGGCGGCAGTAATAAGCATGGCCTCCTGCGTAAAGGCGTACGACTTCACTCCCTCAGCCCCGGAAAATCAGGGTTCGGGCAAGAAAGTGGGCTTCGACATCACGGTCACGCGCGAGGGCGAGTCCGTGGCCTCGCACCGCACGGGCATTACAACAAGGAGCACCGTGGGCAACAGCAACTCCGGCAGCGGCGCATATGCAAGTGTGGGCTCCTCACTGGCCACCATGGATGCAGACATTCCCTTCGGCCTGGTTGGTATAGATTACTTCGACCATGAAATCGTAGTGGACAATGCGCGCGTGTCTTCGGACGGCCGCAACTACAGCACATACTTCAACGATGCCCTCTGGAATGAGATCCGCGCAGAGAAGATAAGCTTCAGCGCATACTACCCCTTCGTGGACGACATCCAGTACGGCGACGATCTCCAGTCATACTCCATTCCCTACAAGGCAGAAGACACGGAAGCCGGCCCCCTGGTGTCCAAGACCGTAGAGGTGGCAGTGTCCAGGCTGAGCCTTGTTCCGCTCGAGTTCCAGCACATCACCAACGACATCGGCTATTGCGTGGCCGACGTAACTCCGGACTCCCAGCTTCAGGGCCTCATCCACCTTCGCAAGGTAATAGCTCACAACGTGGCATCGGCAGGTATTTTCATGAACGATATGAACCTGAATCAGGGAGTGTGGCACAGGCAGGGCTACTACCGCGACATTGTGATTTTCGAGGGCGACGCTCTGGTGGGCGTGGGCATGGAGAATGAGAAATTCGTGGGGTTCGACACTCTTGAGGACCATCTGGCGGATTCTCACAGATATTACTCCATCCCGGACGAGATCGTTCCCCAGAAACAATATGTGGAAGTAGTATTCGACGTGGACGGCTTCTACGTGGAGAATTACTACTACGAACCGCTGAAGGACCAGGTGAAACGATTCCAGATATACGGTGTGATCCCGGGAAACAAATTCGCCTACGGCCGACAATATACATTCCATCTGGGACTTGATCTCAGCTCAATATATCAACCCATCTCATTCACGGCAGGTGTATCGGATTGGGAAACCCAGATTTACGAAGATAATGAAGTATTTTAGATAATGCTGGTATTTCTACTACTATTTATGCCGACAACGGCGTGCTTGTTCTGGTTCCTGCAAAATATATTCATTGCACGAAGAACAAGCACTTTCGGTATTTTCCAGTTTCTGCTGCTTGCAGTTGGGGTGTTCGTTTTGGCGGACTCCCTTTATGCTGCTCCGGGGGTTCCTCCACAGACACTGGCCCACGCAAGACTGCTTGAGATTGTTACCGCCCCGTGCCTTATTCCCATCGTATGGCTATACTTGCATAAACTCAAATACAACAAGCGTTTTGTATCCGTTCAGTACTTCTGGCTTGTTATTCCGGTGTTTTTCCTGTCCACGGGTGCCCTACTGCATGAACTGGCCGGAGCCACCGCCATTTCCGAATTCATGACCGAATTCTACCGTGACGGAGCCGAGGCCGCTCTCAAGCATAAGGGCGATGCCGTATATATATATTATGTATTCACGGTTATCGTTTACAGAATAATCATGGCAGCGGAAGTGCTGTGTTCCGTGGGATATATGGTGCGGTACATGCGCAAAGAAAAGATGTCCATCAGGGACCTCTATAACTTCCGCAAGAAAGGAGCGCACTGCTCAGTGCTCGAAATCCAGCTCTACAGCCTCATACTCCCCGCCACCATCGCCATTGCCAAAACCGCGATGAACATCACTTTCACGAAATCCCACGTATGGATAAGCCTGATTCTGGCAGCCCTTATCACTCTGTGTATCTTCAACATCTCATTCATCGCCCTTTTCGGAGCCAGGCGTAAGATCACATTAGAGAACATGCGCCACGTGATGGTGTATAACTACAACGACAAGATCAAGTCCATCATAGTGGAATTCACCCTTGACGACCTTCTGGAAGAAGCGGAAGAAGAGGGACTCAGGCGTCTGCAGGAGAAAATCGGGGAAACGCTGCCGGAAAAAGATGAAGGAGAAACCAATTCCCCGGCCATCACTGAGCAGCTGTTCGCAACCATGGCCGGAACCTGGGACGAAGACAGCCTTCTTTCGCGTTTCCAGAACCTTATGGTCAAAGACAAGCTTTTCCTCCAGCCAGGAATTTCGCTCGTTGAAATTGCCGATAAACTCCACACAAACAAGACATACGTGTCCAAGCTGGTGAACAACACCTACAACATGGGCTTCCCCGAGCTTCTGAACACGCTCAGGATCGATTATGCCGAACAGTACATCCTCAATCACCGCGACGCCAAGCAGAACGAAATCGCCGAGGCTTGCGGATTTCTGAGCGCGTCGTCATTCAACAGCATATTCAAGAAAGTCACGGGGATGACTCCCAAGGTGTGGATAGCCGGAATAGACAATAAAGAACACCACAAAAACGCCTGACGCGATGAAAGAGCTCAACCTGAATCTGGCCATGTACAACATCCTGGTTGTCGATGACGTCCCCCTGAACAACCTCCTTGTGGAAAAAATGCTGGGACGCTTCGGCCTTAAGGTGCGAAAGACGGAGAACGGACTTGAAGCGATGCGTGAGATAATCGCCGATAAGCCCCACCTGATCATACTTGATCTGATGATGCCGGTGATGGATGGATTCGAAGTGCTTCAGAAAGTGCGCGAAAACCCGGAATGGAGCGATGTGAAAATTGTGGTTTTGTCGGCACTGAACAAGAACGAGGATATCATAAAGGCCTATAACATGGGCGCCAACGACTTCATCACCAAACCCATCGTCCTGGACAAGCTGATAAACAGCGTTGCCAAACAGCTGAACATCCAGATACAACAATAAAACAGAGAGGCTTGAAACCTCTCTGTTTTTGTGGTCCCTGGGGGACTTGAACCCTCGACCCACGGATTATGAGTCCGCTGCTCTAACCGACTGAGCTAAGGGACCGTGCGCTATCTAAGCGGCTTTGGGGCTACAAAGATAGCAATTTTTTCGTGAAACTCACACTTTGATTTCGACTTCCACACCCGAGGGGAGTTCCAGCTTCATCAGAGCATCGACGGTCTTTGCATTGCTGTCGTCGATGTCCAGAAGACGGACATAGGAGTCGAGTTCGAACTGCTCGCGGCTCTTCTTGTTCACGAAGGTGGAGCGGTTCACAGTGAAGATCTTCTTGTTGGTGGGAAGAGGAATGGGACCTACAACCTTTGCACCCGTTGCCTTCACTGTATCCACGATCTTGGCTGCGGATTTGTCCACAAGCATATGATCGAAAGATTTCAGTTTGATTCTGATTTTCTGGCTCATATTGTTTACTTTTTTAAACATTACTAATCTTATTCGTCAAGCATCGACCTTGATGAATAGCCGCTCTTCTCTACAATTGCTTTCGCGAGATTTGCCGGCACTTCGTCGTAGTGATCGAAGGTCATCGTGCTGGTTGCGCGTCCGCTGGACAGCGTACGGAGCACGGTAACATAGCCGAACTGTTCGGCAAGGGGGACGAATGCTTTGACGATGCGAGCACCGCTGCCTGTGGAATCCATGGCCACGATCTGGCCACGGCGGCGGTTCAGGTCTCCGACAATGTCACCCATGTACTCTTCCGGAGTTACAACCTCGAGCGACATGATGGGCTCGAGAAGTACCGGATGACACTTGGGGCATGCCTCGCGGAAGGCCATCCTTGCGGCCAGCTCGAATGAGAGCTGATCCGAATCCACGGGATGGTAACTTCCGTCCAGCAGCGTGACTTTGAGGGAAGGAACTTCGTTTCCGGCAAGGACACCGTTGGCCATTGCAGCCTGGAAGCCCTTTTCCACTGAAGGAATGTATTCCTTGGGAATATTGCCGCCCTTCACCTCGTTGATGAACTGGAGCCCCTGGACGCCTTCATCGGCAGGAGCGATTTCGACTATGATGTCTGCGAACTTGCCACGGCCGCCAGTCTGCTTGCGGAATACTTCACGCAGCTGGTAACTGGTGGTGATGGCTTCTTTGTAATTCACGTGAGGAGCACCCTGGTTGATGTCCACGCCGAATTCGCGGCGCAGACGGTCCACGATGATGTCCAGATGGAGCTCTCCCATGCCGCTGATGATGGTCTGCCCGGTTTCGTTGTCCGACTTCACTGTGAAAGTGGGGTCTTCCTCCGCCAGCTTTCCAAGCGCCACGGCCAGTTTGTCCAGATCCTGCTGGGTCTTGGGCTCTACCGCGATGCCGATCACCGGATCCGGGAATTCCATGGATTCAAGCGTGATGGGATGGCTCTCTTCGCACACTGTATCACCGGTGTGGAGTTCCTTAAAGCCCACTGCTGCGCAGATGTCTCCCGCCTCCACGAACTCGATGGGGTTCTGGTGGTTGGAATGCATCTGGTACAGACGGGCAACACGCTCCTTCTTGCCGGTCCTTGTGTTAAATACATAGGAACCCGCGTCCAGGTGACCCGAGTACGCGCGCATGAATGCAAGGCGGCCCACGAAGGGATCCGTTGCAATCTTGAATACCAGCGCGCAGAAGGGTTCGTCGGCTGAAGGTTTGCGCACAATTTCATCTCCGGTGCGGGGATGGGTGCCTGTTACTGCGCCTTTGTCCAGAGGTGAGGGCAGATACCGCATTACGGCATCCAGGAGGAACTGCACACCCTTGTTCTTGAATGAAGAGCCGCAGCAGGCAGGAACGATCTGCATGGAAATGCAGCCTTTCCGCAGGGCGGCGATTATTTCATCGCGGGTGAGGGAGTCCGGATCTTCGAAGAATTTTTCCATAAGGCTCTCGTCGCACTCGGCAGCTGTCTCCAGGAGGATGTCCCTCCAGCGGGCGGCCTCTCCCTTCAGCTCCTCGGGGATTTCGCCCTCGTGATAATTCACGAGTTCTTCCGAGGAATTGTAGAAGATTGCCTTCATGTCGATGAGGTCTATGATACCCTCGAACTTATCCTCTGCACCTATGGGCAGACACACGGGAACTGCAGTGGCGCCGAGTTTGGTTTTGATATCCTCCACACAAGCGAGGAAATCGGCCCCAACGCGGTCCATCTTGTTCACATACGCGATCTTGGGTACGTTGTATTTATCGGCCTGACGCCAGACGGTTTCGCTTTGAGGCTGGACCCGCCCTACCGCGCAGAAAGTTGCCACGGCCCCGTCAAGCACCCTGAGCGAGCGCTCCACCTCTACGGTGAAGTCCACGTGCCCGGGAGTGTCGATGAGGTTTATCTGGTAAGTCTCGCCTTTGTAGTGCCAGAATGCTGTGGTGGCAGCGGAGGTGATGGTAATTCCCCTCTCCTGCTCCTGCACCATCCAGTCCATGGTGGCTGCGCCTTCGTGAACCTCTCCTATCTTGTGGGTTTTCCCGGTATAGTAGAGGATTCGCTCGGACGTAGTGGTCTTGCCGGCATCGATGTGGGCCATGATGCCGATGTTACGCGTGTACCTTAGATCTCTCTTAGCCATTGCTCAGCTTGCAGATCTTAGAAACGGAAGTGTGCAAATGCCTTGTTGGCCTCTGCCATTCTGTGCATGTCTTCCTTGCGCTTGAATGCACCGCCTTCGTTGTTGAATGCCGCGACGATCTCTGCGCAAAGTTTTTCTGCCATCGAGTGTCCTGAACGCTTGCGTGCGAACTGGATCATGTTCTTCATGGCCACGGAGACTTTACGTTCCGGACGCAACTCGGTCGGCACCTGGAAGTTTGCGCCACCGATACGGCGTGACTTGACCTCGATCTGAGGGGTCACGTTCTCGAGTGCGGTCTTCCAAATATCGAGAGGAGCCTTGTCAGAATCTTTCATCTTCTCGCCTACCATGTCAATGGCATCATAAAAGATCGAATACGCGATACTCTTCTTCCCCTGCAGCATAAGATTGTTCACGAAACGGGTAACTTCCACATCGTGAAACTTAGGATCAGGAAGTAGAATCCTCTTTTTAGGCTTCGCTTTTCTCATTTTGAAAAAATGTTAAGGTGATTGATAATTACTTCTTGGCTTTCTTGGGACGTTTTGCACCATAGAGGGAACGGGACTGGGTCCTGCCGTCTACGCCTGCGGTATCCAAGGCACCACGAAGAATGTGGTAACGTACACCGGGGAGGTCCTTCACACGGCCGCCGCGCACCAGCACGATGCTGTGCTCCTGGAGGTTGTGGCCTTCTCCGGGGATGTAAGCGTTGACCTCTTTTGCGTTAGAAAGCCTCACACGCGCTACCTTACGCATAGCGGAGTTAGGTTTCTTAGGCGTGGTGGTGTACACACGGAGGCACACGCCGCGCTTCTGAGGGCAAGCATCCAACGCACGAGACTTGCTCTTTACTTCAAGCTGCTCGCGTCCTTTGCGGACAAGTTGTTGAATTGTTGGCATAAATGTTTGTTAATAAATAAGTTATAGTTACTTCCCAAGGCCGCGGGTCTTATGTCCCGCATTTTTGGGGGTGCAAAGTTAGTAAAAATTAATTAATTAACAAAGTTTTCAACAAATTTCACTACCTATTCTTATGGATTTTCCAAGTGATTTGGAAAGAAGTTGTATTGGAAGTCATAACTTCGATTCAACGGTGTAGATTGTGGATATATATTGCGCTCAAAGGGGCGTCCCGCCCCTAGCCGCGCGGCT
>Ga0310697_10000056_pt1 | contig 150172 bp, 117 predicted proteins | sample 172DNAGHGlowgp2_FD_203883 | JGI IMG/M metagenome (GOLD analysis project Ga0310697, IMG submission 203883) | Sheep rumen microbial communities from Palmerston North, Manawatu-Wanganui, New Zealand - 1728 DNA GHGlow gp2 (v2) (version 2) | ecosystem: Host-associated > Mammals > Digestive system...
GTGCGGCTATTCGCAGCGGGAGAGGTCGGCAAGGACGATGGCGGCCATGGCTTCCACGATGACGGGGGTGCGGAGGGCGAAGCAGACGTCGTGGCGGCCGGGGATGCCTCCGGCAGCTATGCTGGAGGTGGGTTTGAAGGCCACGCGGAACACCAGCGGGTTGCCGTTGGTGATGCCGCCGTTCACCCCGCCGGCATGGTTGGTGACGGGTGTTAGGGCACCGGCGGAAGAAGGAAGCCCGGCGGGAGCACCTTCGGAAGTGGCACCGGAAGGGGCCACAGGGAATGGATCGTTATGCTGCGAGCCGCGCATGGCGGAGGCGGTAAAGCCGTCGCCGAACTCTATGCCGCGGACGCCCGGAATGGAGAAAACGGCATGGGATACGAGAGACTCCACACTGTCCCAGAAGGGTTCTCCAAGTCCTACGGGCAGGCCCTCTACAGCGCATTCCACCACGGCTCCGAGGGAATCTCCGTCGGCAATGGCCGACTCCAGCAGCCCTTTCCAGGCCGAAGCATCAGAACTTCCTCCAAGCGAAACAATGGCGGCATGGAACCTTACAGAAGGAAGCATTAGTTTGGCAATCACGCCGGCGGCGACAACGCCAAGTGTGAGCCTGCCGCTGAAATGCCCGCCGCCGCGGGGGTCGTTGAAACCGCCGTACTTTATATTGGCGACAAAATCGGCATGACCCGGGCGCGGATGCTCCCTGAAACCGGCATAATCCGAGGACCGGGTATTCTGGTTACGGAAAAGTATGGTTATCGGCGCACCGGTAGTATGTCCCTCAAATACGCCGGAAACAATCTCCGGGAGGTCGTCTTCCACGCGCGGAGTTGTGCCGAAAGCCCCAGCCTTCCTGCGCAGAAGGTCTTCGGCAAAATCGGCCGGGGACAAGGGAATCCCGGGGCGTACGCCGTCCACAGTTACGCCCACATAAGGCCCGTGGGATTCGCCGAAAATACTGATTCTGAAGTGCTTGCCAAAAGTATTCATAGTCTGTCGAAAAGTTCACCGAAAGTAGGGAAGGACTTGGCCACGCAGGTCTCGTCGTCAATCAAAACCGGCGACGAAGCGCCCAGGGATGCCACTTTCAAGGCCATCACCATGCGGTGGTCGCCGTGGGAGGGGAAGGAGCCGCCGCGTAGCATGGAGCCGGTGGCAATGCGCTGCGTCAGTCCCATGCCGCTGATTATCATCCTGTCGCCGTCAATCGTCACAGGAACGCCCATACGTCCGAGCATATCCTCAATCGCAGCGGCCCTGTCTGTCTCTTTATGTCTAAGCCGCTCAACGCCGTAAAGCTCGCTATCCCCGGGGCAGAACGCCGCCAGCACGGCAACGATTGGGAACAGGTCCGGGCAGTTGTTCAGGTCGGCCCGGAAAGGGCTCAGGGGCGCACGGTGCACGCGGATAGCGCCGGTAGGGCTTTCCAGCTGCGACATGCCGGCGCCTGCCTCCATAAGGATGTCCATGATGGAAATATCGGCCTGAAGGCTCTGTGTATCAAGACCTTCCACCTCTACTTCGCCAAAAATAGCACCCGCCACAAGGAAGGGCGCCGCTCCGGACCAGTCGGCCTCGATAGCAAAATCCGCGGCCTTATAGCGCTGCCCGCCTTTGATGCGGAAATTCACGCCGGTGCAAAGGCTCCAGTCCTGTGTTTCCAGAAAATCGTCGTCGCCTTCCATTTCCGATCCGATGTGTATGCCGAATTTCTTGAGCACGTCCACCGTGATGAAAAGGTAGGGGATGCTCTTTGGCTCGCTTACGTAAAGGATTGATTTACCGTCAAGTAGCGGGAGTGCGGCAAGGAGGCCGGAAATGAGTTGCGAGCCTCCTTTCCCGGAAACTTCGCCGCGTCCGGGGATAAGGGGGCCTGCTACGGAAAGAGGAAGAGTGCAATCTTCCCTTCGGCCCTGCGACAGCGTCCTTTCCGGGTACAGCCTTGTGCCGAAAGCTGCCATAATGTCGTGCGCTCCCGTCAGAGGCCTGTTCAGCAGCGTTTTTTCGCCCGTAACCCTTACCTGTCCGCGTGCCGATGCAGCCAGCACAGGAATCATCATCCGGGTAAGGAAGCCGGATTCGCCGGTATGGATTTCCGTGATGTCCAAACTGCCTGGAGCAGCTCCTATTCCTGTGATAACAAGCTCACTGCCATTTACTTCCACCTTTGCTCCAAGCGCTCTCGCGGCGCCAATGGCGCTCTCGTTGTCCCCGCATTGGGAGTAACCTTCCAGATGTGAGGTGCCTTCTGCAAGGCCAGCCGCAATGATTGCCCTTTGCGCAAAACTCTTGGACGAAGGCATCTTGAGCCCGCCGGCTTTTACAAAGCGGAAGCCGCCGTAAAGTTTGTCGGCCATTTCCGAAGTGGTCCACTGCCCTGGTGCCGTGGCATCTTCTTCGCTTACGCAGGCGTAGGTGAAGGGCGCGCCAAGCTTAAGCGCATTCAGCCGGGATTCGCGCCCGTCCGGACCCATGCAAAATGCCACCAGAGAGCCCGGCGCGGCGTCTTTGTAAAGCGCTGCAATAACCTTGTTGTCGGCCTTGGAAGTGGCTGTAGTGACTATTTTAACTACTTCACCGCCGAAACTTCCGGCCCTTTCCAGGATAGATTGAAGCACAGGCAGGGGAGGCGTGTTTTCGAAGTTATGATAGGAGCGAATGAGCACGGTGCCGTATTCGCGGCAGGCCTGGCGGATGCGGCGGCCAACTGCAGCGGGCGCTTCCATTTCAAGGTCCACGTACTTGGCGCCTGCAATTATCGCTCTTTCAAGCAGTTCCGGTGCCTGTGGCTCTTCGGAAAGGCGGCAGGTGGCGATAAGGGGAACGTCCGAATCGGAGAACAATACGTCTATGTCGTCGTCCTCCAAAGGACAGCGGTCCAGACGGATTTCCGCCATCTCAAGATGTTCCAGCAGCTCCTGGATCTGAGACAGTTCCTTATTTTGTATCGAAGTGCAAATCATTGGGGTTCAGCTGTTTAAAAGCATATTCGCCGGGCCTTGCCGGAATCACGAACTTCACTTTCCCGTCAGCGCCGGACTTCTTGTCTTTCGCCATGGCTTCCTTCAGCTGCGCAAGGCTATAATGGCATTCCACAGGCAGCCCGGCCTTGGCAAAATCGGCTTTCAGGCGCTCTGTAAGGCCCTTTTCAGACAGGCCGATGCTCTCTCCAAGCCTTGCGGCAAGTAAGATTCCCATGGCAACTGCTTCGCCGTGGGTTATGCTTCCGCGGGCCTCATGCTCTATCGCATGGCCGAATGTATGGCCCAGGTTCAGGCAGGCACGCTCGCCTTTTTCGAAGGGATCGCGTTCCACCACGGCTTCCTTTATTGCCGCGGCTTTGGCTATGAGTTCCTGCGTCGGACCTTCTTCCAGCGCTTTCAGATAGGCTTTTTCATCGGCCAGGAGGAAGGTTTTCAGCATTTCGGCCATGCCGCTTTTAAGCTGCCTTTCCGGGAGAGTTTTCAGGACTTCGGCGCAGATGAAGGTGCTTTCGGGCATGTGGAATGCGCCGATCATGTTCTTGTAGCCGTCCAGGTTGGCGCCGGTTTTTCCGCCGATGGCAGCGTCCACCTGGCCCAGGAGCGTCGTTGGGAAGGCGCACCAGCGTATACCCCTTTTGTATATGGCGGCGGCAAAGCCTGCAAGGTCGGTGGTGATGCCTCCGCCGATGGCGATTATAATGGCGCTTCGGCTTGCTTCGGCCTCAATCAGCTGACGCTCAATTGCTTCCACGGTTTCAAGCGTCTTCAGTTCTTCCGACGTGTCGATTGAAATGACACCTTTTACGCTGGTTGATTTGGCCACTTCTTCCGCCACCCACGCCACATTACGGTCGTGGATAAGGAAGATTTCCCGTTCGTCTTTAAGCGACAGGCCGATATCGGCGATATGCACAAGTTCTTTTGTCATGCCAGGATAAGTTCGCCGAAGAATTCCGGACGGTGGAAGTCGGGCTTGGGAGTGCCTACGGGCGCCCAGCTCAGGTAGTGGGGATGCGCCGTGAGGTCTCCGCATTTATACATGTTGGCACGGAGGGTTGCAGGTGCCTCGGACAGGCCGATGATTTCGAAGGGGATGATAAGCCCTACCCTCCAGTTCCAGATACCGCCTTTATTGTCGACAGGCTCATGTATGTCCAATGACCTTATTCTGCCGACCTTTGCCAGAACCTCTTCCGGGAGCTTTGTACGGCCTTCCCTTCCTGGGCCGTTCGCCGCCAGAAGATAACCTCCGGCGTTTACCTCGAAGTTGTAATAATCCTCCCTTCCGGGCACCTGGATGAAGATTTCGCAGGTGCTGTCCTCCCAGCTTCGGCCGTTGTCCTGAAGGTTCTGTACCCTCAGGTCCAGCCCGCTTACGCGGAAATCCACAACCAGCGCCTTGTCCGTGTGCGCAATGCGTCCGGCACAGAACGGCGCGTAAGGGAAAGCTTCCGGCCAGCCGATCTGGTCTACTTTAAAACTTGCACCTTTCGTTTCCAGCGCAGTATCCAGGTCATCTGCAGATATAAGCGGTATATTAAGAGTTTTCATGCTCGCGTTATATTTATGCAAAAATAAGCAAAAGATACAAAAAGTGCTATCTTTGCATCTATGAAACGAGAAATATGGCTTGATTTCTTGCGGGTTACGGCCTGCTTTCTGGTGATGACCGTGCATGCCACGGAGCCGTTTTACCTTGGCGGAGACGGTACACTGGTGTTGTCACCGGCCGATACCTTCTGGGTGTCCGTGTTCGAAGGCCTGGCCCGCTGCTGCGTGCCGCTGTTTGTCATCGCATCGGGCTACCTTCAGCTGCCGCTGCACTATTCCACTGGAGAGTTCTTCCGCCGCAGGGCCGTTCGCATAATCATTCCGATGATTATCTGGACGCTGGTATATGCGTTTGTCTGGGGCGAACCAGTGGCCAACCTGAAGGGCCTGCTGCTCAATTTCAACTACGCGGCCGGGCACCTATGGTTTGTGTATATGCTGTTGGGACTGTACCTGATTATGCCGCTGCTGTCGCCCTGGCTGGCCACCGTCTCCTGCAGGGAGCTCTTGGTGTATCTTGGCATCTGGGCGCTTACGCTGCTTATCCCATTTGTCCGTGAAAGCGCAGGAGGCATGGCCCCGATGATTTACGCCCGCGACGGCCTTCCGGCCCCGGCGCTGTTCCCTCTCTGGGGAGAGGCTTCGTGGAATACCTTCGGCCTGTTCTATTATGTCAGCGGCTTCGTTGGATATCTGCTTCTGGGTGTCTGGATAAGGCGTTTCATGCCTGTCGGCAAGGCTGTCCGTGCCCTGGGATGGACCATATTCCTGCTCGGCTTTATATGGACCTGCTTCGGCTTTATGCAGCGCATCTTCACCGGCGGTTACTTCCCGGTCGAAGGCTCCGTGGAACTGGCCGTTTCCTGGGAAGCAGCCATAGCCTTCTGCGGCCTTCCCGTGGCTCTTTCGGCCTTCGGCCTAACGCTGGCCTTCCGCTCAGAGAATTGCGAAGAGACCTTCTTCTACCGGCACATCGTCCTGCCCTTGTCCAAGGCGGGTTACGGGATGTACCTGATGCACATGCTGGTGCTGGCCAGCGTATCGGCCTGGCTCCGCTCCAGCCTGGGTACTGGTTACGACGGCCTTCTTGGGCCGATATGGACCACCCCGGTTGAAATCCTCCTAACGTCTCTGCTCTCGTTCATTGCCACCGGCCTCCTAGCCGTCCTCATCCGCCGCATCCCCAAAGTCGGGACTTGGATTATGGGCTGAGCAAGTTCCTTAGTTCTGTATGCGTAGATACTCTGACGTCTTGAGCCCATCTACCGCCTGAAGGCCGATAGCAGTTCTCCACGCCTGTGCACGCTCCTTCTGTCCGGCTTCTCCCTGCCGGATATACTGGTCGAAATCCAGATATAACTGTTTGTACTCTTTGACCATAGTAGCTGCTATCAGTAATACACAAAGATATCAAAAATAATCGGGAAAGATAACTCAATAAAAAACAAGGTTTATTATCGACAATAAATTACTACTTTTGCAGTAATAAGCCATGGATTATCTTAATGATAAAGCATATCGGCATATTCCTGTCAGTTCTGCTTCTTTTCTCGGCCTGTGAGAAGAAGCAGATTATTGACGGAGGGGGCTCATCTTCGTCCTCCGGTGCCGATTATCTCTTTGACGACACGCAGCTTCCCATTCTGAGCATTTCGATTAGCCAGGACGAGTGGAACCGTCTCCTTAGCCTGTACGACAAAGATTCGCACAACCACAGCTATGTGAAATGCAACTCCGTTACCCTTGAGCGCGAAGATGCGTCTTTCCGCAGCGAGGACGTGGGCCTGAGGCTCCGGGGACAGAGCTCCAGACGGCGGCCGCAGGGTAAAAGCGGAAACTTCCATCACGTCCACTTCGGGCTCAACTGCCGCGTATATACGGATAAGGGAGACATTGCCGGCATCAGGAGAATCAACTTGAAATACGCCAAAGAGGACCCGTCCTATATAAGGGAGCATTACTGCTACGACCTTCTTTCCAGCTATGGCGTCTGGACTGCTCCCCACAGCTCCTGGTGCAGGCTTTATCTCAATATCGGCCAGGGGTCTTCTGTGTATTATGGCGTTTACCTGATGACCGAATCCATCGACCGGCAATTTATCAAGCGCAGGCCCCAGTTTAACGGGGAGGATGGTTTCCTGTGGAAATGTGCATGGGGTTCCAACCTTCGCGACAAGGACGACGGACGCTTCCACTTTGACAACAACTCTTCTGACACCTATGCCTACGATCTGAAGGATGACGATCCAGATCAGTTTGCGACTGCCAAGGCACAGATTAAAGACTTTATCACCAAGCTTAACTCTCTCAATGGGGCCGACTTCTCCAACTGGATCCAGAAGGTATGTGACGTAGACCTGTTGATAAAGATGTATGCCGCCAACGTTGCCCTGGGGCACTGGGACGACTACTGGAACAACATGAACAACTTCTATTTGTACTTCAACAGCCGGGATTCCCAGAATTACAGGGTGTATATGCTGCCTTTCGACTACGACAACACCCTGGGAACGTCACATAATTGCGGTGTTCAGAAAGACTCCGGACGGCAGGACCCCTATAACTGGGGCCTTAAGGAATGCGTCCTGCTTTATAAGATACTTGCGGTAAGTGATTTCAAGGCAAAGTACACGGAGTATCTTAAAGACTTTGCCAGCGTCGACAATCAATGGACCGGGCAGCTTCAAAGCTCTTCCCGCATTCGTTCCTGGCAGAATTTCTTGAGTCCATTCATTAATAACGATACAGGAGAGGACACTGTAATCCGCGACGCCCCGGCTTCCTGGGGCAATCGCCCCCAATACCGCCTCCTTGAAGACGGTGCCAACAACTGGTTCAAAGTCAAGGCCGAATCTATAGCTTCCTGGATAAAATAAAAGTGAAGGGCACCAAAAAAGCATCGCGGAGGCGATGCTTTTTCGCGTGCCCGGAGCGGGAATCGAACCCGCACGGTATTGCTACCACAGGATTTTGAGTCCAGCGCGTCTACCAATTCCGCCATCTGGGCAAGGATGTGGACTGCAAATTTATGGTAAAATCGGCGAATTGCCAAATTTATTGTTTGGGCTTTCCCGTGAATTGACGGTCTCGGTCACGTTTTCGACCGTTTTCTTGCCCTTCGTCGTCACAACCGACGGCGAAGGGCACGTTTTGGGGCATTTTTCGGCCCGAGACCGTCACGACGACACTTATTGCTCGTCCACGCCACCGATACCGTTCATGGTCGCATCGGCCACCAGGTGGGTTTGCATGCGCTTGCGGGCGAATTTTAGGCCCCAGAAGCAGCCCAGCAGAATGACAATCGTGATGACTCCGCTCATTTCGGGGCTGACTTCGGCCATCATGGCGATGGTGTCGTAGATTCCGTGGGCCAGCACCGGGTACAGCCACATCTTGATGTTAGCGCCGGGGGCGCGGTACTTGTCGAAGTGGTTAAGGGAATAGTAGTATCCCATAATAACCGCAAAGGCGAAGTGCCCGGGAATGGCGGTGAGGGAGCGTCCAAGGCCTGTGGTAACCCAGTTGGAGCCTGCGGCGAAAAGGTATTCTATGTTCTCGAAGGCGGCGAAGCCCATGCCTACGCACACGGCGTAAACTATGCCGTCCATACGCTCGTCGAAATCCTTGCATTTGCGAAGAAACAGCCACAGAAGCACCAACTTTGCCGTTTCTTCCGGGATAGCCGCACCGAAAAAGGCCGTGCGGAAGGCGTCGCCGAAGGAATGGATTTCCTGCGGGAATATACCCATGGTCATCGACGGAACCGAAATAACGAACGATGCAAATACCGACAGCCATCCGTAGAAGAAAGCCTTGACAAGGTTCTTAACAGGTTCCCTCTGCAGCTTGTCCTGCTGGTAGGTATAATAAATAAGGATGAAGGCGGGCAGGACCGCCAGTGCTATTACGCGTATCATGGTGCAAAAGTACAGATTTTTCCTTAATTTTGTGCCGATGGCAAACCTGAAACCATATCTTGAGGCCGGAAGGATGGAAGCGGGCTGTGACGAAGCAGGCCGCGGACCTTTGGCTGGGCCAGTCTATGCCGCCGCGGTGATTTTGCCGCCGGATTTTCATCATCCACTCCTGAACGACTCCAAGCAACTGAGCGAAAAGCATCGTGACCTTCTCAGGCCAATCATAGAAAAAGAGGCGCTGGCATGGGCCGTGGAGGCTGTATCGGCCGAAGAAATCGACAAGCTTAACATACTCTGGGCGTCGGTGACTGGCATGCAGAGGGCCGTGCTAAGGCTGGACCCGCAGCCGGCGTTTCTCCTTATCGACGGTAACAAGTTCCGCCCCTTCGACCGTTTCGGCTTCAACGACTACCGCACCGTAGTGCACGGAGACGCCACCTTCGCGAGCATCGCCGCAGCGTCTATCCTGGCCAAGACGTACCGGGACGAGTACATGCGAAAACTGGCCCTGGAGTATCCCCAGTACGGCTGGGACCGAAACATGGGCTACCCCACGGCCGAACACGTCGAGGCCATACGCCGTTTCGGCTACACCCCCTGGCACCGAAAATCCTTCCACGTCAAAGAGCTGGAGCCGTCACTGTTCTGAGCCTTCGCCTTTGCTGCCGGCCGTGACGGTCTCGGGCTGAAAAATGCCCCAAAACATGACCGTTGTCGTAAGTCCTGACGACGAAGGGCAAGAAAACGGTCGAAAACGTGACCGTCGTCGTAAGTCCTGACGGCGAAGGGAAAGAAAATGGCCGAAAACTTGACCGAGGCCGTCGGCAATGTCGGCGCTTTTGCAAAAAAGCAGTATCTTTGCGCATAGTATGGCAGACGACGAGAAGATAATACGGGAATTCACTTCCTCTGAATATAAAGAAGGCTTCGAAACGGACATTGAGCAGGAATTCTTGCCCAAGGGGCTGAACGAGGATATCGTGCGCATGATATCGGCCCGGAAAGAGGAGCCCCAGTGGCTGCTGGAATTCAGGCTTAAGGCATTTCACGCATGGGAAAGCATGCCGCAGCCGGAGTGGGCGCATCTGGATATGCCGAAGATTGATTTTCAGGATATTATCTACTTCGCTGCGCCTAAAAAGGATAAGGACCGCCCCAAGGAGATAGACCCCAAGCTGGCCGAAACCTTCGACAAACTTGGCATCCCAATCCAGGAGCGTGACGTTCTGGCTGGCGTCGTGGCCGTTGACGCAGTCTTCGACTCGGTATCTGTAACTACCACATTCAGAAAGACTTTGGCCGAAAAAGGCATAATCTTCTGCTCCTTCTCCGAAGCCGTTAAAGAACATCCGGACCTGGTGCGTAAGTACCTCGCCAGCGTGGTGCCGCCAACGGACAATTACTTCGCTGCACTTAACAGCGCCGTGTTTTCCGACGGTTCCTTCTGCTACATTCCCAAAGGAGTCCGCTGCCCCATGGAGCTTTCCAGCTATTTCCGCATAAACGCCAAAGGCACGGGTCAGTTCGAGCGCACCCTGATAGTGGCCGACGAAGGCTCTTACGTCAGCTACATGGAAGGCTGCACCGCCCCCATGAGGGACGAGCAACAGCTACATGCGGCCGTTGTAGAGATAGTCGTGGAAAAAGACGCCGACGTAAAGTACTCCACCGTCCAGAACTGGTACCCGGGAGACGCCGACGGCAAAGGCGGCATTCTGAACCTCGTTACCAAGCGCGGAATATGCAAGGGAAGCGGCTCGCACCTCAGCTGGACACAGGTCGAAACCGGCAGCGCCATTACATGGAAATACCCTTCCACCATACTGAAAGGGGACTTTAGCTCTTCTGAATTCTACTCCGTGGCCGTTACCAACAACCATCAGCAGGCCGATACAGGTACCAAGATGATTCACATTGGACGTGGAACCAAAAGTCGCATAGTGTCAAAGGGCATATCGGCCGGAGAAAGCCAGAACAGCTACCGCGGACTTGTGCGCATGGCAAAAGGGGCCGAAAACGCCCGCAACCATTCCCAGTGCGACAGCCTGCTTATCGGCTCCCTTTGTGGCGCCCATACCTTCCCGGACATCCAGTCGCAGAACCCTTCCGCCACCGTTGAGCACGAAGCAACCACGTCCAAAATATCTGAGGATCAGCTGTTTTACTGTAACCAGAGGGGCATAGGCCCTGAAGATGCCGTGGGGCTTATAGTCAACGGATACGCGCGCGAGGTGCTAAGCCGCCTGCCCATGGAATTTGCCGTCGAGGCTCAGAAATTACTGCAAGTATCACTGGAGGGTTCAGTTGGGTAATTGCCGTCATTCCCGGCGGTCCCTGAGTCGGTCCCTGAGCCTGTCGAAGGGCCTGTCGAAGGGTGACCGGGAATCTCAAAAGAAACGAAAATGATAGATTTTGCAATATTTGAAATATCCGGTCACCCGGTGCTGCTTATAGACCTGATATCCAGTATATTGGGTCTTACATGCGTGTTCCTGGCCGGCCGTAATTCAAAGTACAACTTCTGGGTCGGCTACCTTTACACGGCGGCGCTGTTTTTCCTATTCTGGAACAGGAACCTGTACGCCAGTTTGCTGCTGCAGCCCGTGTCGCTTGCCATCAATATCCTGGGTCATTTCCGCTGGACCCATCCAAAGCCGGAAGAGAAGAGTTCCCAGGATGATAAGTCCCTGAAAGTCAGCATGCTCAGCTGGACGGAAAGGGGCCTATGCGTGGTGGCGCTTATTGTCGTTGCCTTCGTCTGGGGATGGATACTCGACAGATTGTTCCCCGCCGATCCTCACCCCTATCTGGATTCGGTAGTGACAGTGTTAATACTTATGGCCCAGTTGCTTAGCGCGCTCAAGAAGTGGGACTGCTGGGTGGCGTGGCTGCTTGTCAACATTACCCAGCTAATACTGCACATCAGCGTAGGCAATGTGTTCATGCCTATTGTGAGCGCCCTGTACCTTATTAACGGCCTGTGGTCACTGTCGACCTGGATGAAACTGTATAAAAATAAAGCATGATGCTTAAAATCAATAATTTGCACGCCTCAATCGGCGATAAGGAAATACTTAAAGGAGTGGACCTTTCAGTTGGCAAAGGCGAGGTTCACGCGATAATGGGTCCCAACGGCGCCGGAAAGAGCACCCTGGCGGCTGTTCTGACGGGAAAACCCGGCTACGAGGTCACGGAGGGCAGGATACTGTACAACGGGCAGGACCTGCTGGCCATGTCTGCGGAAGAGAGGGCCTGGGCCGGTCTTTTCCTCAGTTTTCAGTATCCTATTGAAATCCCGGGAGTTACCATAACAGCATTTATGAAAGCGGCGGTTAATGCCAAGCGCAAAGCCCAGGGCCTTCCCGAAATGAAAGCCGGCGAGTTCCTGAAGCTCCAGAAGGAAAAGATGGCTTTCGTGAAGATGAAGCCGGAATTTGCAAAGCGCGAAGTGAATGTAGGTTTCTCCGGAGGTGAAAAAAAGCGTAACGAGATATTCCAGATGGCCATGCTGGATCCATCGCTCAGCATTCTGGACGAGACAGACAGCGGCCTTGACGTGGACGCCCTTAAGATAGTGGCCGATGGTGTGAACGCCCTCAGGAGCCCGGAGAAATCGGCCATAATAATCACGCACTACCATAAGCTTCTGGAGTACGTGCAGCCGGACGTGGTGCATGTGCTCAAGGACGGCCGGATTGTGAAAACCGGTGGCAGGGAGCTTATAGATGTAATTGAGAATCAGGGATTTGACCAGTTCTAATATGGGACACGGCAAGTATGTCATACCGAGCATCGCGAGTGTATCTCCCATAGTGGTTCAGGCCGGCGAGGTCCTGAACCTGGAATTCGTGGTCCTTCCCGGTGAGTCAAGGGACATCACCGTTTGCGTAGACCTGTTAGGCCCCGGTGCTGAAGCCCATCTGAAAGGCCTCTACCTGTGTTCAGGTGCCGAAAAGGTCAATTTCCGCATAGTCATGCACCACCGTTCGGCCGGATGCAGGAGCACGCAGCTGTTCAAGGGCATTGCCGGCGGCGAGGCGCAGGTCACCTTCGACGGAACAATAATCGTCGCACCTGATGCCCAGCAGACCGAGGCTTTCCAGGAAAACCACAACATCGTGCTCTCCGACAGCGCAAAAGTTGAAACTCGCCCCCAACTGGAGATTTACGCCGACGACGTGAAATGCTCACATGGCGCGACAGTCGGCCGCCTGAACGAGGACGAGCTCTTCTACATGCGCTCCCGCGGCATCCCCGAAAAAGAGGCCCGGACGCTCCAGATGCTGTCCTTCCTTTCTCCCGTTATTCCTTCGGAGAGGGCCGAAGAAATCGAAAAAGCCATCCGTAGCCTATGATTACCAGGCCGAATGTCAAGATTAACCTTGGCCTCAACGTGCTGAGGAAGCGCCCGGACGGTTTCCACGACCTGGAAACGCTCTTCGTACCTTATCCCGGCATTTCGGATGTGCTTGAAATAGTGACAGGAGACGATTACAGCCGTACTCTTGGTGGCCTGCAGGAACGCTATTCCGAAATGGCCCAGGCGATTTCTCCTGACGGCAAACTGATGATAACGATAGCCAGGGCCGAAGGAGTGGACTGGGATCCGCTGAAAGACCTTACGGCTAAAGCATATATGCTTCTGGCCCAGGAATTTAAGCTTCCTCCGATGAAAATATTCCTGGAGAAGCTTTCCCCAGTAGGCGCCGGCCTTGGGGGAGGATCGGCCGATGCCGCTTTCGCCCTACGGATGATTTCGGAGCTTGCCGGCATGGAACTGAAGGATGAAGCCCTGGCAGGCTATGCCGCCAGCCTTGGAAGCGACTGCGCCTTTTTCGTTTACAACCGCCCGATGTTCGGCTCCGCCCGAGGCGAAATACTTGAGCCATACGACCTTGACCTTGACGGCCACCGTATCGAAGTCGTGATTCCGGACGGTATCTCCGTCTCCACGGCTGATGCCTACCGCGGAATTGTCCCCCGTACCCCGCCAGTACCACTGCGTGAGGTGCTCCGCAGCCCGGTCGAATCCTGGCGGAACACCCTTGTGAATGACTTCGAGGAAACAGTCTTCGCCAAATACCCGGCCCTTGCTTCTTTCAAGCGGGAAATCTATGCCCGGGGGGCTGTTTATGCCGCCATGTCAGGCAGCGGCAGCGCATTTTTTGGAATCTTTTGAGATTCCCGGTCACCCTTCGACAGGCCCTTCGACAGGCTCAGGGACCGACTCAGGGACCGCCGGGAATGACGGGGTGCGTCACCCTCGACAGGCTCAGGGACCGGTTGTTAACCATTAAAAATGTAGGGGTAAACGGCAGAATCGTTTAAAACGTCAATTTTCTTCACAAATTTTTTAACGATTGTAGGTTTTCCGGACCGCTTTCGCCACCTTGCAGCCGACAAAATGTTTGTGCTATGCGAAAGTTGTTGGGTCTTGGTCTGTTGTCGTTGGCTTTATCGGCCTGTTATAAGCTCCCTTATCCCCAGATTCCGCGGTTCATGCTGTTGCAGGACCGTTTTTCATCCTCCGTACATATAGAAAAGCCGCACGAAATCTCCGTCTGGACCACCGCCGTGGTGTATCCGGACAGCGTTCCGTGGCAAAACGTGCCCGACACTTCGGTGGCAAGGCTGGTGCTTTTCAAAAACGGGGAGGAAGTTCTAAGTGCGGAAGGAGCTTCGGAACTGCATCATCGTTTTATGGACGGACATCTTTGGTCAGACAAATGGGACGGAAACAGGACTGCGGTTTATTACGACGGCGGCGAAGTGTTCAGTTTCCAGTCTGAAGAAATACTTCTTGGTTTTCTTATAAAAGACGGTCATATCCATACACTTGGCCAGCGGCCCGGCGGGGAAGGCTTCTGCTACAGGGTCGACGGCGGCGAGGTGTTTTCTTCGGACGTCGGCACAATTGTGGGCTCCTTTAATGAAAGGGCCTGGCCCGGAGGAGCCCTGACTGACGACGGCGCAGGTGTTTACTATGCGTACAGAATACCGGTGAAGACCTACGGCAAGCTTGACTGGGAATACCGGGTGATGCGCGGTACCGAGACTGTGAAAATCATACTTGCAGGAACGGCAAAGGCCACATACGATATCAGGGTCATGAACGGCATAATATACAGCCTCAGGCGCCTGGAATCAGGGGAGCTGGTATTGGTCAGTGATGATGCCGAGGAAAAGATTCCGGAGTTTGCGCTGGAGACTCTATGCAGCTGCATGCTGTATCCCATTGAGGACCGTATGGTCATAAAAGGCTACAGCTGGATAAAAAAGTACGGACAGTATATGGCCTGGCTCAGGGATAAAGGCGGAATAATGCATAACCTCACGAGTGCCAGGCCATTTGCCGAATGGCAGCCGGCAGGAACCAACCTTTCGGCCATAGACATGGAAGGGGACAGAGTGGGAAGCATTTGGATAGCTGGGGAAGAGCAGGCGCCCCTCTCCCGGGATTATTCCATCATTTCGCCCCTCTGCATGTTAAGCGGCGACGTCCTTTTTGCGGTGGCCCTAACTGGCGCCGACGGACGGAACCATCTTATCCGGGTGGGGCAAAGCGACTTCCCGATGTCGTTCAACGGCTATTTCTGTTCAATTCATATAGAGTAAGTTATGCTGGTTTACATTCATGCGGCCAAGTGCGTGGGGATATCGGCCGTCCCTATAACTATAGAAGTGGAAATCACCCTCGGAGTCGGGATACATCTTGTCGGTCTTGCCGACGCAGCTGTCAAGGAAAGCCTCCTTAGGACCGTAACGGCGCTCCAGGCTATGGGCTTCCGCATTCCCGGGAAAAAGATAGTCATCAACCTGGCCCCGGCCGATATGCACAAGCAGGGGAGCGGGTACGACCTTCCGATCGCTCTGGGCATTATCGCCGCATCGGAACAAAGGCCTATGCCAGGGCTCGGCAAGTATCTGATAATGGGCGAATTGGGCCTTGACGCTACCATTCGTCCCGTCAGTGGAACCCTCCCCATGGTGGAACTTGCGATGGCGCAGGGATTCAAGGGGTGCATACTTCCCGAGTCGTCGGCCCTGGAGGCGTCGGACTATACCGGTACGCAGGTTTTTGGCGTGCAAACGCTTGAGGATGTGCTGCTTATCCTGGAGGAGAGGGAAGACCCGTCGCACCTTCTGATATGGAACAGCGAGGCTTATTCCAATGGAATGGCGGCACGGGCTGGAGGGTTTGCCGGTGCATATATGGATTTTGCCGATATCGTGGGCCAGGACGGGGCAAAGCGAGGTGTGGAAATTGCCGCCGCAGGTCAGCACAACGTACTTTTGCTCGGAGCCCCGGGCAGTGGAAAAAGCTCCCTGGCGAAGGCCATTTCGGGAATATTGCCGCCAATGTCGCTGGAGGAAAGCGCCTTGACCTCAAAGGTTTATTCAGTTGCCGGCCGCTCCTCCGGCGCCCCGGGACTGATGCGCACCAGACCTTTCCGCGCGCCGCACGTATCGGCCTCCACAGCCGCAATGCTGGGCGGAGGCAGCGGCGAAAACATCCTTCCCGGTGAGGTTTCATTAGCGACAAACGGTGTCCTTTTTCTGGACGAATTCTGCGAAGCCCCGAAGTCCGTACTGGAATCCCTCCGCGGGCCGATGGAAGATCGCAAAGTCACTATTTCCCGCCTTAAGGCCAAGGTCGAATATCCGGCTTCATTTATGCTTGTGGCAGCCTCAAATCCCTGCCCGTGCGGATATTACGGCGAAGGAGACAGGTGCACATGCACGGTTGGCCAGCGTGCCGGCTATCTTGCCAAGCTTTCCGGCCCCATAATGGACAGAATCGATATACAACTGCACATGCATACGGTCCCGACGTCCGCGCTTGTCCGCGGCGGCAAGGGGGAGCCGTCGGCCGAAATCGCAAAACGCGTGTTGGCCGCGAGGGAGCTGCAGCGCCGCCGCTTCGAAGGCAGCGGCATCTTCACCAATTCCGAAATGAATTCCAAGCAGCTGGAGCAGTTCTGCCCTCTTGACGATAATTGCAAAGACTTGATAGAGAAGATAATAGACCGGCTGGGATTGTCGGCCAGGGCCTACACGCGTATCCTCAAGATAGCCCGCACCATTGCCGACCTTGCCGGAAGTCCCGACATCCGTCCCGAACACATCGCCGAAGCCGCCTCATACCGTTTCCTTGACCGCCGCGGAATACTGAATTTGTAAAATAGTATCATTTTTAGTATCTTTGCCATGTCGACAAAACAAAAATTGATAGATCGGTTCAAGAAGAGGAATTGAAAAAGCGTAATATGATTTAGAATATGGGAAGGCTGCATTATAAAGGTTATACTGGAAGCGTTGAGTTTTCAGAAAAAGACAACTGCTTTTTTGGCAGAGTACTGGGGTTAAAGCGTACCGGCATCATTTTCGAGGGAGATTCCATTGACAGTTTGAGAAAAGATTTTGAAGATGGAGTGGATGATTACCTTTCTTATTGCACTGAAAATGGGATAGAGCCGGAGAAAGCCTATAGCGGGAAACTGGTGCTCCGTATGAAATCGGATCTGCATAGTGACGCGGCAGATAAAGCGAACTCTTTAGGAATCAGCCTGAACGAATTCATTAACCGTGCTGTTGCCGCTGCCTTATGATGCACAAGATTCAAATAACGTCCCTGGAGGACCTGGACAGGGCGGCACGGGAGTTTCTGGATGCCATCGGAGATAAAACGCTGGTGGCGTTTTATGCGCCGATGGGGGCTGGGAAGACAACGTTTACTACGGCCGTCTGCAAGGCGCTGGGAGTGGAGGAGGATGCCATAAGTTCTCCGACCTTTGCCATAGTGAACGAGTACCGAAGCGGCAACGGCGAGCCTGTATTCCACTTCGACTTTTACCGCATAGAAAACCCGGCCGAAGCACTGGACATAGGCCTTTATGACTATCTGGACTCGGGCAGCCTGTGCCTTATGGAATGGCCGGAAAACATAGAGTCCCTTCTGCCCGAAGAGACTCTGAAAGTTAGTATACAAGTGCTTCCCGACGGTTCCAGGGAGCTTTCCTGGGAGGATTAGAAAGAGAAGCGCAGGCCCATCTCCACGTCGAACATCAGCGGATGGATTGTCCTTAGTGAACGTGCGGGCTGGAGGTCTGTGCGGAAGTAATAGCGCACGCTGGGGTCCAGATAAATTCCCACGACGGGCGTTAGTTTGAATTCGGCGCCAAGGCCCGCAGCTCCGGACCACTGTATGGGGGCTTTTTCCTTCTTGTGGTAATGGATGTCCTGGGGCGAGTAATGCACCAGGAAATGATTGTCCACCATGTATTCGCCGGCGCCGCCCACAAAGGCGTGCATACGCCACCTGCCCAGCGAAATCACGTTGAAATACACATTTACTGGTATGCCGATCCAGTGCTGGTCATTATCTATGGCCGTGGCGGGGGTCTGGTCGTTGTTCCTGATGTATCTGCCGGCGAAAGTGCGGCTTAAATAGCTATATCTTACTCCGGTGCCTATTGACCAGCGGGAGTTGAGCTTGAAATTGACGCCTAGGCCCACGGAGAAAGGCAGGCCGAAACCAGTCTCGGGGCCTTCGGAGATACCCTCTTCCATGGGAGGCATAAGGCCGCCGGCGGCAAAGAGGCGGCGTGGACCGGGGCTTGCCTGTCTTCTTTGTGTGCCCTGCATGTTCCCGGAAACGGTGAGCGAAAGCGAATTCTCCCTGGGTGCAGGATTATCAGCCATCGCAAGTTTGTCAAGTAGTGCCGCGTCCTGCATGTTAACCATGCCTGAAACTGTTCTGGAGAGGAGTTTTTCCTGAACAGGTCTTACCATGCCCAAAATTGGCTCCGGCGCGATTGCTTCCAAAACGGGCGCCTGTGCAAAACGGACGGGCATGTTTTTTACCACTTCGACAGGGGTGGAATGATCCGCCTGCACCTGGACTGGCGCCGGCTCTTCTTTCATCGCAGAATGGGTGATTATCTGCGCCACGGGCTCTTCAGCTATGGCTGATTCAGAATGCTGCTGAGGTTTGAAAAGGAAAACGCCGGCGACAAGTGCAGCGGCAACCCCCGCCGCGGCCGAAGACCAGCGCGCCCACAGGGGGAATACCCTGCGCGGCTTTCCTATGGCTTTGGAAACACCTTCCCACACTTTGGACGACACGGTTTCTTCCGCGTCTGCCATGGCGTTTCTTACAAATATGTCAAAATCGTTCTCTTTCATCGTTCGTTCTTAATCATTTCCTGCAACTTGAGTCTTGCCCTTTGGAGTTTAGAGCGGGAGGTTGCCTCCGTGCAGCCCAACTCCTTCGCGATTTCCTTGTGAGAATAGCCTTCCACCACGTACATGTTGAAGACGGTTCTTGCGTCGGCCGGGAGGGCCGAAATAAGGCGGACAAGTTCCCTGTATCCCATTTTTTGCACCGGCGTGGCTTCCTGGTCGAAAAGGCTGCGGGCCTCGTCGATGTCATCGCTCAGGCCCAGGGCGTCGGTGCGTCTGAGATGCATAAGCGCAGTATTGACAAAGATCTTTCTTGCCCAGCCTTCAAAGGAGCCGGCCCCTTGGTAGCTGTCGATTTTTGTGAACAGGGTGATGAATCCGTCCTGCAGAACGTCTTCTGCGTCTTCCATATTCCCCATATAGCGGAGGCACACGGCCATCATTTTGGGCGAAAGTGCATCGAATAGGGCTTTCTGGGCCTTGGCGTCCCCGCTTCGGCATTCCGATGCGAGCCGCTCAAGCGACGAAGCCCCCGAGGGAGGTGCTTCTTCCCTTGTCCAGGTAATTAGATGCAATTTGGCTCCAAAACGTTTCACAAGGTCCGGAATTTGTTCGGCAAAGACAAATTTCGTAAAAAAAACACAAACCCCGAAGGGATTCTTGTATGTTTTTGCCAAAACCCGTATTTTTGTCATTAGTTATGAGAGCAGGAAATCTGGCTGGCTTTTTTCTTGGCATTCTTGTGTTATGCGCCACTCCGGCGGCAGCGCAGGAATGGCGCGTGCGGCCAAGTCTCATAGAGGCCGTCCAGCTATACAGCGACGGCGAGAATTCCCAGGCCCTTAAACTTCTGGAAGCCCTTTCCGTCGAAGACCCGGAGGACGATGCGGTATGGTATTACACGGCCCTTGCCCGCGCAAGGCGCGGTGATGGGGAAGCGGCACTGGAGGCGATGCGTAAGGCCGTCGCCCTGGACAGCGGCAATTTCTGGTACCGGATTAAGCTTGCACGCATCCTCAGCGCACAGGAAGACCCTATGGAATGCATCGACTGCTACGAATCCATAATGAAGGACTTCCCGGACAGGGACGAAGCCGCTTACGAACTCCTGGAAGTATATCTTCAGCAAAAAGAACTGGACAAAGCCTTGGCCCTGATGGACAAGATAGAGCTGGAAAGAGGCCCTTCGGAGGAAATAGCCAAAACCCGTTACGACATTTATTCCGCGCGGGGAAAACAGGACGAAGGCGCAGCGCTGCTGGAAAAATTCGCAGAGGAATATTCCTCACCTTCAATTCTTTCCACCCTCGGGGATTATTATCTTTCCGACTATTCCGATTCCCTGGCCTTCGCCCGCTACAGCGAGGCCCTGTCGCTGGACTCAAGTTATGTCCCTGCAATTCTGGGGATGTCGGAATACTATCGTCACCAGAGGAGTTATCCGGACTATTTCCGCACCTTGGAGCCGTTCTTCTCATCGAAGGATATCACCGCCCATAGCAAGAGCCTTTACATAGGCAACCTTCCCCGCAGCATCGACCCGAAAATCCTGCAAATCCATAGGGAAGGCTTCGACAACATGGTGAATTCGGCCGTTGAGTCAAGCCCGGCGGACAGTTCGCTACTGGTTGCCGCCGGCACGTATTTCTATGCCACGAAACGTGAGGAAAAAGCGGGTGAATTCTTCCGCCTTAATGCCGACAGTTTCCCGGAAAGCCTCACGCAGACTGCAACTTATATCCAGTATCTCTCTTTAAGGGAAGATTGGCCTGCGCTGCGGGACCGTTCGGTGGATGCATTCAACCGCTTCCGCGAACTTGCGTTCCTGGACTATGCAAACATGGCCAACTATCAGCTTGAGGATTACGACGCCATCATCGGCAACTGCCAATACCTGATCAGCAATTTTCCTCAGCAGAAGGACGTGATGCTGTCGGCATGGTCCATGATGGGCGACGCCTGGCACTCGAAGGGAAACAGCAAGGAAGCATACCGTGCCTACGAAAAGGCCCTGAAGATAGATCCGTCTTACGCGCCGGTGCTGAACAATTACGCCTATTACCTGTGCCTGGAAGGGAAGAAGCTGAAAAAGGCATATACCATGTCCAAAAAGACGGTCGAAGCCAATCCCGACAACGCCACATATTTGGATACTTTCGCCTGGATACTGCACCTGATGGGCAGGGACTTGGAAGCCAAGCCTTTCTTCAAGCACGCCATGCTTTACGGAGGCAAGGACAGCGCCGTTATCTTAAGGCATTACGCAACGGTCCTGGAAGCCCTCGGGGAGGCGGAAACGGCCCGCGTGTACCGTAACCAGGCCGCAAGATTGGAACCGGAAAAAGAATGAGAAAAGTATTTGTCATACTGTCGCTTATGCTTTGCTGCCTTGTTCCGGCGGCAGGGCAGAGCAATTCTATGAAAAAGCTGGAGAACGAGAGGGCTCAGCTGGAAAAGGACATCGCCCTTCTCGGCCGTAAACTGGACCAGAATTCCAAATCCAGTTCGGAGGCCCTCAATAACCTTACGCTGGTAAAGGGGAAGATATCGGCCCGTGAAAAGCTTATCGCAAGCTGCGACGAGACGCTGAGGCTGCTCAAGGACTCCATTTCCACATGCCAGGGGCAGATCGACATTCTTCAGGCCAGGCATGATACTCTCTCCCTCTATTACGGACGCCTTGTGCGCGGCGCATATAAGAATCGTGACAGCCGCCTCTGGTATATGTACATACTTGCAAGCGAGAACATCGGCCAGGGACTCAGGCGGGCCGCATACCTCAGGAGCCTTTCCGCGCAGATGAGCTCCCAGGCGCTGAAAATTCGGGAAACAAGTGCCGAACTTGAGGTCGAAAAAGAGCGCCTTCTGGTGCTTAAGGGTCAGGCCGACGATGTTCGCGCCCAGCAGGTCCAGGAGCGCCGGCAGCTTGAAAAAGAGGCCTCCCAGGTGAACAACCTTGTGGATCAACTGACCAAAGACCGCAAGAAATATCAGAAGCAGCTGCAGGAGAAAAACCGCCAGAAAGAGGCCCTGAACAAGAAAATAGCCGACCTTATCCGCAAGGAAAGAGAGGCGGCACAGAAGAAGAACTCCGGCGGAAAGAAATCTTCAGGCGATGCTTCGGGCAAAAAGACATCTACCGAGATAGACGCCAAGCTTTCGGGTGAGTTCGCCGCCAATAAGGGCCGCCTGCCATGGCCTGTGGAAGGTGCGATAGTGGAGCGTTTCGGCAAACACAACCATCCCGTATATACCAATGTGGAACTGCCCCAGAACAATGGTGTAACGCTTGTCGTGAAGCGTGGAAGCCAGGCAAAAGCGGTGTTTAACGGTACCGTGACGCAGATTGTGGTTCTTCCCGGCTATAACCAGTGCGTGCTGGTTAGCCACGGTAACTACTATACCCTGTACAGCAAGCTCCGTACGGTTGCGGTGAAGGTTGGCGATAAAGTCACCACCGGCCAGGTTGTGGGCATAGTGGATACAATTGGCGGCGAGGATCTCTTCCACTTCGAACTGTGGAAGGATTCCACGCCGCAGAATCCCGAGAACTGGCTAAGGAATTAGTCTCCTACCACCCACACCAGAACGTGGCGGTCGAAGGTGATGTATTCCAGGTCGAACTCTTCTTCGTCTTCGTTTTTGTCTATGAAGGTGGCTTCAAGCTCTCCTTCCCCTCTGGGGCGGAAGCGCTCTACTTCTATTTGTTCTGCGAAATCCACGTTGTAGCGGCTTAGAAGCTTGAAAATAGCCTCCTTGGCGCACCAGTAAATAGCCAGCTGCTCGTTGCGCTTTTCGGTTTCCAGGTCGTCGATTTCGTCTTCCGAGAGGGCTTTTTTCTCCACTGCCGAAAAATCCCTGTCCAGGGACTCGATGTCTATTCCGCAGTCCTGGTCTTCGTGAAGGATTACGGCTACGTATTTTTCCGTATGGGTTATGGAGATGTTGGTGGCGTTGTTTTCCAGATAGGGTTTGCCGTTATCGTGGTGGCTCAGGTACACTTTGTCTTCGAACAGGGTGTTGAGGAGTGCGCGCACTGCAAGCCTCTGTTTGCGCAGGGACTCGCTCTTTATGAACGAGATTTCTTCCATCTCGTCCGAGGGGGTGGCGCTCAGGCGCATCAGCTCTTCTTCGCTTTCCGTTACCTGCCACACGGCGATGGTGGCTTCGTTGTCAAGTTTCTTCTTTAAATAAAGTGCCATTACAAAGCTATTAGACGATTACATGGCAAGCCGCCCGAATGCCCCATGAGGCACCGGGTTCCGAGTTTATGTAGGTGCAAAGTCGCGACAGAGGGTCGTCTGATCCGACGCCCGCTATCTGGTTGGATATGACCTGACTGGGAGGCTCCATTCTAATCGTTACTATTTTACACTGCAAAGATAATTCTTTTTTGCAATTGCAACAACTCTTTTTCTGTTTGCAACTCGGGTTCGAAGAAAATGTTTGCGGGTAAACTGATACTGATTACCGGGCTCTTGCTTTGCGCCGATGGGGCTTTTGCGCAGGAACCAATCCGCGAAGAGTACCTTCCCCTTGCTCGTACGCCTTACTTCGGCCGGGGGCGGAAGCGTCGGCCTGCTTCGCCTTCTGGCACCGCTTCTTTAAAAAATTATCCGTAATTATTACGCTTGATTTGGTAATAATTGCGTATCTTTGCAAGGATATAACGAATAGTCTTTAATCGTATTATAGTATTATGAAATTTCTCACTGACGAAAAGCTCCTTATCGTAGGTGCAGCCGGAATGATCGGCTCCAACATGGCCCAGACCGCAGCATGCCTCGGCCTTTCTTCCAACATTTGCCTTTACGATATCTTCGAGCCCGGCCTCAAGGGTGTCCTGGCCGAAATGGACCACTGCGCATTCGACGGAATCAACTTCACCGCCACCATCAACCCCGCAGAGGCCTTCAAGGATGCCAAGTACATCATTTCCTCCGGCGGCGCACCCCGCAAGGAAGGCATGACCCGCGAGGATCTTCTCAAGGGCAACTGCCAGATTGCAGCCGAATTCGGCGACAACATCAAGAAATACTGCCCGGATGCCAAGTTCGTTGTGGTTATCTTCAACCCCGCCGACGTTACCGCCCTCACCGCCCTTATCCACTCCGGCCTGAAGCCTTCACAGCTCACCTCCCTCGCAGCTCTGGACAGCACCCGTCTGCAGGAAGCCCTGGCCCAGGAGTTTGGCGTACCCCAGTACAAAGTTACCGGCGCCCACACCTACGGCGGTCATGGCGAAGCTATGGCAGTTTTTGCCTCCGAAGTCAAGATCGACGGCAAGCCCCTTGCCGAAATGGGCCTGAGCGAAGAGCGTTTCGCCGAAATCAAGCACAACACCATCCAGGGCGGTTCCAACATCATCAAGCTCCGTGGCCGCAGCTCCTTCCAGAGCCCTGCATACCAGGCCGTGAAGATGATCGAAGCCGCTATGGGCGGCGATAAATTCACCTGGCCCGCCGGCACATACGTGAACGAAGGCAAATGGAAGAACGTGATGATGGCAATGCCCACCACCATCGACTCCACCGGCTGCCACTTTACCGCTCCCAAGGGTACTCCCGCCGAAATGGCCGCCCTTGACGCCTCCTACGAGCACCTGGTGAAAATGCGTGACGAAATCATCTCCCTCGGCATCGTTCCCGCCGTGGCAGAATGGTCCAAGGACAACGCAAATCTGTAGTATTTAGAGCGTCGCAGGTCTGTGTTCGGACGTCGCAGGTCCGAAAATTTGGGCCTAACTGCGACACCACAGTCCACCAAATCCATAATAGCGTCGCAGGTTACCGAGTTTTTTCGGACCTGCGACGCTTTAATTCACCACCTGCGACATCTTGTCGATAATGTGAATTATTATATCGGCCAGATCAGCAGGCCCAGCCTGTATGCCGCGAAGGCGAAGACCCAGGCCACGATAATAGTATAAGTGCACAGGAGAATGGCCCAACGCCATTTTCCTGTTTCGTTTTTAATGGCCACAAAGGTGGCGATGCAGGGGAAGTACAGCAGCACAAATACCATGAACGCCAGTGCGGCGGCGGTAGGGACTGTAGCCTTCAGCGCGGACTGCAGTACGGTATCGTTGTCCGTGCCCATGCCTTCGTATTCTTCGCCGTCTTGAGCATACATTACGCCCATGGTGCTGATGACCAGTTCTTTTGCTCCGATACCGGCAAGCAGGCCCACGTCCATCTTCCAGTTGAAACCGAGCGGCTCCATTGCTGGTTCGATGGCCTTTCCGAGTGAACCGATATATGAATGCTCCTGCTGATAAGCAGTGGTTTCCCCTTCGTGACGGGGGAAGTAACCGAGGAACCAGATGGCAATTGAGAACAGCAGGATGGTAGTTGCCATTTTCTCAAGATACTGCTTGCCCTTTTCCCATGTGTGGCGCCAGATGGCCTTTGCCGTGGGAATGCGGTAAGGCGGCAGCTCCATTACGAACGGTAGGTCGTCTTCCTTGACGAACTTGCTGAGTATGGCGGCGCTAATTATAGCCAGGACTATGCCCAGCAGGTAAATTCCCAACAAAGCTGTAGCGGGATTGGAAGGAAAGAACGCCCCTGCAAACAGCACGAATATAGGCAGTCTTCCCGCGCAGGACATAAAGGGAATGATGGCAATGGTGACCAGCCTGCTTTTTCGGCTCTCGATGCTGCGGGTGGCCATTATCGCCGGTACGTTGCAGCCGAAGCCCATTACCATAGGGATGAAGCTCTTCCCGTGAAGGCCTATACGATGCATCAGCTTGTCCACGATGAAAGCCGCACGGGCCATGTAACCGCTGTCTTCCATTATGGACAGGAAGAAATACAGTATCAGGATGTTAGGCAGGAATACGAGCACACTGCCGACGCCCGCAATAACGCCATCCACCACAAGATCCTTAAACCATCCTTCGCTCATCCAAGACCCCACCACGTCACCAAGCCAGCTCACCCCGGCGTCAATCCAGTCCATGGGGTACTGCCCCACGGTAAAGGTTGCCCAGAAGATAAACCACAACAATAAGATAAAAATAGGGAATGCCAGCCACTGGCTGGTGACGATGGCGTCTATCTTGTCGGTGATGGTGCGCACGGGGCGCGCCTCCTGATATTTTTCGTATGTTTCGGCCAGGGCGCCCTGGATGAATGCATATTTTGCATCCACGATGGCGCTTTCCGGCGTTGTGTCCATAAGGGACTGGATGCGCTCCTGCTCCTTAGCTCGCGCAGCCTGTATCTTGTCGATATTGGGAACTCCGGAAAGCAGTTTCTCCACGTCCTTGTCTGTCTCCAGATACTTTATGGTAAGATATCTGGTGGAATAGTGAGTTTTGAGCTCCTCGTTGGATGCAATAAGCGGCTGAACGGCCTTGATACTGCGCTCTATTTCCGCGCCGTGATTGATGTGAATGTGCCTGGACAGCCTTGGCGCGGCGTTTTCGTAAACTTTAATTACAGTGTCGAAAAGCTCAGGGATGCCGCGCCCGTCACGACAAACAGTGGGGCAAACTGGCATACCAAGGAGATATCCGAGTTGCTGAATATCCAGCTTGTCACCTTTGTGCTCCAGCTCGTCGTACATATTAAGGGCCATCACAACCCTTAAGTTCATGTCTATGAGTTGGGTGGTAAGATAGAGGTTGCGTTCTATGTTGGAAGCGTCCACCACATTTACCACTACGTCCGGCATCGTATCCAGGAGGTTCTTCCTTACATAGAGTTCCTCAGGTGAATATGCGCTTAAGGAATATGTGCCAGGAAGGTCTACGAGGGTGATGTCGTAGTCCTTGAACTTGAAATGCCCTTCCTTTGCATCCACTGTTACGCCGGAATAGTTTCCCACGTGCTCGTGGCTGCCGGATGCGATATTGAACAGTGAGGTTTTGCCGCAGTTGGGATTGCCTACAAGGGCAACGCGGATATTATGGTGGCGTTCTTCGGCCACGTGTGCAAGGGCTCTGTCCAGGCGCTCCTGCTCGTCAAGGTCTCCGGGAAGGAACTGCAGATGCTCGTCCGTTACAAGTGCTTCGCGGGCTTCATCTTCCGTAACGACTTCTATCGTATTTGCTTCGCTCCGCCTGAGTGAAACCTTGTAGCCTATTATCTCATATTCGATGGGGTCTTTGAGCGGGGCATTAAGCACCACTCTTACCTCTTTTCCCTGGATGAATCCCATCTCTATCAGGCGTTTACGGAAGCTGCCGTGCCCGTTAACACGCACGATAACTCCTTTCTCGCCCGTCTTTAAATCGGAAAGTCTCATTGCCTGTTGTATCTTCCAGGTTGCAAAGATACTGGCAATGAGACTTTTGGTCAATCCCTATTTGTGGGGATATGTGGCCGTCCATTACTAATAATTCGGTGCCTTTTTGGCTATGGCAACGTCGTGGGGGTGGTTCTCCTGCACTGTTGCGGGGCTTATGCGTATAAAGCGGGCACTGTGCAGGGCGTCGATTGAGGCGGCGCCGCAGTAGCCCATGCCGGAGCGGAGGCCGCCGACAAGCTGGTAAAGCACATCGGCCACGGGGCCTTTGTACGCGACGCGGGCAACCACGCCTTCAGGGACAAGTTTTTTCGCGCCTTTCTGGAAGTAGCGGTCGGCGCTGCCGGCCTGCATCGCATCGACGGAACCCATGCCGCGGTAGCCTTTCATCTTTACGCCATCCACTTCGACCACTTCTCCCGGAGCTTCGTCGGTGCCGGCGAACATGGAGCCGCACATTACGCAGGTAGCGCCGGCGGCAAGGGCTTTAACTACGTCTCCGGAATAGCGGAGGCCGCCGTCGGCAATTACCGGGATATTTCCGGCGACTTCGGCCACATTTGCGATGGCGGTGAGCTGAGGCACACCAACGCCCGCGACGATGCGAGTGGTGCAGATGGAACCGGGGCCGATGCCCACCTTGAGCCCGTCCGCACCGGCGACGATCAAATCCTTTGCCGCCTGGGCGGTGGCGATGTTTCCGACCACTACGTCAAGTCCCGGGAAAGTGACTTTTATGGCTTTCAGCGCATCCATCACGCCTTTCGAATGGCCGTGGGCCGAATCCAGCACCACTGCATCGACGCCTGCCTGAGCCAGCGCAGCTACCCTTTCCAGGGCATCTGCGGTGATTCCTACGCCGGCGGCCACTTTCAGGCCTTCGGCTTTCACTTTCGCCACTTCTTCGGCCTGCCGCTGTGCGCTCATGTTCTTGTGAATCACGCCTATGCCGCCTTCACGGGCCATCGCTATGGCCATCGGCGCCTCGGTGACAGTGTCCATTGCAGCCGATGCGAATGGCGCATCCAGTTCGATATTTCTGGAAAAACGCCCCTTCAGCGATACTTCGCGGGGAAGGACTTCGGAGTAGGCGGGGCAAAGCAGCACGTCGTCGAAAGTGATGCCGTCGGGAATAATTCTTTCAGAAAAACTCATTATTTTCTTATCTTTGTGTCCGTATGAGGAAGCTGTTTATCACTGTATTTCTGTTCCTGTGCTGGGGTTTGTCCTTCGCGCAGACCCGCACCTACGCCGACAATGCCTCAAATTCATTCGTCTTCGGCCTGGAGAGCTACCTTTACGGCGATGCAGGGGCCCTTCATTTCAGCGCTTTCGGCCGGGAATTCGTGGTTTCCATCAGCTCCGGTAACATTCTGGTGGACGGAGCCATGCTCTCGGAAGGTGTCGGCGACACAATTGTGGGCGTCCATGATTTCACCGGCGACAAGGAGGCGGAACTTGTTCTTGCCAGACGCACCGACAGCGGAATCAGCGCTACTGTCTTTGCCTTTAAAGGCGGTTCCTGGAAGTCTTTGGTCCAAATCTCCCAACCCGGAGCCTCCGAAATCCGCATTTTCCGTCAGGTTATATCGGTCCGAAGCGGCGAAGCCCTTCATTCATGGACCTGGCGAGGTGGCGGCTTCGACTACAAATCTAGCCTTCAGTAACGTGTATCAGCGATTTCACGGGGGCGATGTCTTCAAGCTTGCTCCTGCCGGGAAGGTCGTCGATCTCTACCAGAAACACGAAGTCCGTAACCTTTACGTTGTAGGTTTTTCCGCCTAAAGTAATCTTCTGGGCATTAAGGCCTAAGGCAAGGCCGCGTGCTGTGCCGCCAGTTGCCAGGATGTCGTCGAAGAAGGTGATTTCTATGGTGTCGCCGTTGATTCTGCTTGCGGCTATGTCGGATTTTCTGAAATAAACGTGGTCGGGGCCGTATTCCTTCATTATTTCCACCTGCACAAGGTCGCCTTGGGCAAATGGGAGTTTGCCTTTCTTGCGGAGGGGAATTACGTTATGTACATCGATATCCTGCGCGTAGAGCATGGGCGCCGCGAAAAGGAAACCGCGGGCTTCGGGGGCGGCGATGTTTGGCGAGACGCACATGGCTGCAAGATCCTTGGTAAGACTGCGGAAGGTTTCCTTGTCCTGAAGGAGGGGGATGATATCCACGAAAGTCACTCCCTTTATGGGGAAGTCGGGATAAAAGTTGAGTTTAGATTTGTAATCCATGATTTATTCTACTGAATTCATGTCTATCAGGTTGTTCAGGATAGCGTAAACCGTAAGGCCGGCCACAGTCTTGATCCCCGTCTTGCGGGTGATGTTTTTCCGGTGGGTTATCACCGTATATATGGAAATGTTGTACAGATCGGCGATTTCTTTGTTGAGCATACCCTTGGCTACGCACACCAGAATCTCTTTTTCCCTGGGGCTGAGGTCGTCCGTGTCCGTTCTGGCTGCAGCAACACGTTCCTCCAGCTGTTTGGCGGCGGGGATAAGCACGTCGTCCTCTATGAATGTGTGCTTTTTCAGGTCCATTTCCAGCGCATCCAGGCTGCCGAGTACGTGATTCACATCTTCGTGCCGGCATTCCTGCGGAAGGGACATGGTGATAAGGTTCTTCAGGTCCGCCAGCTTTTCTTCCACGTTGGAATGGTTCTGTTCGTATTCGTCGATGGTATACTGCGGACCCTGCTGGCCGTTTAGCATGGCCTCGATGTATGGGAAGGCGATGTCTTCCTCGTAGGAGAAGTGGCTGATTAGCTCTTCCTTGTAGTCGGTGAAGAATTTCCAGAGGGTCTGGCGCTGATGCAGGGTGCATGGCTCCGTCATGCGCTCCAGGCTGGTTGCCAGGTTGGGAACCATCACGTCCATGTAGTAGCGATGGCTTTTCCTGAGGAAGTTAAGTATGTCCTGCAGACGTTCTTTTTCGATGCTTAGCTCGGCCATTTTGTGAAAAGTATTCACAAAGATATGTATATTTTTTGAAAAAGTGGACGTATATTTGTGCCGAAAAAGATGAAAACAGCCTTGAATATTGAATTGCCCGTACAGGGTGGACGCGTGCTGCTTCACGCCTGCTGCGCCCCTTGCTCCGGCGCCATCGTAGAGTGCCTGATGGAAAGGGGTATAAGGCCTGTGATATTCTACTCAAATTCAAACATTTATCCACTTGAGGAGTATTCCCACAGGCTTAACGAGTGCCTTCGATATGCACGCAAGTGGGGTGTGGAAATAGTCGAGGACGTGTACGACCATTCGGACTGGGGCTCCTGCGCTGTAGGGCTGGAGAATGAGCCCGAACGCGGAGGCCGCTGTCTTCAGTGCTTCAAGTTCAGATTGCTGCGTGCTGCGCAGTATGCTTCTTCGCATGGTTTCACCGTGCTTACCACCACATTGGCATCGTCAAGGTGGAAGAGTCTGGAGCAGGTGAACGAGGCCGGATACTGGGCATGTTCTCAGGTTTCCGGTGTCACATGGTGGCCGCAGAACTGGCGTAAAGGAGGCCTTCAGGAACGCCGGAACCAGATTCTGCGCGAGGAGGATTTCTATAACCAGCAGTACTGCGGATGTGAGTTTTCCCTGGAAAAAGTTGCTTTTCGGGAAAAATCGCAGTAATTTTGCGCCCGGATAATACGTTTTAACAACTTATAAAGTTATGAAGAAAGTTTTTGCAACCGTTATCGGTGCAGCTCTCATGCTCATCGGAACACAGGCCTTCGCCCAGCTAAGCGTCGGCGTCGGCTACATCAATGCCTCTGATAAGACCGTTGCCACTGTCGGCGGCACCACCAAAACAGACAAAGCAGACCGCAATGGCTTCTATGTTGGTTTTGACTACAATCTTAACATCGTAGCAGGCCTCGGCGTTCAGACCGGTCTCTATGCCGATATGCTCTTCAGCAGCAGCAAGGATGAATACTATATCGCTACCGGCAATGCAAGGTTCACGGAAATCGACCTTAACATCCCCCTGAACCTTACCTACACCTTCCCCTTGAAGCGTGACTTCTCCATATTCATTTATGGTGGTCCCACTTTCCAGTATGGTGTATACAAGAATTACAAGTACACAACTTCTTCAACATGGACAGACAAGACTGCCACCACATCTGTTGACTACTACAAGGATGGCGGCCACAAGCCCTTCAACATCTACCTCGGTGGCGGCGCAGGCTTCCAGGCGGGCAACGTCCAGGTCAGGGTCGGCTACGATCACACCCTCATGAACATGGTCGACAGCGACAGTTACAAGCTCGGCCGTGGTCAGATCAAGATTGGTGTAGGTCTCGCCTTCTAATTTCCGGTCAGCGCATAATAAAATCCGTCGCAGAGATTCTTCTGCGACGGATTTTTTCACTTCGCCATGGCGGCTTCTACGTCGGCGGGGGCGATGGGGAGGCGGCTGTGGCCGAGGCGGCGGGCTCCGTCGGGAGTTACAAGGACGTCGTCTTCCAGGCGGATTCCGCCGAAGTTGTAGTAGGCTTCCAGTTTGGAGTAGTTCACGAAGTCCTTGCCCAGGCCTTCCTTCTTGAACTTTTCGATGAGGGCCGGGATGAAATAGATACCGGGTTCGTCGGTGATTACATGGCCGGGGACGAGTTTACGGGCCATTCTCAGTGAGCCAAGTCCAAGCTGTTTGGCGCGGGTCTGGCCGGGGTCGTAGCCGACGAGGTTTTCACCGAGGTCTTCCATGTCGTGCACGTCAAGTCCCATGTTGTGGCCAAGGCCGTGGGGCTGGAACAGACCGGCGATTCCTGCGGCAACCATTTCGTCAAGGTCTCCTTTCACGAGGCCTAGGGCGCTGAGGCCTTCCAGCATCTTCCGTGCGGTGGCAAGGTGCACTTCGCGGTACGTAATGCCAGGCCTGGTGAGCGAGAATGCATGTTCGTTGCACTCGTAAACTATCTGATACACATCCCTTTGCATGGGAGTGAACTTTCCGGAAGTGGGATATGTCCGGGTGAAGTCCGACGCGTAGTGCAGATTGCTTTCCACACCGGCATCTATCACCATCAGCTTTCCGGGTTCGATAACTTTGTCATGCAGGTGGTTGTGGAGGGTTTCGCCATGTTGGGTGAGGATGGTGGGGAAGGATACGCCCCAGCCTTTTGCAAGAGCAACGCTTTCCATTTTACCGACTATGTCCTGCTCTACGATGCCGATCTTGATGGCGTCCCTGGCTGCTGAATGCATTTCCACGCCAAGGTCGCACGCTGCGTCGATAGCTTCAATCTCGATGTCTTCCTTTATCAAACGCAGGGAAATTATTGCTTTTATCAGCGGTTCCGACACTCTTTCACCGATATTTTCGCAGCCTATCAACTTCATAAGCTTGAGGGTGTTGAAATAGCGCGAAGGATTTATGTAATGGACTTTGCGTCCGGCCTTGCGTGCGTCGCGGATGTCTTTTTCCAGCTGCCCGTAAGGTTTATAGGCCGATATTCCGCAAAGCGCGGCTTTGGATGCCACGGACGGCTGGGGCCCCATCCAGATAATGTCGTCGATGTCCACGTCGTCGGCATAGAGTGTTTCCTGCCCGTTGTCGATGTCCAGGACGGCGGCCATCAGGGGCTCGTCCAGGCCCATGAAGTACAGCCAGGTGCTGTCCTGGCGCCATTTATAGCAGTTGTCCTTATACTGGGCCGGGGCTTCGGCGTTTCCGATTAAAAGTATAACTCCGCTCTGGCCTTCGGCGCGCATTTTCTCCAGCAGCGCCTTCCTGCGGTTTTCGTAAATAATAGTGTCGAACATGGGTCTTGGATTTTGTTTCTCCAAAGATAATCAATAATTTTGTGTTCCGGAAAAGTTTATGGATATGTATTATCTGGCAACGGTGCTTCCAATGATGGTCTGCCTTGTATGGACGGCCGTCTTCCTGCTTGATTACCGCAAGAACGATCCTGCACGTCGCATGCTCGCTGTTTTCGGCATAGCGTCGACGCTTCTTTATGCATGCCATTACCTGCATTTCAACCAGCTTGATAATACTTTTTCGGACAGCCTGTACTTTCTTTGCAACCTGTCCGTCTATCCGATATACAACCTGTACGTTCGCAGGCTCACCAGGCCTGGCTGGAAGCTGACTCCACGCGCTCTGTTGTGGTTCCTGCCGGCGATGCTGGTGTTTCTCTGGTCCATAAGCGGCCTATCGGCAAAATACGGCGGCCCGAAGACCGGATTCGTGGTGCAGCTGCTTTTCCCTCTGGTTTCTGTGGCCGCCAGCGTGGATGCTCTCCTTCAGCTGATACGCTTCCGCAGACTCGCCGGCGATTTTTATTCAGGCGCCGAAGAATCCCGCCTGGATCCCATTTTCGTACTGATCGGCATACAGCTTTTCACCACTGTCGCGTCCTTCGTGATTAATTTCGTGGGCAGGAAGGCGTTTGAGGGGAGTGACTCGCTGATTATTCCGTCGCTGTTTTTCGCAATTCTCCTGTTCGGAATTTTTTATATCGGGAACAGCACTGACGTCCTGGCTGAAGAGATGAATCATGAGCCAAAGCCTCTGCCTCAGGCCGATAATCAGCACGGGTTCAGCGAAGAGCAGCAGAAACAGCTTATGGAAAAGATAGAATGGCAAATCCGCGACCGTCAGCTGTTCCGTACCAAAGGCCTTACCATCGCTGAACTTGCCGAAGCAGTGGGCTCGAACCGCTCCTACGTTTCATATTGCATCAACACGTTCACTGGATCCTCTTTCTCCGAATACATCAATAAAGCCCGCGTGAATTACGTTCTGGAGCTTATGGCCGGTGACGAACAATTAACCCTGACTGAAATTGCCGACAGGGCCGGTTTTACGGAGCGCACGTCCTTTTACCGCGCTTTCAAAAAGGTTGTCGGGGAATCACCGAGCACCTATATTGCCCGCAAATAAGGCAAAATTTACCTTTTGCAACAACAATTTTACCTTTTGCCACCGTCCTTTTGGGTTAATTGTAGGCATAAGGTTATATTTGTAACTGCCAGTAGACAAACCTATTTAAACCATACTAATCATGAAAAAAACTTTCTTTGCTCTTGCAGCAGCTGCAGCAATGCTCTTTGCAGCTCAGAACGCTAGCGCACAGCTTTATTTCGGCGGCTCCGTTGGTTTCACGTCCACCACTCTGGTTAACGGAAACAACAAGACTTCGGGCTCGTCCTACAAGCTCTCTCCTGAAATTGGTTACCAGATTAATGACCGTATCGCAGTTGGCGGAACCGTAACAATCCAGCGTGGTCTTCCCTACCTGGGCTCCTTCGACACCAACGATCTTAAGGGCTTCATCACTGCCGCCGGTAGCGCATCTGTCGACCTTCGCGCTGACAATTCTCGTTTCAACGGTTTCCGCATTGCTCCTTATTTCCGTTATGTCCTGGTCGACACACGCCGCTTCGACCTCTTCGTAGATGCAGTCATCGCTTATGGTTCGCTTTCCAGCCAGGTTAAAGACGGCAACAATGTCTGGCAGGATGGTGGCAAGTATAACCTCCTTGAATTCTGCGCCCGTCCCGGTTTCCGTCTCAAATTCGACGGTGGCCGCTTCTCCATCGTAGGCCGTCTTGGTTCCCTCGGTTACCAGACCCTCAGCCAGGCCAACACTACCACAAAGCTTAACCGTTTCGGTCTTGACGTGGACACCAACAACATCATGCTCGGTTTCTGCATCAGCCTGTAATATCGATTCGTAATATTGGGTGGTCTTTCAGCCCGTCCGGCTGGGGGACCACCTTTATTTAAGATTAGCATGAAAAGAGTATTTATCATCGCTTTTGTCGCAATTGTTTCGGCCTTGGTTTCCTGCAATCAGAACGCCGAAATCGCAAAACTTTCAGCTCAGATAGATTCCCTGACGGTCGCCGTTCAGCAGCTTCAGTCCGATCAGTTCGAGATGAAAGACCAGATTCAGGCACTTCAGCGCAAGAAATCTTCTTCGACTCAGCAGACCGCTTCTGCCGCACAATCAGAATCTTCATCCAAGGCTTCTTCCGCGCAGGAAACTTCTGCGAAATCAAAGTCAGAGGTTAAGTCCGAGGCTAAGTCCGAGTCTAAGTCCGAGTCTAAGTCCGAGTCCAAGTCGGAGTCCAAGTCGGAATCCAAGTCTTCCGCTACTGCTACTTCGGCATCGGTCTCCGGTTATTACATGAAGATAGGCACGAAGAGTGAACTCAAGAGCGCCGGCCTTCTGGATAAGAACGTGATCAAGAAAGGTATCGTTAATACCGAGGGGCTGAATATGTCGATTTTCAAGAAGATTGATATCCGTTCCACCCGCGAGATAAAGATAAAAGCGTACAAGCCCAAGCTCCTCACAAATCATCCCAATAAGTCATACGAAATGAAGCTGGATGAGGACTCAGAAGAGGATATCACTTACCTGAAGATTAAGGACATTGACGCTTTCTGGAGTCAGTCCCACTTCCTTGTAATTCAGTACTAGCAGTTATTATAATGCAAAAACGGCCCGAAGTGCTCCTTCGGACCGTTTTTATGCTTGTACTCGATTAGTACTTGTCTTCGATTTCGTCTTCCCTGTCTTCGATATAATCGACGAAGGCATCACGGATGCGCTCGGGGATGGAACTGTCGTTCTTGATCTTCTTTTCGATTGACCATAGCTGATCTTCAATCTGCTTTGCGCGTTTCTTGTTGCCGTTTCTGAGGGCGCTGTCGTAATTGGAGAGAAGGCCGTATACGCCGTATTTCTTGCAGAGTGAGTTGACAGAGAGGGGCTCGTTGTCCAGGCCTGCGGATCCGGAGATTGCGTTTCCGGAGTTGAAGTCCATGCGGACGCCTTTAGTCCGAGAGAGAAGCTCGTTTGCTTCTTTGCTGGTGAAGTATTTTTTACGGCCGTCTTCCGAAACTGAGAAGACGATGGTGCGCTCTACATTGTCTCCGGAGTTATAAACGGGGACCATGTTCTCGAGGTCTTCGCCTACGAGAACGAAGCCGTCCCTTAGGCGTATGCCTCTGTCGTCAAGGGGAATTAGGCTGATTTCCAGGGCGCCGATTTTGGATTTGGTCTCTTTGCGGACGGGAACTACTGCCTGTACTACCCATTCCTTGTTATTGTCAGGATTGGGTGCGGTGTAAAGTTTCACATCTGAACCAAGGCTGAATGCAGTGAAGGCGTTACCTGCAAATTCTACGGTTCCTTTGGGGACGTAAAGCTCTTGTGGTTTTCCCGAGCATGCGATGGCTGCCATTACTGCAGCGGCAAGATAGAGGATTCTTTTCATTGTATTTTGCTTTGTTTTAGTTGCTGCCTGCTAATCTACAAAGATAGTCCTATTAGATATTAAAGGAAACCGGAATGGTTGCAAATCATCAATTGTGTGTTGCTATTCGTAAAAAGAATGGAATTAAAACGTTTAATAGGAAAAGCGCGTGGAAATTGCTAAATTTGCGTGCTATTTAATAGGTATATATGACAAGTCATATTAAAGACATTTCTCTGTGGGAAAGCGGTGAGCTCAAACTTAGCTGGGTACGTTCCCACATGCCCCTTCTTGAGGGTATAGAGAAAGATTTCCGCGAATCAAAGCCGTTCAAAGGATTGAAGGTGGCTTTGAGTGTTCACCTTGAAGCCAAAACTGCGCACCTCTGCGAGGTCTTGGCAGCCGGTGGTGCTACAATGTTCGTTACCGGTTCAAACCCCCTGAGCACCCAGGATGATGTTGCAGCGGCATTAGTCCACGAAGGCCTCAATGTATTTGCAATCCATGGCTGTACTGAAGAAGAGTATTTCAAGGACATCCGCAGTGTTCTAGAAGTCGGCCCCAATATCATTATCGACGATGGGGGAGACCTTGTAACAACAATCCATAAAGAGTTCCCGGAGCTTGTCCCTGGCGTTATCGGCGGCTGTGAGGAAACTACAACAGGCATTCTCAGGCTCAAAGCAATGGCCGCTGCAGGTGAGCTTAAATTTCCGATGATGCTGGTGAACGACGCGGACTGCAAGCACCTTTTCGACAACCGCTATGGCACCGGACAGAGCGTGTGGGACGGCATTAACCGCACCACCAATCTGATTGTGGCCGGTAAAACCGTCGTCGTTGCCGGTTACGGCTGGTGCGGCAAGGGCGTTGCCCTGCGTGCAAAGGGTCAGGGCGCCAAGGTGATAGTTACCGAAGTGGACCCCATAAAGGCCATGGAGGCTGTTATGGACGGCTTCAAGGTTATGCCGATGAAGGACGCCGCTCGCGAAGGTGACATCTTCGTCACCGTTACTGGCTGCGCCGATGTCATCGGCCCGGAAGAATTCCTCCTGATGAAGGACGGGGCCATCTGCTGCAATGCCGGTCATTTCGACGTGGAAGTTGCCGTGGCTAAACTTAAAGCGATGGCTGTCAGGAGTTTCCCTGCCAGGAACAACATTCAGGGCTACGAGCTCTCCAATGGCAGGAAGGTCTATGTCATCGCCGAAGGCCGCTTGGTGAACCTTGCAGCAGGCGACGGACATCCCGCCGAAATCATGGACATGTCCTTCGCCATTCAGGCGCTTAGTGCAGCGTATTTGGCATCGCACCGGGGTCAGGTCGGCACTCTTCTCAACAATGTTCCCGTAGAAATCGACCGCGAGGTTGCTTTCCGGAAGCTTAAGGACTGGGGGATAAGCATCGACTCGCTTACTCCCGAACAGCATAAATATATCTACGGTTAGTTATGGCACTGATTCCTATTTACTGGTGGAATAAGGAAGTCCACAATTTCAAGATTTCGCAGGACAGCTTCAAAAAACAGCCCTGGGCAAACGGTGTCGTGCTTCTTGCATGCGTCGTGGTGGCCATGCTTCTTGCCAACCTTCCATTTACAAAGCAGCTGTATCACGATTTCCTGCATACTGAGCTTACCATCCATATAGCATCGCCCGACGGCATAATAGACTGGTTCTTCCCGCGGGACATGACCATGGAGAAATTCATCAACGACATACTGATGGTGATTTTCTTCTTTACAGTAGGCCTGGAAATCAAGCGTGAGGTGGTGTGCGGGGAACTGTCGTCCTTCAAAAAGGCAATCCTGCCAGTCATTGCGGCTTTCGGCGGCGTCATTGCTCCTGCCCTAATTTTCGCTTTCGTCAATAAAGGCACCCTGGCCGCTTCTGGCTGGGGAATTCCGACGGCTACGGATATCGCTTTCGCAGTCGGAATTCTGTCCATTCTTGGCGACAAAGTGCCGGTGTCTCTTAAGGTTTTCCTTACGGCCCTGGCCATTGCCGACGACCTTATCGCCATCCTTGTGGTGGCGCTGTTCTATGGCGGCAAAATCAACCTGCTGCTTCTGGGTCTGGCCATTCTGGTGATTCTTTTTGTCGCCCTTATGAAACGCCTTGGCGAAAAACGCATCGGCTTTTATGTCGTGCCGGCCATAATCGTCTGGTTCTTATTCTATTACAGCGGCATTCATGCCACTATGACAGGCGTTGTCATTGCTATGCTCATCCCCATGGACGCCCGCTACAACAAGGCCAAGTTCCACAGGCGCGCGCGCATTCTTTATGAGGGACTTCTCGATGCCGAAGAGGTTCGTCTCGCGGAAGCCTTCCCCAACGGCCCGGAGCGTTACTATCTGCGCCGGCTCAGTAGCCTTACCAAGAAGACCATACCACCGTCTTACAGGCTGGAGCACAAGCTCAATCCTTTCGTCAATTTCTTCATAATGCCTATCTTCGCACTTGCAAATGCAGGCGTGGAAATAACTGATATATCGTACTTTAACGTTTTCAAAGCAATAGACCCCGTGACTGGAAGCGTTGGGCTTGGCGTTTTCCTCGGGTTGCTTCTTGGCAAACCTGTCGGAATTACCCTTGCCTCGTGGCTGGCGATTAAGTGTAAAGTTGGCGCTATGCCTGCAAAAGCTTCCTGGCCGATGCTCTTTGCGGTCGCCTGCCTTGGCGGTATCGGCTTCACCATGTCCATATTCGTAGACACTCTGTCTTTCGCAGGGCCTGGCATCGATCCCGCCGTTACTCATCATCTCCGGGACGCCGGCAAGATTGCCGTTCTGCTGGGATCACTGTGTTCAGGGGTTCTGGGGTCTGTGCTTATAACTCTGGTATCAAAAATTAAGAAATAATATGGGACTTTTAGACGGAAAAGTGGCGCTCATCACCGGAGCGGCCAGGGGCATCGGCAAGGCCATCGCCCTAAAATTTGCGGCCGAAGGGGCCGATGTCGCCTTCACCGACCTTGTAATCAACGAAGCGGCCGAAGAAACCATCCGCGAGATTTCGGCTTTCGGCCATAAGGTCAAGGGCTATGCGTCCAATGCTGCGTCTTTCGATGAAACGCAAGCTGTTGTGGAGCAGGTGGTTAATGATTTCGGCCGGATCGACGTCCTGGTCAACAATGCCGGCATTACCAAGGACGGTCTTGTAATGCGCATGAGCGAGGCCCAGTGGGATGCAGTCATTGCCGTGAATATGAAATCGGCCTTCAATTTCCTGCACGCCGTGGTGCCCGTGATGGCCCGGCAGAAAGGCGGCAGCATCATTAACATGGCATCCATCGCCGGACAGACCGGAAATCCCGGACAGGTGAACTATTCCGCCTCCAAGGCCGGTCTCATCGCCATGGCCAAGTCCGTTGCAAAAGAAATGGGCCCCCGCGGCATCCGTGCCAACTCCATTGCCCCCGGTTTCATCATTACCGAAATGACCGACGCCCTCCCGCAGGCAGTAAAGGACGAATACATCAAGCTCATCCCCCTCAAGCGCGGCGGCACCGTGGAAGACATCGCCAACACCGCTCTCTTCCTGGCCTCCGACCTCTCGACTTACGTCACTGGCCAGGTCATCGCCGTCAATGGCGGTATGTACTGCTAAGTTTTTGCCTACAATCCTGTTACCGGCCCCGGCTGCTTTCGGCTGCGGGTTGGTAACTGCTTGATATTCATTGTGTTCCTGGTTTCATGTCTGTTCTGTTTGCGCAGACATGATTCCGTGAAGTGCTTGACTATCAGGCGAGTGGGTTCTCGGGCCGATAATTTGCAACCAGGTTGCAGCAGCGGTGGTGTATCTTTGCAGCCAGAAAACTCAAAGCATTATGATACACGACGATAATCATTGCGAACATTGCCACCATGAGCATGAACATGAAGGGCATGAGCATCATCATCACCATCACGAGCACGAGGGACATGAGCATCACCATCACCACGACGAAGGCGAGGGGCATGGCCGACTGGTAAAAATCATTGCTTCTGCGGTGCTTCTGGCAGCAGCTGTAATAATTGAAAAGCGCACTGACTGGGCAACTTGGCAGTATCTGCTGCTGTTTTTGGTGCCTTATTTAATTGTTGGCTGGGATACTTTGAAGGAAGCGGCCGAAGGCCTGATCCATGGCGAAGCGCTTAGCGAGGATTTCCTGATGAGCATTGCAACTCTTGGCGCTTTGGGTATTGGCTTTATGCCAGGGGCCGAAACTCAATTCCCTGAGGCTGTGTTTGTTATGCTTTTCTTCCAGGTCGGTGAGCTGTTTGAGGAAATGGCCGAAGGAAGATCCCGTAAGTCGATATCTCACCTTATGGATATCAGGCCCGACACGGCTCATGTAATACGCGACGGTGTAGAACAAATGCTTAATCCTGAGGAGGTTGCTATCGGCGAAATAATACTTGTGAAGCCCGGAGAAAAAGTCCCTGTAGATGGTATCGTAATTGAAGGCCACTCCAGCCTCGATACAGTTGCCCTTACAGGCGAAAGCGTTCCACGCAGTATCGCCGAAGGTGACCAGATTCTGTCAGGGTGCGTGAATCTGAACGGAGTTGTGAAGGTTCGCACTACCAAGGCCTTCGGCGAATCAACTGCCGCTAAAATTTTGGATCTTGTCGAAAACGCTGCCGAAAAGAAGTCCCGGAGCGAGAGCTTCATAACCCGTTTTGCTAAAGTCTATACACCTGTGGTTGTGGCACTTGCGCTGATTGTCGCCATTGTTCCCGGCATAATAACAGGCGAATGGGCTACCTGGATATACCGTGGTCTGATGTTCCTGGTAGTGAGCTGCCCTTGCGCCTTGGTAATATCCGTTCCGCTCACTTTCTTCGGCGGCCTTGGCGGAGCCTCCAGAAAGGGCATACTGATCAAGGGCTCCAACCTTCTTGATACTCTTTCCAAGATAGATACTGTTGTCTTTGATAAGACCGGAACCCTTACCGAAGGCGTGTTTGAAGTGACCGCCGTACATCCGGAAGTGCTTGATAAAGAAGAGCTTTTGCATCTTGCTGCGCATGTCGAGAGGCATTCGACCCATCCTATAGCGATGGCTTTGCGCAACGCTTTCTCCGGGGAGGCCGACGGCTGCGAAGTGACTGGGATTGAAGAGCTGGCCGGTCATGGTGTAATCGCCAATGTCAATGGCAAGCGCGTGGCGGTTGGCAACAGCAAGCTGATGGAAAAGGAAGGCGCCGCCTGGCATCCCTGCCACCATGCCGGCACCATCGTACATGTCTCAGTAGATGGCACTTACGCCGGACATGTTGTGATTAGTGACCGCGTAAAGGAGTCATCGGCCGATGCCATTAAGGCATTGAAAGGTGCTGGTGTGCTCAGGACGGTCATGCTGACCGGCGACCAGGAGACCGTTGCTTCGGCGGTGGCGTCCGAACTTGGCCTGGACGAGTTCCATGCTGGTCTTCTCCCCGCCGACAAAGTGTCTGAGGTTGAGCGACTTATCGCAGAAGGTACTCTGGCTTTCGTCGGCGACGGCATCAACGATGCACCCGTTTTGACCCGGGCCGATGTCGGTATCGCAATGGGCGCACTCGGCTCAGACGCCGCCATCGAAGCTGCGGACATAGTGCTGATGGACGATAATCCCTCGAAGGTAGCATCGGCCATCCGTATCGCCCGCCGAACCCTTCGCATCGCCAGGGAAAACATCTGGTTCGCGATTGGCATCAAGGTTCTGGTACTGCTGCTTGCCGCTCTGGGCATTGCAACGATGTGGATGGCAGTCTTCGCCGACGTGGGCGTCACCGTCCTCGCCGTCCTGAACGCCATGCGCGCCCTCCGCGGCTAGTTCTTGCTCCGAACGTAAAGCGTTGATTTTCAGCTAAATCCTTAGTTCATGTCTGCGCAAATAGAGCAGACATGAATTCGGGAAACGGCTGATTATCAGCGTTTTGCGTTTTTGCCGATTGTCGGGAAAGCGGTATTTTTGTGCCGATATGATACGTGAGATGCTGGATTTGATGATGCCGAGGGAGTGCCTGGTGTGCGGAAGGCGGCTGGGCGCTAAGGAGGAGCATTTGTGCCTGTACTGCGCGGTGGATTTGCCGATGACGTACTTCTGGGAGAGGGTGCATAACCCTATGGCCGATCAGTTCAATGCGCTTTTGGAACAAATGCGTCAGGCCGAAACGGAGGAGGGTGATGTAGGCCGGGTAGACGAGGCCGAGTGGGGGACCGATAACGATACCGGGGCGAGAGAACGGATGGAGTATGCAAGGGCTTGTGCGTTAATGTTTTACCATCACGAGAATCCTTTCAAACACATTCCGAAGGCGTTGAAGTACGACGGGAATATTAAGGCGGGGCGGTATTATGCGACGATGCTTGGGAGAAAGATGGCGGAAAGCGGCAATTGGGGGGATGTGGATTTGGTTATTCCGGTGCCGCTGCATTGGTTCAGGCGATACAGGCGCGGCTATAATCAGGCGGAGGTTATAGCAAAAGCTGTCGCAAGGGAATTAGGTGCCAGATTCCGGTCCGACATTCTGTGCCGAAAGCACAGGACGAAATCGCAGACTAAGCTGGATGCAGCCGCGAGGTTAAGGAATGTGCAGGGGGTGTTCGGGGTGAAGAAGCGATGCGCTTCAACGCATGTGCTCATTATCGACGACACGTTCACGACGGGAGCCACATTATGTGCGTGCTATTTTGCTGTGAGACAGGCGTTTGGGCCGAATGTCAGGATTTCAGTGGCGACGCTTGCCGTGGTGCAGGCATAAATATAGCGGTGCCATAGGCATAACGTGCACAAACAAGGGCCGTGGAGCTTGGCGTGGACTGCCGATGCTGTGTGGGTTACATGTACCTGAAATAAACGGCTTCGGCGGCGGTGACGGCGGCGGTTTCCGTCCTGAGGCGGGATGTGCCAAGGTGCACGGGGATGTATCCGTGCTCAAGCGCAAGCTTGGCTTCGGCGGGGGAGAAGTCCCCTTCGGGGCCGATTAATACCGTCACGTCCTGTCCGGAATACCCCTCCAGGGCCTCCCGGATGCTGATCCGAGGCACGGAAGGGTCCTCGAAGCAGTAGGCTATGAGGCGAAGCGGGGCGGCGGTGCTATGGCCGTCGCCAGTCCCGACGTTGCTGTGGGAACCGGCGGCATCAGCATCGCCATGCGAACCGCGGGCGTCAGTACCGGCCTTGTCGCCGGAAAGGATAAAATCCTTCACGCTCACGGGTTCCATAATCTCCGGAATCCGCGCCTTAAGCGACTGCTTGGTGGCGGATAGTGCAATGCGCAAGGCCCTTTCGGTCTTATAGACCTTCCTTTCCGAATGTTCCCCGATAAGCGGTGCAATCACGTCTACGCCTATTTCAGTGGCTTTTTCTACGAACCACTCGAAGCGGTCGTTGTTCTTGGTGGGGCAGCAGCCGATGCAAAGCCTGTACGGATGCCCGCCGAAGCCTTCTTCCACAGAAAGCACCCGGGCCGAAGCACCTTTGGGGTTGTCGTCAAGCAACTGGCAGTGGTAAAGCGTTCCTTTGCCGTCAATCACGTCTATCGGATCCCCGGTGCGGTGTCGCAGTACCCTGACGCAGTGGGCGCTTTCCTCGGCGTCCAACCTGCACTCCAGCGGAGATACTTCGTATGCGTAAAACAGTTCCATCACTTACGGATAATCTCTATTTCGCCGCGAAGCCCCACTTTCAGAATCTGGGACGCTTTCCCGGTGGAATCAGTGTCCACTGACGGCGGAACAACGAAATCGACAGCATCCTTAATCTCTGCCGGAATCTCCGAAAAACGTTTGGGCGTAGGCTCTCCGGAAATATTGGCCGAAGTGCTCACAATGGGTCTTCCGAACTTGAAAACCAGCTGCCTGCACCATTCCATCAGCGGAATCCTGATACCCACGCTGCCGTCTTCGGCAACCGTTGACGCGGCAAGGTGCCAGCGGTCCCCGGCGTCTCCCGGCAAGCCGCAAATGGCTGAAGGATATATGATTGTCATAGGTGCATCGTTCACTTCCACAAGGTCCACCGCAATTGAAGGAATCTCCTTGACGTACTTAGCCACCATGTCCAGGTCCGACGCCAGCAGCACCAGCGACTTTGAATCGGCCCGCTTTTTAATTTCAAATATACGGGCCACTGCGGCAGGGTTGGTAGCATCGCAGCCGAGGCCCCACACCGTGTCTGTGGGATAAAGTATTGTGCCGCCTTCGCGCAGTGTCTTAAGTGCTTCAGCGAGAATTTCTTCCGGTTTCATAATAGCTTGCGGTAATGGGATAGTGATCCGAATAATCCACCCGCCCCACGTCGCAGGATACGATTTCAAGATCGGCGGGATAGAGTATATAGTCGATTCTTAGCATGGGCCAAAGTGCGCGATGCGTTGCGCCCAGCCCGTGGCCGGCCTTTGCAAAAGAGTCTTTCCTGCCTCTGAGCAGGCGAAAATAAGTATATGAGAGGGGAGTATCGTTAAAATCGCCCACAACAAGCGAACGCACAGGTGCGCTGTCTATTCCGCGAAGGACCTCGGCCACCTGTTTCGGCCGCTCGGTAATGGAGCGTTTCATTTTCCTTTCGGTCTCCTCTACAGCGCCGTTGCGCGTTGCAAGTGCCGATAACGAAATATTGTAACTCTCTAAATGACAATTGTATATGCGAACGGTGGAGCTGTCCAGCTTTACGTCGGTCCAAAGAGCCAGGTTAGTGGATTTTTCGAAGGAAATCTTTCCTTTCCCAACAATCGGCCGCTTGCTGAGAGTAAGGTTTCCGAACCGGCCTGTCTTTCCAACAAACACGTAATACTCAGCGTGATAGCCGGGGAAATGCTTGCTTATCCACTGGTCTGCCGACACCCCTGTAGGGAGGAAAAACTCCTGCAGGCAAATAATGTCGGCGTCGGTGGACATGAGATAACTGCTTACATCTTCGGCCAGATCCATCCTCTTCGCGTCCTTCGGCCCGTGCGCAAACAGACCGGCGTTATAGGAAACCACCTTAAGGCTGGGCTGGGCTTCGTCGGCCCGCGAATTGCCGAACTGGATATATCTGCCGGCAAAAAACAGCGAAGGCAGAAGCGCCAGGAACAGCAATGTGCGCATGTGCGAGCGCCTGATAAGCGCCCACACGAAAAGCACCAGCGCCATCGGGAGAACGACAGGATAAAGCAGGCCGAAAAGCGTGAAAAACCAGGCTTTCGCGGGGTCTATGAATATAGATAAATAGCTGAGTATCAGAAGAACCGACAGCGTCAGGGCGACACTGCCAAAAGACAGATGCGACAGCCAGTGCCGCGACTTCTGCTTCTTTTTGGGCATTTATCTGTAAATCTGCTTTGTCTTGCGCCAGTAAAGAATTGTGAGCCAGCCGAAAAGCGCGCCTCCAAGGTGAGCGAAATGCGCAATGCCCATTCTGGTTCCCGTGATTCCGGTGAACAGTTCTATGCCGATGAAAATCAGCACCCACCACTTTGCATCGAGAGTTATGGGCGGGAAAATGAGGGTGAGCCTGGCCTCCGGATACAGCATTGCGAAGGCCACCAGCACGCCGTAAACTGCGCCTGATGCGCCCAGAACGTTGGGGATGCTGTTGTAAATGGTCTGAGGATCTATCCCGGGATACTGCTTAAGCAGCCCCTGTACCTGTAAAAACTCAACTCCGGTATGCAGAAGCACTGCTCCGAAGCCTGTAATAAGGTAGAATACAATGAATTTCTTTGTTCCGAGGACCCTTTCCACAACCATGCCGAACATAATCAGCGTGTACATGTTGAAGAAGATGTGCAGGAAATTGTCGTGCATGAACATGTGGGTTACCACCTGCCACCAGCGGAAGTCCGTCGCCAGGGGGAAGGCCATGGAGAAAGTGTCGATCATGAACGGGCGGTTGATAAGTGTCGCCACGAACATTATCACGTTCAGATACAGGAGGTTGCGGGTTACAACCGGTATGTTTTCAAGAAATCGTGCCATTAAAATCTTTTTTCAAGTTCTTCGGCCGGGACTATTGATATTATCCGCCTGCCATTGGATGTGAATTCCGGATTGTCGCTTTGCAGGAGGCTGTCCACAAGGCGCTGAGCCTCAAGGGGCGAAGTGATTTTGGCGGCTCCGGCGGCGCCAAGTGCTGCAAACTTCTGAGCCATAGCCTGTTCCATCACTCCGGGGAGTGCAGTCTGGTCCTGCTCCAAAAGCAGTTGAAGCTCGCCGACTAAAGCTTCGGCCTTTCCGGTTTCGGCCGAATAACCCTCAGGGACGCCGTTAACCACCACAGTATCAGTGCCGAAAGGCGTAATGTCGAAGCCGAGCGTGCGCAAAAGTTCTGCGTGCTCTTCGAAAAGCAGCCTGCCTTTCACGCCCACAGTCACCTGAACGGGGAACAGCGCCTCCTGCGACACATGCGCATTGGCGGTGAGGGCTTTGAGGAAGCGGTCGTACATCAGCCTCTCCCGGGCGCGGGCTGCATGCACTATCATAAGGCCCGAAGCGCTTTGCGTAAGTATGTACTGCCCCTTCACCACCAGAATCTGGGCCGAAGGCATTGTCCTTTCCTCGAACAGAGCACCATAGTTCTGGCTTGGCTCCACATAGCGTCTGGTTTCATAGGAACGGCTTCCGGCCGCTGGTCCAAGGTCCTCAAAAGGATTGAAATTCAAATCCACTCCTGCCGTGGGCACGCTGGAGGGGCGATATTCGTCGAAACGCGTTCCCACAACAGGGATGTCCTTGTCCTCGGGGTTATCGAAGTCGATGGCCCCTGCCACGCTTCCACGGCCCATCGCCTCCTTGACGGCGGCGAAAAGCGACTGGAAAACGAGTTGCTCTTCTTCGAACTTTATTTCCGTCTTTGTGGGATGTATGTTCACGTCTATCGCTGCGGGGTCAAGTGACAGATAGATGAAATACGAAGGCGTCACTCCGTCGGGAATCAGGTTTTCGTATGCCTTCATCACCGCCTTGTGCAGGTAAGCGCTGCGGAAATACCTTCCGTTTACGAAGAAAAACTGGTTTCCAAGCGTTTTCCTGGCCGATTCGGGCCTTCCCACATAGCCTTGGATGTCAACTATGCTGGTGTTGGCCTGAATATCCATCAACTCGCCCACTAGCGACGTGCCCAGAAGGTCCTGGATGCGGAACTTATGGCTTTTGGCGGGTTTTACGACATGTATGTCCCTGCCGTTGTGGGTAAGCGTAAAGGCAATGTCCGGCCTTGTGAGGGCTACTCTTTGGAATTCCTCCACTATGTGCCGAAGCTCAACGTTGTCAGATTTCAAGAACTTCCGCCGGGCCGGGATATTGTAAAATAGGTTGCGTACGGCAAAATTGCATCCGACAGGGCAGGATACTTCACGTGAGCCTGTCTGTTCCGATGCGGCCACTGTAATTTCAACGCCGGATTCCTGGTCGGCCGTGCGTGTCCTTAAAGTGACTTCCGCTACGGCCGCGATTGACGCAAGAGCCTCTCCGCGGAAGCCGAAACTGAGGATATGATGCAGGTCTTCGGCCGAAGAAAGCTTGCTTGTAGCATGCCTTTCGAAGCACAGGACTGCGTCGTCGGGAGTCATGCCGCTGCCGTTGTCAATAACCTGGATTAACGTGCGTCCGGCGTCGGTTACCACCACTTTTATGTCGTTCGCCCCTGCATCAACGGCGTTTTCCATCAGCTCTTTTACCACGGAAGCGGGTCTTTGGACCACTTCTCCAGCGGCAATCATGTCCGAAATATTCCTTGGCAGTATCCTTAGTTCCATCCTTTACAGAAGTTCAAAGAATTTGGCGATGAAAACGAGCACCACCACAATCAGAATCAGGGTTACAATAGAGATTATGGTATGCGCTACGCCCATGTCCGAGCGGGTTTTCATATAATTGCCGTTGCGGAAGGCTCCGCGAAGACTGCTGCCCGGGACATATTCTCCGCTCTGGCGCGCTTTCTCGTTGGTGCCGTCCACCTCGCCGAACATCTGGCGGCGCTTCTCCTCCTCCGGATCATAGTACCGGGGCTTGTAATTGAAAACCCTGTGCGGCTGGTTGCCGAAAAAGCCGAAATTGAAAAAACTGGCCATAATCCATATCCTTTATCCTACAAAGATACCAAAAATTACTTAAACAGCGCCCTTACAAGGGCCGGGATGTCGGCCACTTTCACCACCTCGATGCCCTGGGGCTTGCGGTCGAAGTGGGTGTAGGAGCTTACGAAGATGCGCTTGAAGCCCAGGCGAGCGGCCTCGGTGGCACGGCGGCCGGCCTGGGAGACGGGGCGTATTTCGCCGCTTAGGCCCACTTCACCGGCGAAGCAGACGTCGGAGGGGATGGAGTAGTCGAAGTTGGAGGAGAGTACGGCACAGATTACGGCAAGGTCGCAGGCGGGATCGGTGATTCTTAGGCCGCCGGCCATGTTCAGGAACACGTCCTTCTGCCCTAATTTGAAGCCGGCGCGGCGTTCCAGCACTGCCAGGAGCATATTCAGGCGCCTTACGTCGAAACCGGTGGCGCTTCGCTGGGCGGTTCCGTAAACTGCACTTGAAACCAGGGCCTGGACTTCGAATAGGAAGGGCCGGTTTCCGTCCAGCATTGCGCTGATAGCTGTGCCGCTAAGACCTTCCTCATGCATTGGGATAAGCATTTCGGATGGATTTTCGACCTCCCTGAGGCCAGTCCCCGTCATTTCGAAAACGGCCAGTTCCGAAGTAGAGCCGAAACGGTTCTTGATGCTCCGGAGCACCCTGTACGCGCCCCGGTTTTCGCCTTCGAACTGAAGTACAACATCCACGATGTGTTCCAGGATTTTGGGGCCGGCGATGGTGCCTTCCTTGGTAATATGGCCTATCAAAATGACCGGGATACCGCTGGATTTAGCGAAGCGGAGCAGCTGCGCTGCCACTTCTTTAATCTGGCTTACGCTGCCTGCCGTGGATTCCACATGCTGGCAGTACATTGTCTGGACGGAGTCAACTATAACAAGGTCCGGTGCAGCTTTTTCGGCTTCGGCAATAATTGTCGACATGTCCGTCTCGCTGAATATAAGGCAGTTGGAGGCATCGCCGCCGAGGCGGTCGGCCCGCATTTTTACCTGCTTTACGCTCTCCTCACCGGTGACGTACAGCGTCTTGAGATTGGGACTGTTTAGCGGAAGCTGGAGTGACAGTGTACTTTTGCCGATGCCTGGCTCGCCGCCCATCAGCACCAGCGAGCCTTTCACGATGCCGCCGCCGAGAAGACGATCCACTTCCTTTGAGCCGAGCGACACCCTGTCCTCCTGGCTTGAGGAAACGTCCTTGAGCGGCATGGGCTTACGCGATGCGCCCGGGACCGACATGGGGGCAGTCTTCCCGGTTACCACTTCCTTTTCCACAAAGCTGTTCCACTCGCCGCAGGCAGGGCACTTGCCCATCCATTTAGGATACTCGTTCCCGCAGTTGGAGCAGAACCAGACGGTCTTACTTTTCGCCATAATCTATTCGCTCATTATCAGTGCATTTGCCCATACTTCGCAGCCTTCGCATCGGCCCACGAAGCCAAGGCGTTCGGTGGTAGTTGCTTTGACCGAAACACGGTCTTCTTCGACCCCCAGGATCGGGGCCAAAGTTTGTCTCATAGTTAGGATATGCAGTGCCAGTTTAGGCTTTTGCAGGGCTATGGTTATATCCACGTTCCCCACTTTATACCCTTTCTCATGGACAATGGCAACCACTTTCTCCAGAAGGATTTTGCTGTCGATTCCCTTCCACTCATCCGACGTATCGGGGAACAGGTGGCCTATGTCACCGAGGGCCAGGCAGCCCAGAAGGGCGTCACACAGTGCGTGTATAGCTACATCCCCGTCCGAATGGGCTACAAAGCCGGTGTCCGAAGGAATGCGAACACCTCCGAGCCACATTGGAAGCCCTTCCTTAAGGGCGTGTACGTCATATCCGTTACCTATTCTAATATCCATGGCACGTCTGTTTTGACAAATATAAGGATTTTTTGGCATCTTGGGTCCATCCGGGGCAGTGTCTTCAGGTCAAATCCACGCGTTGTCTGCTTAGACCTAGCCGTTCCCATTCTGAAATTTTTTAAAGTATAGTTGCATGTATCTTAAACTTTACATATCTTTGTAAAAAACATAAAGTATGGTAGTCCCCAACATAAAACAACTGAGAAAATCAAGAGGGATGACCCAGGAGCAACTGGGCCTTCTCATCGGTATGGGTAAGTCTCAGATATCCAGAATGGAGCATGGTACCCTTGGTAGTATTGAAACTTATTCAAGGGTTCTTCAGGCTTTAGGATACAGGCCGGAAGTAAGGTATGTAGATGAACGCCCTGGGAATAATCTGAATAGGGACTCCGTATTGTCGCTTTTAAAAGTTTACTATTTATACAACAATAGCGTGTTGGGGATTGAAAAAATGGGATTGTTTGGCAGTTTCGCCAGAGATGAAGCAAATGAAGAAAGCGATATCGATATTCTTATCTCGCTGCATAAGCCCAGTCTGTTGAAGTACTCTTCCATATCCCGACAACTGGAATATATTTTCGGCCGAAAAGTAGACCTTGTCTCCGAAAAAGCAATCCATACTGATGAATTTGCAAAGCAACTGTCAAAAGACGTTATCTATGTTTCCGAATAAGGCCAGAATTGTTTCTCTTCTTGATGCGTCAATAAAAGAGATGGAGCTTCTACAGCAGATGAGCGCCGGGATAAACATCCCTGATGACTTCATCTCTTCCATTTCCGGCCTTACTGTTTACCGGGCATGCGGAATGAGCCTCCAGTACATTACCGAGAATTTTATAAAGGTAAGAAATATTCAGGGGCGCGACTTTTTCGCACCTTACAAAGAAATCCCCTGGGAAGACGTTTTCGGAATGAGAAATTTTCTGTGTCACGAATACGGCGACTCGGATCCCGAAGGCATATTCAACACGGTTAAGGAGGATGTTCCCATTCTTTTAGATGTTACCCGGAAGATATTGAAAGACATAGATGCAAACCCAGGCAATAGCGCTATTTAAGTAGGGATCTTCCGGTCCCGGTCACGTTTTTGCCCGTTTTCTTTCCCTTCGTCGTCACGATTTACGGCGACGGTCACGTTTGGGGCAGTTTTTCGACCCGAGGCCGTTGTGATTTATGCTAAAATTTCAGTATATTAGCGGAAATTATATACAAAGTATGAAACGATTCTTCTTGTTTGCCCTGGCCATGGCGGCCGTGATGGGGTGCGAAAAAGGACCGGCTCTGCTGGACCCTGCAAAGTTCGATGGCGAAGTTGACGGAAAAAAGGTGGCTCTGTACACCATCCAAAACGGGGATGTGAGCGTGCAGGTGACCAATTTTGGCGCCCGCGTGGTCTCGACATTTACCAAGGACAGGGACGGAAAATGGGCTAATATCGTGGTGGGCCACGACAATCTGGCCGATTATGTGACGCCTCCCGGAGAGCGCTTCCTTGGCGCTACGGTGGGTCCTGTGGCAAACCGCATCGGCGCGGCTCAGTTCACCGTGGACGGGGAAACGTACAATACCCCTGTCAACGACAACGGGAAGAATACGCTGCATGGCGGATTCATAGGCATCGACAACCTGGTATGGGATGTGAAAGCCGTGACGGACAGCTCCTTAACACTGGGTTTGCTGCATCCGGACGGCCTGGAGGGCTATCCCGGCAACCTGGACATCACCCTCACCTATAGCGTCAGCGCGGCTTCTGAGTTCGGCGTGTACGTTGAGGCTGTGACAGACAAGGCCACTCCGGTGAACATCACGCACCATCCTTTCTTCCGCTTGGGAGAGGGAAGCGTGGAGGATTACCGGATGTGGATCAAGGCTTCGGCCTATCTGCCCATCGACCCTCTGAGCATTCCCACCGGGGAAATTGCGCCGGTGGAGGGGACGCCCTTTGATTTCCGCACGCCCCACGCTATAGGCCAGTTTATCGGCAAGGATAATGAGCAGCTGCGCAACGCCAGAGGATACGACCACAACTGGTGCCTGGATAAAGAAACCGACGGCGTGGAGCTGGTGTGCAGCGTTGTGGACAACGAAACAGGCCGTTTCGTGGAGGTCCTGACCGACCAGCCAGGCCTGCAGTTCTACAGCGGCAACTTCTTTACCGGGGACGAATATCGCGGCTCCCTGGCCCTGGAAGCCCAGCGCTGGCCGGATGCCGTGAACCATGAGAATTTCGGCCAGGTGCTTCTGCAGCCCGGCGAAAAATATACTTCCACCACCCTTTACCGCTTGGGCGTGAAACCCGTCTGGGAGCCCGCGGGGGAGCGTATCCGCACCACCTGGGCCGATGAAGTGTCCCCGCAGAATGCCCGTCCGGAATATCCCCGTCCGCAGCTTGTGCGCAAGGATTGGAAGAACCTGAACGGCCTGTGGGACTATGCTATCGTCCCGGCCGACGCACCCAAGCCTTCCTACCGCGACGGCCAGATCCTGGTGCCCTTCTGCGCTGAATCGTCCCTTTCCGGCGTAGGCCTGAGGGTGGGCGAAAAGAACGCCCTCTGGTACAGGACTTCCTTCGACGTGCCCAAGGCATGGAAGGGCCGTGTGCTGCTGCACTTTGACGCTGTGGACTGGAAGACGCAGGCCTGGCTCAACGGCAAGGAATTGGGCATCCATACCGGCGGCTATACTGCTTTTTCTTTCGACATAACAGATTTCCTGGCCGAAGGCTCACAAGAGCTGGTAGTGAAGGTGCTTGACGGCACCGACAACGGCGAGCAGCCCCGCGGGAAGCAGGTTTCCAACCCCCACAGTATCTGGTACACGCCTGTCACCGGCATCTGGCAGACGGTCTGGCTGGAGCCCGTTGCCGCGGCCTACGTAAAGGACTACAACGTGGTGGCCGATATCGACGCCGGCACTATTACCGTCCTGGCTGATGTTGAAGGCCCCGCCGACGAAGTTTCCATCGTCCTGAAGGAAGGTGGGGAGGGCTATTCCACGCTTGACGGAAAGGCCGGGAAGAAGATTGCCGAAGTAAGCGTAAAGCCCGGCGAGGCAGCTGTGCTGGAGGTCCCCGGCGCCGAGCTCTGGTCTCCAGAGCATCCTTACCTCTATGCGCTTGAAATCCAGACGCTTGCCGACGGAAAAGTGCAGGACAAGGTATCGGCCTACACAGCCCTTCGTAAAAGCTCCGAAGTGAAGGACGCAGCCGGTTACCGCAGGCTGGGCCTTAACGGCAAGCCGTACTTCCAGTTCGGCCCGCTGGACCAGGGCTGGTGGCCCGACGGCCTTTACACTGCCCCCACCGACGAAGCTATGGTCTATGACATCGTGAAGACGAAGGACTGGGGCTGGAACATGATACGCAAGCACATCAAGGTGGAACCCGCCCGCTGGTACTGGTACTGCGACCGCATGGGCGTTGCCGTGTGGCAGGACATGCCGTCCCTCGCCGGCAATATTAAGGCGGAAAAAGGCGACCCCAATCCCCAGTGGGGACAGTGGGGCTACGACACCGGCTGGGACTATCCGCTCACGGAAACCGCAAAGGCTACATATTATAAGGAATGGGGCGAAATAATGGCTCAGCTCAAGAAGTACCCGTGCATCATGGTGTGGGTGCCCTTCAACGAAGGCTGGAGCCAGTTCGACACCGAAAAGGCCGTTGCATTTACATACGAACAGGATTCAACCCGCCTGGTGAATTCCGCTTCCGGCGGCAATTCCCGCCTCTGTGGCGACATCCTTGACGGTCACAACTACCCCAGGCCCACCATGAAATTCCGTTCCGAGGGCCGCCAAATCGACGTCCTTGGCGAGTACGGCGGCATTGGCTGCGCCATTCCTGACCACCTGTGGCAGGCCGACAGGAACTGGGGCTACAAAGGCCTATGTGCCAATGGAGAGGAAGTCCTTGCGAAGTACGAAAAATACGCCGACATGTTCATCCCTACCATCCTGGACGGCGTGTCTGCCGGTGTCTACACCCAGACCACCGACGTGGAGATCGAAGTGAACGGCATCATGACCTACGACCGCAAGGTAATCAAGGTGGACGAGGAGAAATTCCGCGCCATTAACCAGCGTGTGCTTTCCACGCTTAAGGATTAAGCTTTTTTATTCGTCGACTCGTATTCCCGCAGGGCCTGTATGGCCTTGGGCAAAACCACGAAGCGGGCCAAGGAATCCTGTAAATCGGCCTCTCAACGCAGGCCGAAGAGAAAATTCGCAGGGAAAACATAAAAGGAAAGGAAAAGGCAAACAATGCTCACTATGAAGTGGATAAAAAGGTACGGAAAGCCATTGCCGATATAGGAGGCACCATGCCTGAAGACCTGCCATCGGCAGAGAGCATTAAGCAGGTGGAAGCAAAACAAAAGAATCTTTTGAAAGAGTAGATTACCGTTATCTACGGGCGTCGATGATGCGTCCGTTCCAGTTTAAGCCGAAGGCGAAGTCATATACTGAGCCTTCGGCATCTGTATAGCAGCGCATGTCTCCAGGAGTGTCCTCGAACTGCTCCTCAACAGTGCGCATATCGGCCGGAAGCTGGCACGGGAGCTTGCCTACAGGAGCGAACTTGCCGCTGATTACGTCAAGCAGGGCGTTGTTGCATACGCCGAAGCCCAGCAGGATAGCATCGGCATAGGGCTCGACCTCGGCGGGAACAAAGGGACGGTCTACATGGATGACCAGGACAACGGGTTTGTCCCCCATCAGGGCCTTAGTATCCCGGACCATGTACATATCAGGCTCGTTGGAAGAGTATTCTGTCCGGCCTTTATAGCTGCGGTTGGCAGATGCCTCGGAAGGATCCCCGCCGGCAAGGCTGACCTCGCGGGCATATTCGGCCGTGTAGGGGCCCCACTGCAGGGAAATGGGATTGTAATGTCCTTCCTTTTCTCCATCGCCAGGCTGGATATAACCCCAGTGACCGTAGGGAGTCTTGATGGAAACAAGGGCGAAGTCGGCTTCTTCCGGGGATTCGGCAATGTCAAAATACCTCGACAGAAGTTCATGGGAGAAAGGATATTCGTCATACTCTTCCGTGGGCTTCATCCAATGTGTAAGGCCGGCAGGGACGTGACGAAGCGGCTCCCAGACCTTGGGACGAGATGCCCGGTCGGTGCCGGGCATGACAGGTAGCACATGCCCATGGTTTTTCAGCATGACTATGCTCTTGAGCTGGGCATCATAACCGGCGGCGACGAATTCCTTGCAGCCCACGATCTCATCGGCCTTTACGGGGTCCACGTAAGGGTTTTCAAAGAGGCCCACGCGGAAAATGTTCAGGAGCAGGCGGCGGGCGCTGAGCTCAAAGCGTTCACGGGCGCTTTCGACCCCATACTTCTCTTCCCAAAGCTTGTAAGCCTCCAGGCTTGGGCCATTGTCATAGACACCACCCAACTGGTCGCAGCCGGCCTCGAAGGCCTTCAGACGGCGCTCGGCGAGGCTGGCAGTTTCCATCCCCCAGGGGGTGCCCTTGTGCTGCCAGGCAACGGTATAGTCCTTTACAATGCCCCAGTCCGTGCAAACCACGCCTTCAAATCCATATTTGTCACGAAGAAGGTCCTGAATAATGTACTTGCTGAATCCGTTACCAACATTCTCTCCGCTCGGATCCTGATTGTAAGAAATTGTATAATAAGGCATAACGGCCGACGCCGAGGAGGTTTTGCCCTTCAGCTTGAAGGCCCCTTCGGTGAAAGGAATAAGCCCCAGCGCAAAGTTTCCACCTGGGTATACGGCATATTTGCCAAGGGAGAAATGGGCATCGCGGCCGCCTTCGCCACTTCCTCCGCCCGGCCAGTGCTTGACCATACAGTTGACACTCTGGTTACCCCAGCCGTCTTTACTTCCAGGTGTGGTCTGGAAGGCGTCGCAATATTCGCGGGCAATGGCGGCATTAAGCTCCGGATCCTCGCTGAAAGTGCCGTAGAAGCGGCGCCAGCGCGGATCGGTGGCAATGTCGATTTGGGGCGAAAGTGCCGTTGCGATGCCAAGCGCACGGTATTCGGCCGATACAACCTCACCGTGACGACGTATGACATCCATGTCAAAAGTGGCGCCCATACCCAGCTCACGCGGCCAGCGGGAAATACTGCTGCTGCCGTCCGGGTCGAACTCCCCGTCAGGCTCGTGATTGTAGGTGCTGGTATTGGTTTTCCCGTTAGTGTAATTGCGAGGGTCGGTTGAATTGTTGGCCGGGATGCCAAGGGGCATTGATTCGCACAGCGCCTGTACTTTATTGGCCCATGCTGCGCCGGCTCCGGGAGAAGAGATTCCGGCCACCAGAACATGGCGTACGTTGTCTTCAGAGAGGAATTTAATCTGTTTCTCACTGAGCTCCGGCTTATCAATCGTAACCGACGAAGAATAAATCATCAGTCCGCAAATCTGCTCCACGCTCATCTGTGAGGCAAGGTCCGCCGCCCGTTTTTCGGCCGGAAGCCGCCAGTCCTCATAAGGGTCCAGCGCACCGTTGCGGTTAAGGTCCTTGAACAGCAGATCCTTCTCCATTATTGTTGGAGCGCTGCTGTATCCCAGTACAGGGCCCTTGGTCTGGATTGCGAGCGTGTAGCCGTCGTGCGGCTCAAAATTAATCCTATTAGGCGTGCAAGAGACTGTCGCCGCAAAGCAAAAGATAAACAGTTTTTTCATCGTATTGTATTCCATACAAGTTTCCGTGCTTCGTCCGCATCATCTTCGGTCCCGGGAGGACAGAAGATGATGTCTTCAGGTTTTATGTCCAAGAGAGTATAGGCGTAACAAAGGGAGGCGATGTACTTGGGCATACCCTCCGCCAGGTGAGTGTTGTCCTGACTCCGTTGGAGAAGATAGCCGTATTGTGAAAGGGATTCATCGGCACGACAGGCCTCGATGGCCTTTCCCACGTTAATGCAGGCGTCCATTCCCAGTTCCCGGCATGCCTTTGGGGCGGCCTTCTGAATCAGCCTATACTGCTTACGGTAAAGCTTGTCCCATCCGGCCTGGTCCTTCGGCGTGCGACCGCCGTTATAGGCATCCACGGCCGCCTGCCGATAGTCGGTATTGCCTTTGGGATATGCAAACGGAACCATGAGCGCGGTCTTCATGCTATAGCCGCACATTGCCTTCACTTCGGCCATCAGCTCCTTTATGCCGCAGGATTCCCAAATGCCGCCGAAGGTGGCTTCCGGCTGAAATACAATCCAGTCCCAGGGCTCGTCCTTTACGATGCTTTCCAATGTGACTCCTATGCCGGCCAGGCCGTTTTCATAGCCCTCTGATGGCGTTTTTCTGGGATCTTCTGTTGCGGTATACTTCCAATACTGATAGGTAGAATGCACCTTCTGCTCCTGTCCGTTGTGAATATATACGTAGTTGGTATCGCTGATTCCATGCCACTGATCTACCAGCGTGCTGCCGCCCAGATAGCCGTGGCCTACAATCACCGGCTTTCCTGCGCTGGAAGCTATTGCACTTAGGTAGCGCATACTGTCACGGGTCCAGCTGTTTCCTACGCCCAGGATACGCAGGGTGTCAGACTGCTGCGCCGATGCGATGCAGGAAATCAGCAGAACCATTATTGTCAGCCGTTTCATTCTGAGTAAAGTTTGATGCGGTATATTCCAGAGACTTTGAAGCGTTCGTGGGCGGCTTTTTTGAATCGGCGCTGGTAAGAAAGGCCGTACATTGGGGCGGGTATGATTGTTCCGTCCGGCGCGGTGAAGTCATCCTGGTAAAGACGTCCGCGCAGGTAGAGCATATTGTGATGGCCGGTTTCATCACCGTTCAGCACCTGCCATACCTTTCCGTCGCGGAGTTCCTCGCATGATGCAAGATGTCCGCTGAAGCTGATCCAGGCGCCCACGCCGGCGATGATATATTCGTCGGGCGCCGTTTGGACGATGATTCCATGGGCGTTCTTCTCTCCATCAATGCAGTGAACGTAAAAAGTGTAATTACCCAGGGGAAGTGATAATTCAGCATCTTCCGGATCTACTTTGGGCTCCCTGTAGAAAGCGCGCATTGGATGGTCTTCGCAAAGAAGAGGCATCATCTCGGAAATGACACGGCACTCCTGAACATAATATGGATTATCGTAATTCTCCTCATAGCCGAAGGAGAAAATCCCTTTGGCGCCGGCTTCGCCCAGGGCGTACCAAAGCCTGCCGGCATCGCATTTGGTTTCAGGAATAAAGAGCGGCTGACCTTCAGCATACGCACCGCAGATGCGGCCAAAACCGGGATTGTAGATGTCAGGCGACACCCAGTCGAGATGTGGTGCGTGCTCTTTCCAGACGTCCAGGACGCATTCCCGAGGGCCGCCGTTGGGGTATTTCCCATAGGGGGCATCGGCCGCCTTGAGCCATGCGTTGGAGAACATAGGAATATCGTAGACTTCCTTACCGGCTACGGCAACTTGGTCGATATACTTTGCAAAAGCCTGAGCCATAAAGCGCTGCGGAGCAAGCGGGTCGGTATCGGTCTCCCAGCCGCCTTCCTGCCAGGCTTTCAGCCCTTCCGGACAGCAGTCCCTTTCGATAAAGGCGCCACATTCGTTTTCAACTTGAATACATACCACCCTGTGATCTTTGTCCGCCTTTTTTAGATGCGCCATCAAAGCAGAAAATGCAGCTTTGTCGGCTTCCAGAGCCTCTTTGCAAAATGGTGAAATGGCCGTAGAAACAGACCCGTCAGGGGCAACCGCGTAGAAACTGTTCTGCCTTATCCATAACGGCGGGTAAGAGGATTCACCGTTTTTCCAGGTGCCGAACCAGAGAAGGCCAAGGTACAGATCCCGCTTTTCGGCTGCTTTCAGCAGGTGGTCCACCAGCGAGAAATCAAACACTCCCGGTTCGATTTCTGTCTGTGCCCAGCTTACTGGCGCAAGAACAGCGTTGTAGCTCAGCGCTACAGCTATATCCAGGGAAGAATCCATGGATTCCGGCGTCGAGGCGTTGGAATTGTGCATCTCCCCTCCGAACAGCACTTGGGGGGCTTCTTGCCGTATCGTGCAAGACGCGGCGAGAATCATAAAGAGCAGGATAACAATCGTGTATTTTTTCATGGCAATTCTATAATCAAAACAGCATCTGCGCGAAGGGGACGCGAATCAGTCTCGCCCGTGAGTGTAATCTTTACGGGGCCGGCCTCAAATTCATATTCTCCGAGAGGTGCCCATTCCCCTTTGGTCTGTCCCACAAGCGGGATGGAGCGGGCATCCACGGTGATTTGATTGGCCTGGCCGGAGTTTTCTATTCGGTAATGCGTAATGGGCGCAAGCGGATCTTTCAAATTCAGATAAGAATACAGGGCGTAGTGTCCCGGTCTGGAAAGCTCACCTTCAAAGATAACAGGGGCATCTGGTTTCGAGGCCTGGAGTTCCAGATAGGTGGGACCGTAACCACGGTTTTTGCGGACGCGTTCCCAATTCGGCGCAGAAACCTTCCCGTCCAGGTCGTCAATCAGGATATCAGGTGCGGAACCGTCCAGGCAGGGATCGGCCATTATCCGGTCCCGAATATCGGCCGCCGGCACGTCCTGGAGCGGAATGCCTTCGGCTATAGCTTTGTCTGCAACCATGGCTGCCACCTGCCCCAGCGTCATGAATACGGGTTCCATACGGATGGAACCGAAGGCGATATGGCTGGCACTAAGGCACACCGGAACGGCAAGATTGGTACACTCGGCCCGTTTTGGGAGGATGGCACGAAGGGGAATCGGGTACGGTCCGGGTGTCTTGATCTGGACGTCCCCTTCGTTGCGCACCTGTCCGTCCACGACGATCCTCCTGCAATTGTGGGAATCCATCTGGTAAGCAGCCATGGCGACAGCGTCAGGGATATCCGTCCTTCCTTCACAGTCGGCCTGGGTGATGACATAATCCGAGACCATCCGGCGTCCTTCCCTAACGTACAGTTGCGGCGTCCAATGGCCGCTGCAGGGATACTCGTCCTTCGGAAGTCCCCAGCGCATGTATTCCGCCTGCAGAGATGACGGCACACGCGGATCCGTCTGCATAAACCACAGGAGCCCAATCGTATAGTCGTAATGCGCCTTCCAGATTTCGTGACGCCGCGCGTACGAGGCGGTTGGCCAGTCGTAGTTGCCGCCAATCAAATCGGTGGAAAAGCCTCCGAAGTTGTTGATGTCGGTCTTGCGGCAGGGCATATTGTCCCAGATAAAATATCTCGTTCCGTCGTCCTGTACCGCCAAAAGCCTTGCGAGGAGTTCGTAACGGGATGCATCGTATCCTTCCGGCTTCCGGAGGGGAATCTGATTCTCCAGGCTGTCGGTAAGGCAGATGCGAAAGTTGTATGCCTGCAACAGTGAGTCTCCTTCGCCTTCCTCGCCTGTCTTATCTGCCGATATGCCCCACAGCAGACCGCTTGTGCTGTCTCCGGGCTGTTTGTAAGGGTCTATCCCGTCCGGGAACTGATGATGCCTGGAAAGGTGACGGCCGTTCCAGGATTCGCCGTAGGTGATGGCGCTTTCGCGGCCGATGGTGTGGCTGACATCTGCGGCAGCCATCAGATCGCCTTCGTAACTGGCATCGATGAACATTCCGGCGCGGATGGTCTGCCGCTTCCCGCACCAATGCCCGTCCTCCCTTAAGGATTTGACACCTAAGGAAATGATGCGGGTATCCTGCTTTTCGACACCGCAGAGCCCGGTGCAGGTACGGATTGTTATGTGCGGATCGTCCAGATATCCATCAAATATTTCCGTGGCGACATGTGGCTCGAACACCCATTTCTCCAGAGTTCCATAATGCCCGCCGAGGTCCCGGTAGAACTTCCGTGAGAGTCCTTCCACGACTTGTTTGTTGCCAATGTCAGTCTGGCCGAGTCCGCCTGTAGTCATTCCTCCGATATGCCCCGTAGGCTCGATAATGACGACGCTACGCCCCAAAAGGGCGGCTGACTTTGCTGCAATCACACCGGAAGATGTGCCGCCATAAATGCATATATCATAATCGTCCACCTTAGCCGCGCAGGCAGTCAGCAGCAGGGACAGTATGACAGCGAGGTATTTCATTGTGATTATTTACTCTTTGACAGACAGGAATCCGGCATTCCAGGCACCAAGCTTAGGGAGAGTAACGAATGCAGAGCCATCCTCCCTTTCAACGCGAAGCCCCACCGGCTTTCCCTTCATTTCATGCCAGGAGACATTTATGACGCCTTCCGGCAACCCTGTAAGGCGCAGCTTAACGGGACCCTGGCTGTCGATCCGGACATTCAACAGCCCCACAGTCCGCAGATTCCCCTGTGCGTCAATTCGTGGAATCACGAGGCCGATAAAGGGCGAACAACATGTAACTGGGGAGTCAAATGCCTCGCGCAGTTGCTGCACTTGGGCGGATGTTTGTTTCGTCAGATTCGGCCTGCCCAAATCTACATCGTCAAGCGCGCCCAGTTCTTTCCCGGGGCCGGGCAGGACGGGAATTCCAGTACAGCCGAAGGCATAAAGCCTCTCGCAGCCAGCCTCTGTGCCGAGCCCGACGGGGATGGTTCCCTCATTAGCCCTTGCATAGGCCCTAAGCATAGGAATTCCCTCAGCAATAGGCTGTAGCATAGTCTTAGAATAAACCTCAGCGCTCTCTCTTTCCGGCGCCATCACGAATAGGCTCAGCTTGTCAAGGCCGTAGGCGAGAGCCGTAAAGCCCTCCACCAGCACGCCCTGCGGGGTGCGTGAACCGTAGACTCGGGGCGAAGTCTCTATCTCGGGGCACCACTCCGTAATCCAGTCGTGGTCGCCCATCAATTCCCGGAAACGGGCCGATTCCATACTTTTTATTACCTGCGGCGCTGCATTAACGTCATCAAAGTAAGAGCCTCCGCCGGGCCTGTAGCCGCATTCCTTGCCGCTGACCTCATGCAGCGTGCGCAGAATTGCGGTCTGTACCTTAACTGTTTCGGTCTTTCGGCTGCCCTGCAGACCGAATGTGGTTTCCGGGGAGATACGGGTGAATTCTTCGGCGATGATGCGGGCAATATTTATAAGGGAAGATGTGCAGAATGATTCCCATTGTTCCGCGACGGCGGGATTATTCTCCACAGCCTTAAGCAGCGTCTGCGCCGTCCAATGTGAGTTGCTGAAATAGTTGAAATCAGTGATACATCGCTTGCACCAGCATCCTATAGGAGACTCCTTGGTGGTGGAAGGCTGATGATTTCCGTAACGCAGGTCATCGTCGATCCAGACGCTGCGGGGGTGGCATTCTGCGTAGATCTGTGACATCCGGTGGATATATTCAAGAAACTCCGGATCGCGCGGGCAGCTGGAGAACTTGTTTACAAGACCGGAGTAACCGATCCAGTGGGTCCATGTGAGCGCGCTGTACAAATGTTCCTCACCCACCGCCAGTTGATCTCCATGTCCGATGGTCATCTGAATCTGGAGGGATGTGCCAATCCCAAGTTGCTTAAGCTGATCTGAACCGTGCTTAATCCGTTCTGCCCTCTCGTGCATAGTTTCGTCATCGGCAAACCCCAGTCCGGTGGAAAACCACACCTCGTCGCAGCACCCCGGGCTGTCCTTGATGGCCCGGTACGATTTCTCCCAATTCTCGTCGGAATAAGTCGCCGTTCCGCGAAGCCGAAGCATCACCAGAGGGTCGCTCTCCTGCTCTGCCGAAGGATGGCTGCATGCGAAGAGTAAAGCTATAGAAGCTAAAATAGAAAAGATGTGAAGTCTCGGCATATCTACAAATTCAGCAGCATATTTGGGAGAATGGTTTGTATCATCTTCTCCGGAACACCGCAGTTGCGGGCAATTTCGGGCCAGCGTGCTGCGCTATCACAGACCTGGTCAATGATTTCTGGAGCATTTTTGATATTGTTGGAACTGGCGAATGCAAGTAAATCGGTGCGGCCGATTCCATCAAACTTTCCGTTTATAGACATTTGATGAGTGGATGTCCAGGCTCCCTCAGGGTTATATGCATAACCCATGTCGTATGCGGGAGAGAGTCGCCACTTCCCGTCCATTCCCATCAGAAATGATATGTTTTTGGTATGGTCATCCTGATTCCGAACCACTACATTGAACACCATGCGGCGGAACATCTCGGCTGCTTCGGCGTACGTCAATTTAAGGCGTCGCATTACATTAAATGCCTGTTCATACGAATAAGCCCTGTGAATCCGATGGTCGAAGTGGGCTAAACCGCAAAGTGTTTGCATATGAATCTTTTTCCCATCCCTGCGGTCGAAGCGTTTTGTAAGGAAATGGGCCCTCCCGTTTTCCTCAATAAGGGAGCATCCCGTCATGTCTATTCCACACTCGCGGGCCAACTTTGCGAAAGAATACTCCAGCCTGCCATAGTTTTGGGTGTCGCGAAATCCAGCTTGGGCAGACACGCCGTCCAACTTTATTAGATAATAATCAAAGCCTTCCGGAGCATCAATCTGGCCGGAGCGCACCTCGCCAGTTTCTTTGTTATAGGCAATGATTGCTTTTGCACGCTGGCCGCCGGCCGATGTCCCCAGCCGCAGTATTTCGGCTATTGCCTTTTTCTTATCCTCCTTAAGGTTGGCGCCAAAAGCTTCTTTATTGGACAAGGCCTCACGGGCTACTTCTACCAGGGAATCAATCTCTATCTTTAGGTTAGGATTGGCGTCCGGCCCTGTGGCTGGCTCAAACTCCATTGCACCCATACAGCGCTTGCCCAAGAAGCACAGTGACTCGACAGGGTTCCCGGAAGTCCTTCCTGTCAAGGCCAGCCAACGGTCAAACAGCGCACGTCCGTACGTATCCGGCAAAGCGTCGGCAAGCATTCCTGGAAGTCCGTTGAAGGTGTCCCAGTTCAGAGAGCCGAAGGAATATACACGTCCAGTCTGAACAGGCATCATCAACGGCGACGGCTCTAGCCCCCTTTCGACAAAGGAAGGGTCATACTCAAATCTTGCCAGATTGTACTGGCTGTCCCATACGAATGTTCCGACATCGGGGCCGAACATTCGCAGCCTGGCGCTGTTTACCATTCAGACTCCTCCTCTTTTGCTTTAATACTTCCAGAGGCCCTCTTTCTACTATGCTTCACAGTCGAATTCTGGAGTGCATAAATCTCCGACGGGCTCATTTGCCGTTCGTTTACCAAATCTTGTAAGCTGTCCAGAAAACCAAGAGTTCGGATTATGCGGAGAAACGATTCAAACGAGCCTATCTCTCCTCCCTCGATTTTCTTAATCGAGGACAGAGAGACTTGCGAAGAGTTTGCCAGGCTTTGCTGCGTGATGTTTTGCTTAAGCCTTGCCGACTTGAGTCTGCTGCCCATACGCCACTGAATCTGAGTGTCCGAAAGCATGTAAATATCTTCCATAATAGACTAAAATTAAACTATTACGCGGCAAATATAATAATTATAGTTTAATTTTCAACCATTGCTCGTTATAAACCGAAACCGAAATCGTAAACGTTGCCGTCGGAATCGGTCCAGGGGGCCATATCCTGAGGAACATCTTCAAGCTGGCGCTCCACTTCTGCCATGGAGGCGGGGAACTGCATTGGAAGGCGGCCGGAAGGGGTGCGGGCGCCGGAGACCAGCTCCAGGAGGGCCTTGCTGCGAACGCCAAAGGCTACCAGGATGGCATCGGCCCAGGGCTCGAATTCCATAACAACGGGACGGGTGGTCTGGAGCAACACGACGACGGGCTTGGCGCCCATCGCGGCCTTGGTATCCTTTACAAGCGCAAGGTCGGTCTCATTTTCCACCTTGATTGTACAGCCCTTGTAGGAGCGTTCGCCTTCGCGAGCTTCTGTGGCCGTATAAGGTGAATACTGAAGAGAAATCGGCATATACTGCCCGTCCTTATAGCCGATACCGCCTTCCGGCTCGGTAATGGCCACAAGTGCAAAATCGGCCTCTTGCGGCGCTGGGACGAGGGTATAATACTTGGCAACTACAGACGTATCCACCGAATAACCCACGTACGGAGCTTTTTTCAAACGTCCGGTCATGGAATATACGCCAGGAATGCGGCGCTGGGGCACGTAGACCTTTGGACGAGATGCCCGGTCGGGGCCGGGCATGACGGGAATTACGCCGCCGTGGTTCTTCAGCATCACAACAGATTTTACCTGCGCCTCTTCGCCCCGGGCAAAGGCCTCAGGGTCGGAAAGCACTGCTTCTGCATTGTCGACATCCACATACGGATTTTCAAATACCCCCGTGCGGAACATCGCTTCAAGCACTTTCCGGGCCGAACACTCCCAGCGTTCCCTGGCCGATGCTTCACCATATCGGGCGCACCAAAGCGGCCATGCCTGCATGATTTCGTCAGCCATGACCGAGCCGCCAAATTCGTCAATTCCTGCCTCCAACGCCTTGAAGATGCGCTGCCCAACGGTCAGATCTTCCACTCCGTAGCATTTGCCGCCCGTGGTGAGAGGGTTTCCGTTGTAGTCCGGCACAATGCCCCAGTCCGTACAGACAATACCCTTATATCCATAACGCTTAATCAGCAGGGAATCAATCATAAAAGAACTGTAGCTGTTGCCAACGTTCTCCCCGCAAGGATCCTGCCTGTATGAGATTGTATAGTACGGCATGATGCCGGCGGCGCTCAAGTCAAAGACATCCATGTGCGTTTGCAACCTGCCTCCGGGGAACACCCCGTATTTGCCGATGGCGAGGTGCGCATCCCTTCCGCCTTCTCCTGTACCGCCGCCCGGCCAGTGCTTCTCTATGCAGTTTATCTCCGGCTGCATCTCGTCAATATAGGCCGATGCCATAGCGTGTACAAGATCCGGATTTTCTCCGAAAGTTCCGGGAACGCGCCTCCAGCGCGGTTCCGTTGCAAGATCAGCTTGAGGCGACAGGGCAGTGCGGAAGCCCAGTGCCTGATACTCCAACTTCACCGTAGCAGCAAAATCGCGCACTACGTCTGTATCAAATGTGGCTGCCAGTCCCAGCGGCGTAGGCCACTGAGAACATACGCCCCCGCTTCCCGCATTGTACTCGTCCGTGGCCTTGATCTCATTACGGGGGTCCGTCGAATTGGCGCAGGGAATGCCGAAAGGCTGTGCCTCCACAAGAGCCTGCACTTTGTTGTTCCAGCGGGCGATGGTCCCGGGGCCGTCAGAATGGGCCAACAAAACTTGGCGAGTGTCAAAATTCACCAGAGCGTCCCGCAGACGGTCGCAGATATCGGAAGGCTCAGCTCCGCTCTCTGAATACGGCAGTCCGTTGTAAGTAATGCCGGAAACGCTCATGGACGAAATGCCAGGAACGTTTACGGTGTGTCCGTTGGTCATCATGCCGGAAAGATATTCGGGAGGCAGCTTTGCGGCCAGATCTTCCGCCCTTTCAGCGGGCGTGAGCCTCCAGTCCTCGTATTTGTCAAGTACCCCGTTGCGGTTGAGGTCCTTGAACATGAGGCCCTTCTCCATTATCGTCGGCACACTGCTATAACCCAGAACCGGTCCCTTAGTCTGGACAGCGAGCGTATATCCGTCGTGCTCTTCCAGACTGACTTCATTTGGCGTGCAGGATACCACCGTCGCCAGAAAAAGGATAATGCTAGTCTTTTTCATACCTGTGAAGTATTTCCATAATCGGATCCTTCACGGATTCCATCCAGAGAGTGTAGCCGTAAGAGTCGGGGTGCGTACCGTCGGAGGTGGCTTCGTGGCGCTCCGAAGTGGCATTTGTGGTATTGACCCAATAGACATTGGGATACTTTGCGACCATCTCAGTCATTAGTTTTTCGGCATTCTCACGTTTGGCGTGCTCCTTGGCGTCGTATGAGTCGCTGAAATTGCGTTTTTCCCTCCGGATGGTCTGCAGGAAAATAAGCGGAACGCCAGGCTTGGCCTCTACAAACTTCCGGATAAACGGTTCCAAACGCTCCTGAACTTCTGCCGGAGTAGGATTTGAGAAAGCATCAAAAACATACGCGTCCACATCGGCCTTCACCAGGGCATCGGCGAAGTATGGTTGGAGCTTGCAGTTGCCGCTGAAGCCGAAGTTCATGAAATTCATGCCACTCTCACGGCTGAGCTGTGCCTCCCAGGTCATCGCGCATCGGCCTGCACCGGAGCCTTGGGTGAACGACGAACCGAAGCAGGCAATTCGGCCTTTGAAGGGAACGGGGGCCGATTCTATCCATGTCCCGTCGTCGGTAACTATCTCCAGCGATGCAATCCTGGAAGATAGGGGCAGGTAAAGGATGCACTGCTTCTCTTCACTGCCTGAATCCGGAATCAACTGCACCTCATGCGGGACATCGGCATCATACTTTTTGGGGTATCCGTTCCCGGCCCACATCCATCGGCCATCCGGTGCCTTCATATAAAGGTCGAAGCCGCGGGCTGCGATAGTGGCGCTGTTGCCTCCTACGGCCCCGCTGCCGCGATAAACGACCCTTACGCCGATGCTTTTGGAATTAGTGGAAAAGGCAACAGCCAGGCCGCTGCTCTGCTTTGCCTGGTTCTTCTCTCCGTCAATCATCCCGGGAAGCGGATCTACACGGTCATAAGGATGCGCTGTCTGAAAAACCTTTCCGAAAAATGTAAGGTTCTGTACATCAGTATAATTCTGCGCCGATGCAAGGCATGAAATCAGCAGTGCAAGTATGGTCAGGCGTTTCATTCTGTTCACTTATTTGCGGGAAAAACTCTGTCGATTATAAGGGCGATTGCTCCGTCGCCGGTGACGTTGCACGCGGGGCCGTATCCGTCAAGAGCAAGATATATGGTCATAAGGAGGGCTGTCTGCTCAGGGCTGAAGCCAAGGATGCTTTCGAGAAGTCCGACGGATGCCATAAGGACGCCGCCCATCACGCCGGGCGAAGCCACTGTGGCGATGGCCTGCATCAGTATAAAGTTGAAATACAGAGCAAAGGGGATGGGAGTTCCGGTGATATAGGCAACGGCGGTAGCGGTAGCGGCCAGTTTGATGGTGGAGCCGCACATATGCACGTTGGAGCACAGTGGAATGGTGAAATCGGCTATGTCCTCACGTACGCCGTTCTTAAGTGTGCAGCGCGTAGTAACTGGAATAACTGCGCTGGAAGAGCAGATGGAAAAGCCCGTCAGGTAGGCCGGGAACATATTCCAGAGACACTTTAAAGGATTCTTGCGGGCAATAGCGCCGGCTATGCAATACTGAATCACCAGGTATAGGATGGAAAGGGCTACTCCAGTCAGGATAATCTTGGCCCCGGAGCCCAGTACAACTGCAATCACGCCCTTTGCGCTCATCTCGCAGATCATGGTGAAGATGTAGAAGGGGAGCAGGGGAATGATCACCTTTTCCATCGTAATCTTCACAATTTCGCCAAACTCGTCAAAGCCTTTCTTCAGCTTTTCAGTACCGGTATAGATAATTCCGAGTCCGATCATAAAGGAAAGGCAAAGGGCCGTCATGATGTCGCAGATAGGCGGAATCTTAAGGTCGACGTATGGCTCAAAGGTCTTTGCCGCTACAGCCTCGGTGGAAAGCTCGCCCGGCGTAAGGTAATGCGGAAACAGGATGCTGCCGCTGCCGTATGCGAACAGGCCCGCGCAAACGGTCGATGCATAGGCGATAAGCACTACCGCAAGCAACATTTTCCCGGCGCCTTTTCCCAGATTGGCAATGGCCGGAGTGACAAGGCCTATTACCAAAAGCGGCACGATGAACTTCAGGAGCTGGGCTATCAGGACGTTGAAAGTCTTGAAAATGCGCACTATTACATCTGGAGCGACAAGCCCCAGAAGCGCCCCCAGTAAGATGGCGATAAGTACCTTTACAAACAGGCTGAGTTTAATCTTTTTCATCTAGTACTTCAAATCAGAAATAAGAGGGAAATGGAAAGCCGGATAATGCAGTGTGCCGTCTGCGGTAGGGAATTTCTTCCTTAGGACGGCATAGCTTTCTACGGTAAATCCGTCCTCGAAGATATGGTCGGAGCGTCCTCCCTGGATTTTGCCCTCGTCCACCGAATTGCTGCAATCCTTGACTTTTATGGCGCCCTCGTCCAGGGTACCCTCGTCATTCATTACATTGTGCACGTCCAGCCAGACGGAAGAATTCATCATCTTGCCGCCGTCAGAGCCGGGAGCATTATGGGCCGATACTGCAATGATGGACGGCATTCCGAATGGCACTACGTCGTTACGCATCAGATCCAGCAGATTCTTGGCCGTGGCCACGTTAATCTCCGGATACACAACCTTTTGGCCTTTATCGTACTGAGTAGGGCCGGCCAGAGACGCACTTGTGAATATCAATTCTTTTCCAGCCGATTTATCGTACAGCTTCACCCACATCATCGAGGTGTTGGCCGAGCCGTATTTCAATTCAGGAGCCCTTCCCGGCTTGTCGAAAATGCCGCTGAGCCAGTATATCCCCCAGTCCCGGAGTTCGAAGCGGGAGGCGCGCCAGATAATGGCATTGCCATTGGCCATAGTCCCTTCCAGAGGGTAGTTCGGGTTGGCATTGGAAAGCGCCAGCCACTCGTAGTCGCCACCTCTTTCCTTAAGGATGTCGATAAACGGGCTCACTCCGTCCCGGCGTCCGGCAATGGTGTCACAGACGTCCTGGAGGCCCATTATGTCGCAGTCGGCATCAATGATGGCATCTGCTACCGCCACGGCAGAATAGCGCCACATCCTCTGCGGGGAGCAGTTTCCCTTTTCGGCCTGAACGCGGCGGTTGAAAGAATTGGAAATCTCATAGGACCCGACGCGTATCGGGGTCTTGGGAGCGGCGGCGAGATTCCCGTTCAAGCCGGGAATGACGGTCAGGTTGAAAATGACGAGTAATAGTATTGTAAGCGCTCGTTTCATAGCTCAAAATCTGCCCAGATGGGATAATGGTCGGAGATGAAGTTGATATGGAGATACTTCCGGGTGTCCACTTTGTAGTTTGTACACTTCCTGAAGCCTTTGTAAAAGATATGGTCGATTACGCCTGTCCAGGACTTGCCAAAGCCGTTGAATGTGTATTTGGTGTCGGAATAAACCGCAGTGGAACGGGCGTCTTTCATCTCTTTCTGAATCCTTGCGAGCGCCTCATTGTCCAGCATACTGTTAAGGTCTCCCACTATTGCAACCGGAAGCTTCCGCTGATTGATTTCGGCCAGCCTGTCCAGAATCAGGTCCATACCCTTGACACGGGCTTCCTGCCCCCTGTGGTCCAGATGTGTAGTTAGGAAAATGAACTCTTTCCCACTATCTTTCATCTTCATCCTGGCCCATACCGCAGTGCGTTTGTACCTTGCGTCCCAGCCTATGGAGCAGGTGTCGGGCGTCTCGCTGAGCCAAAAACCACCCCATTCCACCAACTCAGTGGTCTGGGTATTATAGAATATGCTGGGGCATTCCCCGGTGTTCCCTCCTTCTCTGAAAAGGCCTACGTGGGCATAGGTGGGGCACTCCCTGTCCATGTATTCCAACTGGTCGTGAGTAATTTCCTGGGTTCCCACAACGTCGGGCTGTACGTCGTCGAGCATGGCCGGAATGGCGAACTTGCGATGATCCCAACCGTTCTCCCAGTCGGCATTGTTGTTGCGGTAGCGTACGTTGAAAGACATGGCGCGGACCGTCTTTTTCTTTTTGGCGGGAGCGGGAAGCCCGCTGGGGCTGTAGTCCCTGAATTCCATGTTGCAGGTGAGCGGCAGATGGTCGGAAGGGTAGTGGAGAGTCCCGTCGGCAGTGGGAAACTTGCTGCGGTCTATCACGTAGTCCAGCGGCCGGAACATGTTGAACATGATATGGTCAGGCCACCACTTGCTATAACCGCTTTCGTCCTTTTTGTCCTGGGTACCCCAGGTCTTAGCATCCGCGCTCAGTCTGTTCGCGTACTTGAAGTACAGCCTGGCATCCATGAAACGGGCCTGGGCAAGTGAAAGAAAGTGCTTGCCGGCATCATCTACGTTCATGTCTCCTACCAGGATGGACGGCATGTCGTCTGGGATATTCTCATAGGCCCATTTGCGGAGCATTTGGGCGTTGTATTTGTTGCCTTCGTGGCTCCAGGACCCGTCCTCCTGTTTCTGGGATACAAGCAGGTGGGTGCTCAGGAAATAGAACTCACGACCAGACTCCCTGTGCCTGAAATGCCCCCATACGGTGGGACGCATGGAGCCCTTGGGCGCATCTTCAGCCATTTCGGGCTTGTCGTAAACGCCGGCCATCCAGAATATTCCGCTTTCAAGGCATTCAAAGACCGAAGGCTTGTATCCGATGGCGTCATCGTAGGAAATATGGCCGTGGGTAGTGTTGGGATACAGAATCCACTCATAGTCAAAGCCACGGTCTGCGACCAGCGCACGGATATTCTGCGGTCCGTTCCAGATGCTGTCGCACACTTCCTGCAGTCCCATGATGTCGCAGTCCAGATGCACTATCATGTCGGCTACGGCCCCTGCGCTATTGCACCACAGACGCTGCTCACTTACGGCGTCGCTGCCAGTGACATTCTTCAGGCGTGAGTCGGAAGTGAAAATATTGTATGTTCCCACTTTGAACTTGGGCATGGGATTCTGCGCCGATGCCAGAAGGGACAGCAGAAGGGAAAGGAGTATGAGGGTTCGTTTCATATCAGTTATGGGGTACACTCGCTTCGCTCGGTATGACAATTCCGGCCCAGCCGCCGCCGGGGGCAAGCTTTATGGTAAAGGAACCGTCGGCGCTGAATAAGCGCTTTTGCCAGTCTGAAGCATTTTCAGATGCGTCAGGACCGTCTTCCCAGGCCTCAACGCTTGCAGAAGTCAGACCAAGTGACGACAGGTCTACGGTGAATTCCCGGGCGCTCCAGTCAGTAAGTGCCCCGATGTACCAGGTATCTCCTTTCCGGCGGGCAGTTACGATATACTCTCCTACGGAGCCTTCCAGCACACGGGTTTCGTCCCACACGGTAGGTACGCGATACAGGAAATCGGCGCATGCGGGGTCTGATTCGTATCGGGAAGGGGAGTCGCACAGCATCTGCAGCGGGCCGCGGAAGACCACGTATTCCGCAAGCTGACGGCAGCGAGTGCCCTGGCTCATGGGAGCAATCTTGCTGGGTGAGAAGCTTTCTTTAGTGCCGTTCATGAAGGCACCGGGCGTATAGTCGGCCGGCCCTGCCAGGAAGCGGATGAATGGAGCCGTAACGTCGAAGGTCACCATGTCATAGAAGGGAAGCTCCCGTTTCCGCATCTGTTCCTGGCCGAAGATCCCCTCGTAGTTTAGCACGTTGGGAAAGCGCTTCTGGAGCCCCGTAGGAGGAGGGCAGCCGTGGAAGTCTACTACTAGATGGTATCGGGAGGCGGTTTCGGCCATCTTGAACATCGCTTCTTGGACAATCTGGTCGTTGCGGTCGAAAAAGTCTATCTTGAAACCGGCAACACCCATTCCCGAATAGTGCCTGCATATATTCTCGATGTCCTTTGCAAAGGCGTTATATCCCGACCAGAGTATTATGCCGACGTTTTTCTTTTTCCCGTACCGGATTATTTCCTCAAGGTCCAATCCTGGGACTACAGCGAAAAGGTCGTTGGCGAACTTGACCGCCCAGCCTTCGTCCATCATGACATACTCGATGCCGTGACGGGCTGCGAAATCAATGTGGGCCTTGTAGCTGTCAGTATTTACTCCGGGAGTGAAATCCACGCCGTCCAGGTAGAAGCCATTCCACCATTCCCATGTGGATTTGCCTGGCTTCACCCATGAGAAATCGCCTTCTGGGGCAGTTGCGAGTCGCGTGACCAGGTCGTTTGCTGCCATCTCCCTGTCGCTCCGGGCTATGCATATAACCCTCCATGGGAAGCAGCGCGGCTTCCCGTCGCAGGTGGCAATATAGTTCTCGCGGACAGTCACGATCATCTGCTGGCTCCGCTTGCCGCCCTGCTCCTCGCTGGCCGGATAAGCAGCGAAGCGGGATTCGAAGCCGCTACCGAAGGGCTTGAGGAACATGCCGGGGTAGGAAACCACATCCGATTCGGCAATGACCATCCTTACTGGGCCATCTTGCACAAGAGCTGGCAATACGGCCAGAGGCGGTTCCCCGTCCGTCAGGGGGAGTATAGCTTTGTCCTCGGGGCCCGGGGCCGTGTCAAGAAGAGCCTTACCGGCTGCCCAGATAGGAAGACCGGTTCGGGTGTACAGGTTCTCGAAGTCATCCTGGAAGGGATCCGTGTTCTTGTGCGTGTATGAAAAAAGCGCCTGTGCACCGCCGTTGAAACGGAAGTCGGCCATTTCATCCATTACCTTGAAAGGCTGGCGTCTGGAGGTGAGCCATCGCCATGCAACGCCATCGTCAAATGCCCTTGCTTCCAGGGAATACCCCTTAAACTGCAGTACAAGGGAATTGTCGGCCTGCATTACCCTCAGTGGCTCGCTCTTGTCGAAAACCGTTCCGTCCGAGAGGGCCATGGAAATGGGCGAGGCGCTCACTACTTCCCGTCCGTCGCACAGCACTCGGTAGAAGATGCCCTGTTCCCAGGAAAGATCGATGCGGATGCTGCCGTCAGGAGATTCAGCGCCTTCCCATTTTATAGGAAGTGGCGCAAAGTCCACCGTCGCCGTAATGGGTAAGTGGTCCGAAGGATAGTGCAGCGTACCGTCGGCAGTAGGGAAGCGGCGGCGGTCGATCGAGAAGTCGCTGGCCGAAAAACCATTTATCATTATATGGTCCGGATACCACTTGCTATATCCCGATTCGTCCTTCATGTTCTGCGTGCCCCACGTGCGGTCTTCCGCACTCAGGCGGTCTTCAGTCTTGAATATCGTGTAGACATCCTCCCAGCGGCCTCTGGAAATGTTTATCCAGTCGGGCGAGTTATGTGCGACGTTGAGGTCTCCCACCAGTATGGACGGTGTGTCAAGGGGTACCAGGGCTTCGCTAAGGCGGCGGATTTCCTGAAGGTTCAGGATGTTGCCGCGGTTCTTGGGCCATTCGTCGTCCTTATACTTGGTTGGCACTACCGTATGGGTAGACATGAAGTAGAATTCGCGCCCCGAAGCTTTGTGTATCAGTCGCGCCCACACAAGAGGCTTGCAGATGTGCTTGGGCTCACCCTTTCTTGTCTTTGGCTGGTCAGGGTGTCCGCCCGTCCAGAATATTCCCGTAGCCAGCGTGTCGAATACGGCCGGTTTGTAGGCGATGGCCACGTCGTAAGAAATGCCTTTAGACGTGTTGGGATACAAAATCCAATCGTATGCATCCGTGTGCCTGGCCACCATATCGCGGATCCCCAGGTCACCCTTCACGCCCCAGATACTGTCGCACACTTCCTGTATGCCGATAATGTCGCAGTCCAGGGACACAATCATGTCGGCCACTGCGGTGGCGCTGTTGCACCAGTAGCGCTGAGGCCCGGCAATCACACCCGCCTTGCCCTTTTCCACGAATCTCCTGCGGGAGTCAGAAGTGCAAAGATTGAAGCTTCCTACTTTTATGGCCTGGCCGAATGCCGCCAGGGGAAGCAGCAAGCTAAGGATGAGTACGGTCTTTTTCATTAGTTCACTGTGATTACACCTTCGGCTGTATCGTTGCCTGTTTCAGTATTGGTTACGCCGTTATAAAGTCCGGTAAGGGGTTCTGCAAGGAGGGTCGAGTGAGTCGGAATGTCGATTGTAATGACTCCGTTGAACGTATTCCCGGAAAGGGTGATTGAGCTCACAGAATCATCGTCCTTGGAGTAGCCCAGGATGCCGCCGCAGCGCACTACTCCGGCCTTGGATCCGTCCATCAGGATGCTTCCTGAACTGATGCATGAGCTTACCTTGTCGGTAATTACACATCCGGCGATGCCGCCGATGTTATGGTCCTGGGTCGTGGCTGCGCTTTCGTGCAGGGTGCCGTAGTTCGCGCAGCCTTCCATGCGTCCGAGCGCCTTTCCGGCAATTCCGCCCATGGAAATTTCACCCGTAAGGCTTGTGCCGGAAGCAATGACTATGTCTCCGGAATTAACATCGGCCTTGAGCGTGCTGGTGTGCTTGGAATCCATCAGGCCGATTATGCCGCCGGCGTTAAGGCCCTTGACGGTGCCGCTTATGGAGATGGGACCTTCATTTGTGCAGTTTTCGATGTAGATTGCATCGGTGCTGGCGTAATTTCTGCCGATAATGCCGCCAACCTCGACTAGCGCGGAGCCGTCGCCCACTGCTGAAATCGCAGCCTTGTTAACGCATCCCGTCAACGTTCCGCGGGGAGCATAGCCGGCAAATCCGCCAACGCGCAGTTCCTTGCCCCACTGGGTGTAGCTGATGCTGCCTTCCGTAACGCAGTTCTGCACGGTGGCATATGTGTAAAGTCTGTTGGCCAGTATGCCTGCCCAGAATATGCTTTCGTCACCGACGATGTCGTTCTTTGAGGAGATGCTGATATCGGAATTCAGGGTAAGGTTGCGCACGCAGCCGATGAGCTCGTTGCAGAAAGCCTTCCTAAGACCGGAAATAGTGTGCCCTGCGCCGTCGAAATCCCCCTTGAATCCCTCCATGGGTGTCCAGGTGGCGTCTCCGACGATGTCGGCCGACAGCCTTGCCTTGAGAAGCAGTTCTCCGTCAGCCACTCTGGAAGCGAAGGCCTTCAATTCGCTGTAGTTTGATATGAGAGTGACGGGTTCGGCGTTTGCGACGAACTCTGTCGAAGGAATCTCGTATACTTTCCCCGCGCCCAGCTTTACCACGCCCTTAAGCGCCGTAATTACCATTACGGACCCGTCAGAGGCGGTTATTTCAAATACTACCCCTTTGGACTGATATGAGCGGGCAACGGCAAACATGAAGGTTTTGCCGCCCGACAGGCTCACGCCGCCGGAGGGCAGGCGAAGGTGAACGGAAGTCACTCCGCTTTCGGCCCTGAGAGCGCCGCTGGAAAAATCTACGGCGAAACTGCCGGCCAGGAGAGAACCGTCGGCCGAAGAAACGCTGATATCCTTTATGGTCTTGGAACCGGTGAGAGTAATGGAAATGATTGCCGTCAGGTGATGCATGCTGAATGATGCGTCTCCGGAATACGAATACATCGGAACCGATCCGTCGGCGATGCCACCGTTCACGTATGTCTGCACAGAAGGTATTTCCACAGCATCGGTGCGGTTGTCAGCCGCTCCGTAGATAATCCTATATGGGGGCGTGATGCCTTCATTGAAACTGAAGGAAGCAGTGCTGCTGCCGCCTGTCTCAAGTGCTTCTGAGTCCACTCCGTTCACGCGAATCTTGTCCCCTGCGCGCCACAGTATCGGATAAGTGCTTCCGGATTTGGGCCCCAGCGAGGTCTTCGTGAGGGCTGGCGGCATGGAAGCCGTAAGCGTTGACTTTTCTGCGGGGAAAGGCTCCTTTGCACAGGATATGGCCGCAAAAACGGCGGCAACTAATGGTAAAATACTTCTTCTCATAATGCCGCCCTCCTAGAAATTGATGATTGTCTTGATGGGGAAATGGTCCGACGGCCAATGCTCCGTACCGTCGGCAGTCTGGAACTTCTCGCGTGCTACCTTGTAGTAGGATACGGTGCATCCGTGGATAAGTATGTGGTCCGGCCGCCATGTGCCGATTGCAGTTTCGGCTTTGTCGGAGTTCATGGTGCCGGGGTAGCGTAGTTCCGTGAAATCCAGGGTGCCGTCGGCTTTCATGATGTCTCGGCAGTCTTTCCAACGGCCGGAGATGAGAATATTGTAATTGGCGGCGCCGGAGTCGCAGTTCATGTCGCCGCAGATGATGGAAGGAAGAGATTCGTCAGTATAAGTGGGAGCGAACCACTCTATCAGTTCCGTGGCATTGCGTCTCTGTGCGTACTCTTTGTCATCGCCAGGACCGCCGGCATTGGGAAGGTCCAGGTGCGTAGTTATGAAGTAGAACTGCTTCCCACTGGCCTTGTGGGTGAACTTTGCCCAGTGGGCCGGGCGATTGGTACCGTAGCCGTCTCCGCTGTAGTCTTGGGGTGCTAGAGTGCGGCTGCCTCCAAGCCAGCAACGGCCGTGTGAAACCAGCGTAAGGACGGATTTCTTGTAAATGATTGCATCGGTGCTTCCCAGTCCGCCGCCGGTGGTATTATCGGGGAACCACGAGTCGTATTCCGTATTGGCAGCATTGTAGATTACCCATCCGTAGCCGGCAAGTTGGTCACTAAGGAAATGGTAGTTGCCGTCATAATCCTTCCCCTTCGTCCAGGTATTAGCGGTCTTATAAACCATATTCGTCACCTCCTGGAGCCCCATTATGTCGCAGTCCAGCCACTCTATCATCTCGGCCACGGCAAGGTAGCTGTTAGCCCAGGAACGCTGCTCCGAAACACCGGGATAAGTATCTGGATTCTCAATCACGGATTTGCGTGCCGACGGAGCCCAGATATTGTATGTTCCGGCCTTTATGGAAACCGTTGTGCTGCCGCCTGTGGCCTGCATGCTGTCGGCTCCGGCGTTTTCCTCGAACTCCACGCCGTCAATCTTTTCGTAGGAATCTGTGGAAGAGAATACCACCTCGCTCCCGCCGACATAGTTTACGGGCGTGAAAGCGGCCGCATGCGAGGCCTGCAGGGTGGCGCCGCTCATGAACATCCTGAGAGTCATGGATGAGCCTCCGTTGTCGTGCAGCACGGCTTTAAGGCCCTTGGAGTAGTTCCCTGGAGGGACAGGGAAGAAAACCTTTACACCCTCGGAGCTCAGGCTGAGCCCGCTGCCGAAAGTGATGTCCATGTAAGGCGCAGCGCCTTCCGTAGGGGTAAGGCTGCCGTCAAGTGCTCCGGCGTCGTCTTTTCCTACGGTGAACTGTCCGTATATCTTTTCTCCTTCAACTGCCGACACTTCCATATGAGTGATAAGCGCCGAGCCCTTGAGCGTGAAAAGAACAACGGTGGCAGGGCTCCGCATGGTGGCTATATCGTCCAGGCTGCCGATATGTCCGTACAACGGAATTCTTTTACCGTCAAGGAACAGCTTGTTGTCCTGGGTCGATGCCGGATACAGAATATTGTATACCGATGCTTCCACCGGCGTGCTTTCGAAAGTGAAGGATGCCTGGGAATCGCCGGCTTCCTCGGTGGTAAGCGCAACGGATGCCACTCCGTTAACACTTATGGCGTCACCCTCGCTCCATCGCATGGGGTAGGAGCCGCCGCTTTGTTCTCCAATCTCGGTTTTCGTGTCTTCTACACCGGCACGGAGGATGAAACCTCCGTCCGGGGTCCTATTGCCGTTTCCAGGTTTGGAACAGGACGCCAGTACAAGAATTCCGGCCAGGGCCAGGCAGTATAATCTACGGTATGTATTCATAGTCAATTTCGTCCAGAGGCTCCAGTATAGCGTTTTTGGGCCAGGTTTCCTGCGGTTCGACGGGTGATGAAGAGGAGAATGCTATCGTGGGGAGTACATATGCTTTCCCCCTTGACATGGTAATTCCGGAAGATATATTCCAGCTCATGTTTTCGCCAGAAATACCGGAAAGCGTGAGGCGAAGCCCCTTGCTGAAAGTGCCGGGAGCAAAGGGGATGAACACCTGCACAGGCGTTCCGGACAGTGCCAGCGGAGTGTCGTACCCGATAGCAATGCTTGAACTTGCCGAATCCGGCGTCAGGGAGCCGTCGGTGAAGGATACATTGAACCTGCCTCCGATCTTTTCCCCGCCGGGAGCCGACAGTGCGATGGCGCTGATGGGCTCGTCACCTGTAACCGAAAGCAGCACACCGCACCCTGCCTGGTGGAATATGAACAGGGCGCCAAGGTCGTCGGAACTGGCGTACATCGGGGAAACCTTTCCGTCGAAGCTGAGCTTTCCGCTCACTCCCTGCTCACCGGGGTATAGCAGGTGATATGGCGCGGACAGGGATGGGGCATTAATGCGGAATTCGGCCTCTGATGCCCCTTCAAATGCGGCCGGAAGGGCATTTGACAGCGCCCCGTTAAGCGATATTACATCTCCTTGTGCCCAAAGTACGGGGAAACTGCCGCCGGTCTCTGCGCCCACCTGATTCTTGGTCATGGGGGCGCACGCGGCTGCTCTCACGGTGTATTCCGCCGGGCCCTTTTCTCCCTTTTGGCAGGAGAGAAGGACCGCGGCCGAAACAACGGTAAGGAGAATATACTTTCCTTTCATGACAGGAAATTTCTACACTTCAAATTCGTACTGGTCTTCCGCGAGGTCCTCAATATCGACGGGCGTACCGGGGCTGGGAACCGTAACGTTACAGGTGGCGCTCTTGCCTCCTGCTTCGGCGGTAATCACGGCCTTGCCCGGGGCGATGGCCGTTACTACGCCTTCTGCACTGACGGTTGCCACGTTCTCATCGGAGGATGTCCAGGTGACAGTCTTGTCGTCGGCGTTTTCTGGATTCACAGTGGCGGTGAGAGTTTCGCTATCTCCGGCTTTAAGGGTGAGCGAAGTCTTGCTCAGAGTCACAGACTCGACAGGAACGTCCACGTGGGGCACGGTTACGGTACAGGTCGCGCTCTTATCCTCGGCGGTGGCGGTGATTATGGCCGTGCCTTCGGCGATGGCCGTCACTACGCCCTCGGAGGATACAGTGGCGACGCTTTCATCGGACGATGTCCATGTTACCTGAGGGTAGTCGGCATTATCGGGATTCACCGTGGCGGTCAGTTTCTCGGTGCTGCCGACAACTATCGTCGTTTCGGTCTTGTCCAGAGTGATGCTTTCCACAGGTACGTACACGTGGGGAACGGTTACCTTACATTTGGCGCTCTTGCCTTCGGCTTTTGCCGTGATGGTGGCGGAGCCTTCGGCAATTGCTGTCACAACGCCGTCGGCGCTCACTGTCGCAACTTTCTCGTTGGACGAAGTCCATGTCACTTCCTGTACGTCGGCATTGGCGGGATTAATGGTTGCGACGAGAGTTTCGCTGGAGCCCACTTCAATAGTAGTTTCATTCTTGTTAAGGGTGACGCTCTCCACGGGGACGTACACGTGGGGGACGGTTACGGTGCAGGTCGCGCTCTTTGAACCGGACCTTGCAGTAATGGTGGCTGTGCCTTCAGCAATCGCTTTTACAAGACCGTCGGCGCTCACAGTTGCCACCGATTCGTCGGACGAGAACCAGCTCACGGAAGGATCGTCGGCGTCGGAAGGTGCCACTGTGGCATTGAGTTTTTGGGTCTTGCCCACTTCCAGGGTTATTTCGGTCTTGTCCAGGGTGACGCTTTCCACGGGTACAGACACGTGCGGAACAGTTACCGCGCAGGTGGCGCTCTTGTCCTCGGCGGTGGCGGTGATGGTGGCCGAACCTTCGGCAATAGCCGTCACGACGCCTTCAGACGACACCTTGGCGATGCTTTCGTCAGAAGAAGTCCAGGTGATCTGGGGATTATCTGCGTTGGCGGGATTGACGGTGGCATGGAGGGTTTCGCTTCCGCCGACCTCTATGGTGAGAGCAGTCTTATTAAGGGTAACGCTTTCCACGGGTACATATACGTGGGGCACGGTTACGGTGCAGCTTGCGCTCTTCCCGTCAGCGGTGGCGGTTATCACTGCAGTGCCTTCTGCTACTGCGGTAACGAGGCCGTCTTTGACTGTGGCCACAGCCTCGTCGGAAGAGGTCCAGGATACTTCCGGATTATCTGCGTCGGCGGGGTTCACGGTGGCGGTGAGCTGCTCGGAATTACCAACCTCGATGGTCGTCTCAGTCTTGTCCAGTGTGACGCTCTCTACCGGTACGTATACGTGGGGCACGGTTACGGTGCAGCTTGCGCTCTTGTCTCCTTCGGCAGTAGCGGTTATCACTGCCGTGCCTTCGGCGATTGCCGTTACGACGCCGTCCTTAACTGTGGCGACGCTCTCGTCGGAGCTGCTCCAGGTCACGGAAGGGTCGTCGGCGTTGGCGGGAAGCACGGTGGCAGTGAGTGTCTCGGAATTGCCCACAGCAATAGTCGTTTCCTTCTTGTTAAGGGTGATGCTCTCGACAGGTACCCATACATGGGGTACAGTGACGATACAGCTGGCACTCTTGTTTCCTGCTTTGGCGGTAATCACGGCCGTGCCTTCGGCAATTGCAGTTACAACTCCGTCCTTAACAGTGGCGATTGCCGCATCGGATGTGCTCCAGGTCACGGTCGGGTCATCGGCGTCGGCGGGGTTCACCGTTGCGGTAAGGGTTTCGGTATTGCCGACTTCTATGGTGGTTTCGGTCTTGTTCAGGCTTACGCTTTCCACAGGGATGGCTTTTCTTTTAACCGACACCGAGCATGTGGCCGATTTTTTACCGGCCTTGGCGGTGATTACGGCTGTACCTTCGGCGAGGCCGGTTACCTTGCCGCTATCGTCAACAGATGCTACTTCCGGCTTGGACGAAGACCATAGCGCCGTCTTGTCATTGGCGTTTTCAGGCCTCACCGATGCCTCCAGGGTATAGGTTTCGCCTATGTACAGGCCAATGATGGAATTGTTCAGACTGACTGAAGTTACTTCAATTACAGGTGCGGGCTCCTCCTTTTTGCAGGAAACGGCAAGAATGGAAAGGGCTGCGCCAAGAATCAGGCCAAGTTTAACAGTTCTCATATCGCGTTGTTTTTATTACCATGTGTACTGTACGGGGTTCAGGGGGTCGATGCTGCGGCCGCTGTCTCCTGTTGAGGGACCTTCCGTCCTGTTGTATCGGAAACCTATGTAGTTCCATGCTGTGGGGAAGGAGCCGGAATCGGGATATATGATTGAAGGATCCAGATAGGCGCTCTGGGTGCCGGTCTGCAAGGCGGCATCGGGGATAAGGCGCACATAAACCTTTTCCTTTCCAAGCAGTTCTCCTGCAGGTAGGGCGATATTTATGGCCTTAAAGCCCGGGGTCTGCCAAAGCTGCGTTACAGGGCTGTCCTGGCATATTTCAGGAAGTGAATAGCGGGCAAGCTGCGTCCAGTTATTGCCGTCCAGAGAGTACTCAACCCACCAGTAACGGGGGCCTTCAAGATATGTGGCTACGCCGTTGATCTTCTGTGTGGAAGAATAGAATCGATTCATGGACGATATCTGCATGCTCATGCTGCCTGACGATATCCCTTCAGTGGAGAACACGAAGGTCGTGTACTGGGGCTTTCCGTTACGGGCGGTGAGGTTCGTGGCCCATGCGCTTCCGGCGTCGGAGGGAACTTCTCCGTAGCCGTTTTTGTTCACGGAAGCAGCAAGGGAACTGCCTGCTCCGGTCCAGAAGGGACTCATCCAGTCGCTGCCGTCGGCAAGGATAATTCCAAGGCCGTTTTCATTGCCCGTGGCATCGATGCCGGAGGGACCCAGATATGACCAGTCGGAGGCTGTGATTATAGGAAGTTTTCCAGCGCGACCGTCTTCGGAATAGGGTTTGGCGTCGGGATAAACAAAGCTGTAAGTGAAATAGGCTTTGGTGTCGCCGTCGGTGGCGTAATAACGCTCAAGGTTCTTAGCCGTGATGTAACGCCATTCGCAGATAATCTCGGAGAAGGAGCCGCTCATTGTGGCTTTCATCCCGAAGTCCTCCCTTGAGGTGTGGCGCAGTTGATACCGGCCGATATTTCCCCAGGTCTCGCTGTCGGCCGAAGAGCTGTCCATGTAGCAGAAGCGGGGGTAAAGCTCGTGTACAAGAACGCCGCTCATGGGACCGCTTCCCTGAGGGGCGGCCTTACCGTCTCGCCTGTAAGGGCATGTGACGTTGGTGTACACATACATGGAAGCGCCGGTTATGTCGCGTAACAGGATAGGGAATTTTGTTATCTTGTTGGCGCCGGTTGCGCTGGTGTACTTCTCGCTGATTGGAGTGAGTGAGCCTTTGCGCACCGGAAGTTCGCAGTCAGGTATGGTGACATAGGTGAAAATATCGCGGTCCGACAGTTCTGCAATGCGTTTTTCCTTATGGGGGATGCCTTCCCTGCCAAGGTGTTCGCACTCTATTGCCATGTTGCCCTTCGCACCTGTGATGTAATAGTACACGGGATCGGTTTCGGGGTCGATTACGGCAGAACGGTACAGTGTGGCCCCGTTCAGGTTCATCTTCAGCTTGTCGCCCTGCAGGAAGCTGTTGTCCTGGGGCGTGCGCATCTGCACCCTTATGCCTGCGGAGCCGTCAAGGGCCTCAAGGTAAAGGGTGGACCATGCTACGTCGTAGTCGATGGATGTAAGGCCGATCTGGCGGGGGGCGCCAGCGTTGCCTGAGGCTTTGTCGCTAACCACAATGCCCTCCACGGTAAGGTCCTCGGAAAGGTCGGCGCCCTCTTCCGTTGCCATTGCAAACAGCTGGGGGAAAGTTAGTTCCCGTCCTGCGGAATCGGAACTTGAAAGCTGGCTTATCTGGAAATCCTGCCTGTATGCGGTGCCGAATGCGTCGGTATAGCTCACGCTGGCCGAAGCCCGGCGCATCTGCTGCAGTGGATTGGCATTATAGCTGAAACTTATTGTGCCTGAAGACAGTTTCACGTCGGTGATCCAGTCTTCGCCGCCTTCGCAGTACCAGTCAAGTACAAAGTCGGAATCCGGAATGTTGGTGTTCAGTTTCACCGATTGGCTTCCTCCCTTGGAACCGGGGAGCAACACCACGGGGGAATCCGCCCCCAGAGTGGGCTCCTTAACGCCCTTCTGCCTCAGGGTAAGGGTATCGCGATGGTTGGTTTCCTCGATGGAAACCACCACCAGCCCCTTCCTGGGAAGGCCGTTGTTGGCTCCGTAAGAAAGGGAGAAACCTTCCTTGCCTTCAGCTCCCGTTTCGGGGACTCTTACCCAGTCCGCCTCGGTGGATATGGCATAGCTACGGGTGGCTATTACTGCCACGTCAAGGCTGCCTGCGCCGCTTTCAAGGTCCACTGTCTTAACGGGATACCCAAGGCCCGAGCCTTTGTAAATCGTGCGCTCGGAAGGATCCTTGATGCAGGACAGGGCTGCTGCTGCGGCTACTGCGTATAATATGATTCTTGCTGTCTTCATTTGCACTACTGGATTTTAACGCATCTTACGGTTCCGCCCCAACGCCTCTGGCAATAGTCGCTTTCAAGGCCTCTGTTGCCCACTTTCGAATGAATATGGAAACGGTACGAGCCGCGGAATTCGTCTTTGTAAGCAACCGGAGTGGATGTCCACATGCAGCCTTCGGCCGTCGAGGCCATTTCAGTTGTGGCGTGGAGAGTCCTGCGGTACCAGCCGCCGATGGGGAAGAGCACCTGGGCGCCATTGTCGTCGGCAATGGTAATGCCCTGCTTGGAGACGAAGTCTGCGGCCTTGATGCGGTCCACCATGGTCTCGTATGCCTCCTTGGGGGCAACAGTCCAGCCATAAGGGCAGGGATTGGCGTTGGAGCCGGCGCTCCAGCGGTTGTCATCCTGTACCAGAAGCCAGTCTTCCTTGCCGGACGCGGCTGAGCCCCAATAATGCGTGGTGGGGTTGGCGTCGGCATCCTCGGGAGCCACGCCGTCCTGCGCCGTCGCCATCTTTATGGGATCAGGATACACCTTCCCGTGATTGGCCGACGAGGCTACGTTCAGGTCTTCCACCGGCGGGAACGGGTCTTTCCTGCCCCACTGGTAGTGCATGCCAACGGATGCGCTTGACGGAGCCTTGGCTATAGCCTCGGAAGCGCCAAGGTTGCGGTCCATCATGGTGAATGATCCGAAACTTCGCTCCTGCACTGCTTCGGCGGGGGCCCAGATATGGTAACTCCAGCAAACCTTGCCTTCGGCGTCCTGCACGGCCACGTGGGCGTTTCCGCTAATGTCTTCGCTCTTCCGGAAGTAAAGACGTCCGGTTTCAGGCGATATACCAAGGTATGATATCACGCCGGGAGCTGTCTGCCAAAGAACCGAGCAGCGTGTGATTCCATCGGCGGGTACGCTTCCGTCCGGGCGTCGGATATCAATTCCGTACATCCTTTCGGTCTTGCCGTCGATGAGGAAGCAGTTGGCGTATTTGCCGCCGGCCGTGAGCATTTCGGCGTCGGTGGGAACGGAGAGCGAAATCTCTTCCATCTGGGCTACAGTGTGCTGTGAGGCCGATATTTCGGCTTTCGTACTTATGCTGCCGCTCCAGGAAGAAGTGGTTGCGCCCACCATGATTTTCCCGAGTTCTCCGGATGCTACTGCAAGGTAGAAGCTTGCGGGAAGGTCAAGGCCGCCTTCGGGAATAAGCAGGCTTATGCGGTTTGTGGCGCTTTCACCGGGAACGTATACCGGGCGGGATGCCTTGAAGCTAATTTTCCCTTCGCCGGCGATGGGGGAGTCGGCGTCAATAGTGAAGTCAAGCAGCTTTCCGCTTCCCTGAATCTCCACTTTCAGCAGCGAGCAGGCCGATTCGAAGGCCAGTGCACCGGAAGTGGCAGGAGCGCTCATCAGGCCAAGGTGTGCTGCCAGCGAAGGGCTGGAGATGGGCGCCTGTTCAGCGGGTAGCGTGACCGACGCTATGCCTCCAACGAAGCCGGAGACAAAGTCGTCCGGATAAACCGCGCCGGCTATGCTGCCTTCCAGTTCATCCTTGCTGTAAATGAAGGAGCTCCCTTCAACGTAATCGGCGGGGATAATTCCTGTACCCTCGGAGGGGATTATTGCAATGCGGTCTCCGGAGGCCCAGGCGATGGTTTTTCCGTCAATTGGAGTCACGTCGGCCGATATGTTGGCGGGCTCGGCGTTGGACTGGGTGATGGTGAAGGAAGCGCTCACGGGAGTGTCCCATCTGGCCATGGGGAAGGCCAGTAGGATGCGTGCCGTACGGGATGCCCCGCTTTCGTTGGCATCGTAGGAGAAGGTGACGGCATCTCGTCCAACGTTTATGTCGTGAATCCAGCCTTCGCCTTCTTCGTACTGAAGCTGGAGCTGGTATCCGCCAAGCGTTTCATCGTCAAGATTGGTTCCGGCAAGTATGCGGGACTGTCCGGCGGTTTTCATCACTACCTGGTTTTGCTTCGCCAGTGAGTAGATGCCTCCGTCTTTGAGCCCGCTTTCCTGCGACACATACATCTCGCGGTAAATTCCGTCGCCTTCGATAATCAGGTAAACACCGCGGGAAACGCCCTCGTTGGGGCTGGCGGTTACCATGATCTGCTGATTACCGCTGCCGTTTTCGCGGGACAGTTCCAGCCACGGTGCGTTCTTTTCGAAATGGGCGCTCCAGTCTCCGCGGCAATAGACCATTACGTAGTAGGAGTCGCCGGCGCTTTTGAAGCGCATCTCCTCGCGATTCAGTACCAGAGGAAGGTTCAGCTCGTAACGCTGCGTGCAGGCGGCCGAAATCAGAAGGACTGCCAGCAATGCTATTTTCTTTATCTTACAGTCCATACTCGTTGTATTCTTTATTGTCAAGGGCATAGCCCGAATTCTTCACCTGCTCGATGGGGATGGGCAGGTAACGGTGGCAGCGCTTTGCGTGCGTAAGGTAGCCGAAGCTGTCCATTTCCGGCTGCCAGTATTCCTTGATGGCATCGTACCAGATTCCCCAGCGCACAAGGTCGAACTTTCTCTGGAACTCGCCGAAGAGCTCGCGGGCCCTTTCGTCACGGACTTCCTGCACAGCCTTTTCCCAGTTGCCTACGCTATATGCCGGGAGTCCGGCGCGGGAGCGCACTGCGTTAAGGTTTTTCTCGAAATTCTCCTTGTCCTGTTTCGCGGCATAGCATTCAGCCAGCATAAGCAGGGCGTCTGCGTAGCGGAAAACGGGATAGTCATTGGAGTCGTTGGTGGTCTTCATCTCCGGGCACCAGAACTTGGGACCCATCCAGGGGCGGGAGATGCCGTTCGTGAAGGCTTTCCCTTCCCAGCGTCGGCCCTGGTTCACGTCCACGCGAAGGTCGGTGCCGTTATCGGGCTGTAGTGCTGCGTAGAAATAGGCCGTGGGGCGGTTGCAGGTGCCTACCTTGGCTTCCGTTCCCAGCCAGGGGATGGAAAGGCCGTCGTACAGGTTGGTGCTTGCCTTGTATGAAGGCATGCAGTTCTGCGCCAGGGTTCCGGCATAGGAAAGCTGGCCCTGGATGTAGGTATGACGCACTGCAAAAATGCGCTCAGGAGTGTCCTTTTCGCTGAACCAGAGGTCTTTCAGGGAGTACTTGGACAGGTCTCCGTATACAGGGACAAGCTGTTCCAGCGCGTCAATCGCTATCTGGAACCAGTCGATATCGTCCTTCGGATCCATGTAGGCGTTCCAAAGAGCGAGCTTTCCCACCAGCATCTGTCCCATGGCCCATCCGGCGCGGCCTTTATCTGCAATGTCAGAGGCCTTAATCTTTGGAAGGGCGTCAAGGCAGCCGTGCAGCTGGGCGATCAGGTCGGCCCTGGTGGCTACGGCATCCATACGCCCAAGGGACGCAATGCGGTCCATGGTCTCCTGGTCCACGATGTCGTCCAGATAGTATGGAACGTCGCCGAAGCAGGAGGTAAGAAGGTAGTACCAGAAGGCGCGCATTATCTTGGCTTCGGCAATAAGCTGCGCCTGGACCTCCGGGGCGATGGTTTCGCTGTTCTCAATTCCGGAAATTGCCGCGTTGCAGTACATAACGCTCTTGTAGGCCGTGCTCCAGACGGTCTTGGAGATATTGCACTGGCTGGGATTGATGTCCAGTATGGCGTTCACGTCCGAGAAGGACGGCACCATGGCGATATCCGTCACGCCCTCCAGATGGGTGAACAGCTGGGTGGAATATACGGCCCTCAGCCCCTCGTAGCAGGAATTCACGGCCGTTACGCACTGGGCTTCGGTCTTGTAGTAGTTGTCGCGGTCCACGAATGAAGTGGGGTTCTCCTTCAGGAAACTGCAGGAGGAAGAAACTACAGCCGCTATGGCAAAGGATATTATCGTCAATCTTTTCATAGGGCCTTAGAATTTAATTTGAATCAAGCCCACGATCTTCCGTGGACGGGGATATGCGCCAATATCGGCCCTTCGGATGGTGGATTCCTGGTCTTCTACCTTAGAGGAAACGTCAGGGTCGAAGCCGTTGTAGCCGGTCCAGAGGTAAATGTTGTCGGCGCTGATGCCGAGCCTTATGGACTGCATCCATTTCACCTTTTTCATTTCAAAGGTGTAGGAAAGGCTGACGGTCTTCAGGCGGAGGAAGGAAGCGTCGTGCACCATGAAGTTGCTGGGGAGCATGCTGTAACCGCTGGCGCCAGCAGCCGGGATGTCCGAATTGGGATTACGGTAGGGATGCCAGCCGTTAAGCATGTAACGGTACTGGTTGGAGCAGTATGTTCCGGCCATGAAGAACTCCGAATAGTTGTAGATGCTTCCGCCCACAGAGTAGGAGAAGAACACGCCAAGGTCGAAGCCGAATATGTGGAAGTTGTTCTGGAGGCCGCCGTAAACAATGGGGTCTGCGTCTCCAAGGAAAACAAGGTCCTGGTTGTCCAGGATGCCGTTATGGTCCTGGTCAACGTAGCGGGGACGTCCGGCCTTGTAGGGCTTGGCGTAGAAGTCCACGTACTGGTGGGTGATATCGTTCTCCTCGACCTCCTCGGTGTTATGCCACACGCCGCCGTACTGGAAGCCCCAGAGGGAGTTCAGGGGATAGCCGGCGCGGTAGCCGTAAATCATGTAGCCCTTGTTTGGGTCGTTCATGGCAACGACTTCGCTTTCTCCGCCTATGTCTTCCACCATCTGTTTATTATGGGAAATAGTGAAGTCGGTGGTCCAGGAGAAGTTCTTGGTCACGATGTTCTTTGTGGAGAGCGAGAATTCCACGCCCTTGTTGGAAGTGCGTCCTAGGTTCTGAGTGTAGCGGCTGTAACCAGTCTGCTGGGCTTTCTGCACGTCCAGAAGGAGGTCATGGGTGTTCGCAAGGTATCCTTCCAGGGTGAATTTCAGACGGCCTTTCAAAACAGCAACGTCAAGGGCGGCGTTGTAAAGGTCGGTCTTTTCCCAGGTCAGGTTAGGGCTGTCCAGGCGGGAAGGGTAGTAGTAGGTGGCCTGCCCGTCGCCAAGAAGGTAACCAGAGGTGGATGCGGAAAGCTGCTGCAGGGATTTGTAGGGAGACAGGGCGTCGTTACCGGTGCGTCCGGCGGAAAGGCGCAGTGCCAGTTCCTGGAAAACCCTCGTACGCTTTATCCAGGGCTCGTTTCCTGCGTTCCACTTGAAGGCGGCCGAAGGGAAGAAGCCCCACTTGTTGTTGGCTGCGAAGTTGGAGGAGCCGTCGGCCCTGCCGGTGAAGGTGAGGTAATAGCGTTTCTTATAGTTGTAGTTAACCCTGCCCATGAACGACATGCGCTTTACCTCGCTTTCAGAGGATGTGATGGTGTAGTTGTCCTTGTCTCCTATGGCGCTAAGGTTGTTCCAGGTTAGGTCGTCCACCAGCATGCCTTTACCCACAATCTGGTGCACTTCGTAACCCTTATAGTAAACAGACATGCCGCCCATAACGTCCAGATGGTGGTTCTTGCCAAAGTCGGTCTTGTAGGTTATGGTGTTGTCGGAGTTAAGCTGGGTGATGGCCGATGTGTTTCTGGTCACTTCGCCTCCGGACGCAGCCAGGCGCCTTGCCGGCAGTGTTCCGGGCAGGTATTTGTAAAGGTCAGAATTGTATTGGTACCAGGTGTTGCGGCTCTTGATGACAAGGCCTTTTATCGGTGTGAGTTCCAGCGCTATGGTGTGGGTATTGGATACGGTCTTTCTCTGGTTCGTGCTCTGGACGATGGAGAGGTAGGGGTTGTTGAAAGGCTGGCCCTGACCGTAGTTGTACAGGTCGTTTACCTCGCTGTCGGTTCCCAGGAGAGGGGAAATGTACACCGCCCCGCTCCAGATGCTTGAGCCGCCGATATTGGCTTTGTTATTGTTGGCTATGCGGTAAAGGGCCGATACGTTGTACTCCAGCTTGATCCAGTCGGCGAAGCGGTGGCTCAGGTTCAGGCGGCCGGTAAAGCGCCTGTTGCCGGAATCCAGCACGATGCCTTCGTCGTCGGCGTAGGAAACGGAGCCGAAGTAGTTGGTCTTCTTGTTGTTCCCGGCCACTGAAAGGGCATATTCCATGAAGGGGGCCACGCGGGTGATTGCTTTCACCCAGTCGGTGCCTTCGCCCAGGGCTTCCGGGTCGGCGTACTTGGATGTATAGCTGGGAGTTGCCGGATACACCATGCCGGTCGAGGACTTGGAGAAGTCTATTCGGTCGTTGTTGTATGTGGCGAACTCCTGCGCGTTCATCACGTCCAGGCTGCGGGCGAGGGATGAGAAGCCCAGTTTTGCGGTTGCGGTAACCGTGGCCTTTGTCTGCACCGTGGAACCTGCTTTGGTGGTGACGATGATTACGCCGTTCGCACCCTGTGCCCCGTAGATGGCGGTGGAGGATGCGTCCTTGAGGACGGAGATGGACTCGATATCGGCCGAGTTCAGTTCTCCCAGGTCCTGGACTGCGTTCATCACTCCGTCCACCACTATCAGGGGTTCGTTGCCTGCGGTGATGGAGCGTGCGCCGCGGATGCGGATTGAGGTGCCTTCGTTGGGGTCGCCTGATACGCTCACGATGTCGGCGCCTGCCACGCGGCCCTGCATGGCCTGGTCGACGGCCAGGGTAGGGGCGTTTTCAACGTCGGTCATCTTTACCGTTGCCACCGAGCCTGTGAGGTCGGTTTTCTTTTGCTCGCCGAAGCCTATCACCACTACTTCGTCCAGGAAGGTGGTGTCTTCTTCCAGGACTATCTCGAAGCGGCGCTGCTTGCCCACTTTCATCTTGACGGTCTTGTAGCCCATGGATTCGAACAGGAGGACGGCGTCTTCCGATGAGACTTTCAGGGAGAAGTCTCCATTTCCACCGGTGACAGTGCCGGTTGTGGTTCCTTCCACGGACACCGTGGCGCCGGGGAGCGGTACTCCGCTCTCGTCCGCTACGCGGCCGCTTACATTCACGGACCCCTGCGCCATGGCGGTGAATCCCACCGCCATGGCCATCAGTGCCGATATTAACCTTTTAAACATTTGATTTGGTTTGAGTTAATTACTCAGTTGGCGTGGTTGGCGCGGTAGTGAGTACGTATGCGCCCATAATCTTGCTATCGCCACGATCATTGCCCTTTTGGTCCTTGGCAAGAAGATCCTTTTGGTCATCCGTGAGTGTGATGTTGTAGGTCTCATTTCTTAACATACTAGACGTCATCCCATTATTATACGTGGTGGAATAATTGTTGTCCAAAAGGTATACATCGTTGATAAAAGAACCCAAAGAAAAATCTCCTAGAGCAGATCCACTGTTTTCTAAGGTGTAGATATTGCTCCCGTAAATGGAGTAGTACTTCTTTATGTCGCTATCCGTTCCTTCCGCCAGAGTTGTCCCTCCCAAAAGAATTGAATTGTATATGTGGAAATAAGTAACTCCACGGGATATAATTTGATTAGAGCAATCAGAAAGGGTGGAACTTACAATGTAAATAGAGCCGGCGCCATTAATGATAAAAATAGCACTATTATTTCCACCAGAAGAGCAACTACTGAATGTGGAGTTGGCAACAAGTATTTTTGCGCCACTCTCAGAATAAACAACCCCTCCAGAGGTGTTAGATGTTCCCCCACTAACACAATTTGTAAAAACACAGTTTCCAATGAAAGCGCTAGCGTTAGCAGTTTTTAAATATATAGCAGAACCTGAAGTCGTGACTTTGAAATTGTTGAAACTGCTATTACGGATGTCAAACACGGTTGATCCATCCGTAGCAATTGCGCCACCGTTGCCGGCACATAGTGTTGAAATATCATCGGGACCTTCAAATGAGCAGTTGTCTACGATAAGAGAACCTGACCTAACTCGAAGGCTACCGCCTGCTGCGCCTGAAGCTGCCGTGTTATCGGAAAATAAGCAATTTTTAAATTCTATTGTACCTTTAAAGCTGGTATTTGTGTAAACAGCACCACCAGTATTGCATTTGTTCCCGGAAAAAGAACAATTATCAAACGTAATCTTCCCTGACGCCGGTGTTGTATTAATATAAATAGGACCTCCACTGATGGTGCTGCTCTGTACAAAACCATTAAAAGAGCAGTTTTTGAAATGAATTTCGCTGCTTAAATCACTACTTTTTACATAGAGTACAGTTCCGGTTGTAATATGAGGGCCATTTGCTGGGAAACGTATACCTTCAAATGTGAGTTTTCCAAATGTTTTCCCCGTAAAGTTGAAGATACGATCCGTTAAAGAAGTTTGACTGCAAATAAAATCAGTAAAGTGGGTATTGGGGTCGTCGCCGGTTGTGACACTACCACTGGAAGAGGAGGAATAACCTCCCTTTATGCGAATATCAGTTCCACTGGCGCCCCAGTTAGGAGAAAGAGCACTCCCCCCATTTGCGGTCTGTAGGTTGTAAGTACCTTCTGCAACATAAATTGTTGCGCCGGTAAGCCTCCATGCAGCGGTAGTGCCACTTTCTGAATAAGAAGGAACGAGCAATTCAACGAGGCGTTTTGCATTACCGGCGTGATCCCAGTCTTTGCCTCCAGTGTCGGAGCCATCTTGTTTGATAAACCATGATTCACGGACCTTGGTATCAATTGCTCCAAGTGAGGCTACAGCTCCACGAGACCTTACAAAGTCAGATTTTGACATACCGCCGCAAATAAGGCTAAATTTGCTATCCTGAATTTTGAAACCAAGTCCGTTTGAGATGGTCTCTTTCCCGGTTTCAGGAAGAACGGCTAAATAATATGTCTTGCCGCTCGCAAGCGCACCACTTTTCGTCTTACTTACATAAGACCTGTCTGAAGTGCTTCCAGCTACGGCGGATGCGGTGAATGTCTTGCCGCTGAAATTTGTAGAAACAGTGCCCGAAAGGGCATAGGTATTCAATTGGTTAGCGGCAAAAGTGATGTACTTGTATTCTGACTTCATGCTGGCAGAGGTAGAGAAGGATATGATGCTGGTCATATTCTTGAATGCCAGATGTGCTTCCCCCTTGGTGGTTTTTGCCACCATGATGTTGGCGTCCTTGAAGGTGCCGGATTGCTCGCGGGGAATGGTTATGGTAAGAGTGCCATCTTCGAGCAGCGTATAGTCGGCGGTTTCAGGATATACAGCGTAGAATACATCATCATCAGCAGAACCGGCAGGAATATAGCCCGCGACTTCACCGGTTTTGGCATTAACATCAGCGATGTAGTAATCTTCGCCTGCTGTTTGGGCGCTCTTGCTTCCGTCGTTCCAGACAATGCGGACTTTGTCGCCGGTAGCCCAGGAAACAGTATATCCATCAGTTTTATTTCCTCCTATCGTCGTCTTGGTCATGCCTTCGGCCGCAATGGAGAAGGTAAGTGGCACCAGACCGTCGTTGGTTCCATCATTGTCAGGATCCACCACCTCCGGTGTGTTGTCCTCGGGTGTTACATCAGGAGTATCGATTTCCAGATTGGAAGTGCACGCGGCAGCGGTAAACGCGGCAGCGGTAAACAGAATGTATAGTTTTTTCATAATCCGTTCCTCCTGTTAATCCCATTCCTCCTCATAATTAGTCCCTTTTGACAGACCCTCAAACTCAGTGCTCATCCCTCTACTTGACATATTGCACAAAGACGTTGCCGTTTTTAATACTACGATCTCAACAGTGGGGGGGGGATATTTTTGTAATTTTTTCATACCTTGTTTTGTTTATGTTAGTTTCCAACATATGCGCCCATTACGGTGCCGGTGCGGTTGTTGCCCTTCTGGTCAACGGTCAGGAAACTCGCATCCAGAGTCTGGGTCGGAGTGTACCTGAGGGTAAGGCCGGAAAGCTCCTCGCTAGTCATGCCGCAGGAAATTGCAGGGTTGTCAGCCACAGTCGTGACAGCGTGTACGCCGTCCGAAAGAGAGGACAACATAGTATTAATATCGAATGCAGAAGGATCGGAAAGGACAGATTCCCTCCAGACGAAGTTCCCTGCATCGGTATTGTTCACCCTGTCGGCGGAAGTGTAAGAAGTTGCTGCAACAATGGACTTGTCCACATGATAGAGCAGACGATCATTACGGGCATCGTCATTGGTTTCGGTACCTGTGTTGCCGGAAATGATGCAATTGTAAACATCAACCACCTGGCCGAAGGTCTCCTTGAATATGCCGCCGGTGCCGTTGGAAGCCGTGTTGCCCGTTACGGTGCAGCTTACCATAGACAGACGTGTAATGTTGGCCTTATTGGTGTCACTATCCTGCCTGGTTACGAAAACGCCGCCGCAATTGGTACCGGTGTTGCCGGACACGGTGCAGTTGACCATAATAAGGTCATTCTTACCCCTGGAATACACGCCTCCGGCACCGCCTGTGGCAGTGTTACCGGTGATAGCCGTATTGTAAATGGTAAGCGGAACGTAATTGGCCGTGGTCTGAGTCACGTTAATTCCGCCACCGATTTTTGCGGTATTGCCGGCAATGGAAGAATTCTTCACGACAATGCTGGTGGCAACACCATTGACATTGATACCACCACCATTACCGCCTGAAGCTGAATTGCCGGTGATATCGCAACTGTCCACCGTGAGGGTACAGGCTCCGTCCGTGCGGATTGCACCCCCGTTGGTCGCAGGGTTGGCGGAGAAGTATGAGTTGCTTATGGTGACGTTGGCGCCTGCTTCCAGATGGATGGCAGCGCCGTTATTGGCTACGTTCTGCTGGAACACTGCACCGTCGATGCTCATAGCGGCTTTTGCGAGGATGGCGCCCGCACGCTTGCCGGGAGCCTTGTTGCCGATAAAGTAAGTATGGTCGCTCTCATTGTCCATAATGGTAACCGTGCCGGCTGCCTGATAGATGGCGCCGCCGTGGGAGTCGCCATTGCTGCCGGCATTGCTCTCGTTGCCATTGAAAACAGTACCCATGATGATTGCTTCGCCATCAACTACGTGCAGTCCGCCGCCGGTGGTAGTGGCTTTGTTCTCCTTAATGATTCCACCTGTCAGGTTAAGCGTTCCGCCACTGAGGTGGATGGCGCCGCCGGTAGTGCCCGACATGTTGTTGTGGATGTTGCAACTATTGACATTAAGTGTGCCGTCCGTGCCATTGACATTGATTGCGCCACCCTGGGACGATGTCTTGCAGTTGAATATTTCCAGGCCGTCCTGCAGTGTGAGACTGCCGCTGCCGTAATAGATGGCACCACCGTTTGCTGTTTTGCAGTTGCTTACAGAACCTCCGCTGATGCTTACGCTTGCACCGTCAACGTAAACGGCGCCGCCCTGCTGGGCTGTATTAACATCTCCGTCCTCGATGCCAAGGCCGGTGAAAGTGCAGTTGGTTATGTTTACGTTACCGCCGCGGGCGCGGATGGAACCGCCGTTGCTGGCTTTGTTCCCGGTAAATGTGCAGTCGGTGAACTTGACAGTGGCGTTGGAGGCATAGACATAGGCTGCGCCGCCCACATTGCACTGGTTGCCGCTGAAGGTGCAGCCGGTGAAATTGATTTCTGCAGTTACGCCGCCGTGGATATAGACAGGGCCGCCGTTGACAGTGCCGGTCTGGACAAAGTCCTTGAAATAGCAGTTATTAAAGGTAATTGTGCCGGAAGTTGTACCGTCAAAGTGGAGCACGTCTCCGGGCAGGATGTGGTCTCCATTGGCTTCGAAGGTGATGCCGTCGAAGGTCCAGCCGCTCATACGGCAACCCTTGGCCTCGAATACGCGGAATGTATCGTCGGTCTGGGCGGTCTGCCACTTGGTGGGATGGTTCACGGGATCCTTGCCCGTGAGTGCGGTGCCGGTAAGGCTGTTAGGGTAGCCACCGTCGATGGTGAGATTGAGGTTTGTGAGCTGGTATTTCGAATCGGCCTCCATATCCCAGGCTTTATCGTCAAAGCTCAACGTTCCTTCGTTTGCCGCATATATATCATAGGTACCTTCGGCAAAGTGGATCCTTGCGTTGTGCAGGCGCCAGGTACTATTGATGCCCTTGTCATTGGTTTGGAATTTAATGAGGTTAAGGAATAAAGCAAGGCCGCCTGCGTCTTCCCATGAAGAACCGTTGCCGGTGCCGCCGGGCTTGATGAACCAGTCGGGATGGATCATGGCGTCAATGTCGCCAAGGTTGGTAACACGGCTGCGGTCTGTGGAGATAGCCTTTTTGCTAAGTGCACCGTACTCGTAGTCGTCTCCTTCGCTGCTCATGCGTGCCTTTACGCCGAAACCGCTTGAGAAATCGGTCTCGGGACCAACTGCGAAGTAGTAATCACTGTTCGTCGTTACAGTATTGAGGTCGGCGTATTTGGTGTTGTTATAGCCGTCAATCGTCGCGGTCTTTGCACCGATGGTCACATTCTGATTGCTGTCGAAAGTTACGCCGTACGTGTTGGCGATAACTCTTGCATTTTCATTTGATGTGAACTCGAAGCGGTTGTATGGGTTGGTTGCCGTTGTGTGGAACTTGATAATGTGCGTCAGGTTCTTGAAGGCGAAGCTTGCTGCCTCCTTTGATGTGCGTGCCGCCATCATGTTGGCCGATGCGAAGGTCCCGTCCTGATACCTGGGAATGCCGAAGTCGATGGTGCCGCCGTCGCGAAGGGCGAATGCGCCGTCCGCGGGATATACGGCGTAGTAAGTCTCAGCATCAGCTACGTCGGCGCTTACCGAGCCGTTTACGACGGTTGCATTGGCGTAATCAGCGGCGCCGGTGCCCCAGATGATTCTTACCTGGTCGCCGTCGGTCCAGGTGTGGTGGACGCCGTCCCAGTCAGTCTTGGTGTCTTCTGATGACACGGTGAATGTGAGACGGATCATGCCTTCGGGAACGGGTTTGTCGTCCGGATTGACTTCGCCGGGCTTGTCTGTCTGCTCCTGTCCGTTATCCGGCCTGTTCTCTTCGGGAATAGGTGTCTCCTTTGAGCAGGAGAAACTGAAGGTGGCTATCGCGCAGATTGCCAGAAAAGAATAAAACTTTTTCATATCTCGAACTTTTTATATTTCCCATTCGTAATCGTCCTCTTCGGGGTCGTAGATGAGACCCTCGACGGATGCTCCAAAATTTTTACTTTCGCACAGAAAGCCTTCTGGCCAAAGAGTGCGGTACCTGGCTTCAGGAGCCTTGTACTCCGGTTTTTTCTGGAATAGTTTCATATGGTTTTTGATTTGTTTGTTATTGTTTTAGTTCAGTGAACAGTTCCGCGTACGCCGCGTTCATCACAAAATTAGTAATCTTAGCGCGCAAAAAATACGGCTGTAGAAAAAATCAAAGTGAAAATATGCCCGAATTTAGAGCTTAATAATATTAAAAAAGTGCCATCCGCGCACGCGGAAGGCACTTTTGTCTTTCCTGGGCTTACCCCTGAAATCTAAGTCATTCTATAAGTTTTGTCTAACTGTTTACAGGGCTTTTACCATCTCTTCGAACTCGTCCTTTGGACAGATAGCCTGGTTGCGCATGCGGGCGCGATAGGTGTACACAGTGGAGAGAGAGCACTTGAGGAACGAGGCAATGCGCGGGCTGTCCCCGATGCCAAGTTTGATGGTGGCGAGTATGCGGAGCTCGGTGGGGAGAGCAGCCTGTGCGGCGGTTTCGTCGAAACGCGCTTCTTCCTTGAGAAGTGAATTAACGTCTTTTACGAAATTCGGGAAAATACCAAGGAAAGTCTGGTCGAATATACGGTAGAATTCCTTGTAGTCGGAATAGTCAGTGGGGGCGCGGAGTATTTTGAGCAGGGCTTCCTCACCTTTGTTTTTGGCGATCTGCCTGTACTCGCGGCGGTGTTCTTCGGCCTTGTCAAGGTATTTGATGCTCAGGTCCATGTAGCGGAACACGTAGTTCTCTTTGATTCTGTTAGCCTCGACCAGTGCTGTGTTCACTTTTTCCAGTTCGGACAGGGCTTCGGCTCTTTTCCTGGACTGATGGTGGGCGAACACCCACAGCATGAAAATGACGAATAGAAGTATCGAAGTGATGGCTATACCACTCGTGAGCACCACTCGTGCGCGTCTTTCGGCCCTGAGTGACGCATCAACAATAATATTGTATGCGCGCGATGACCACAGCATCTTGGGCCTGAACCCGCCGGCGAAAACTTCTTCGAAGTGCAATTGGATGTATCTGGCGGCCCGCCGGTGCCTACCTTCACGGTAAAGCGCCAGCGCAAGCTCGTATAAGGACAGTAGGTCTCTGTTGGGAGCGTGCATATCGGCTACGCCGCTGTGCGCAAGGCAAATTTTCTGTTTTTCATTATCCCCGAGTTTGGCGTAGAGGACGCTGCAGTTGTACTCGATTGAGGTGAGCTCATGCCAGTCACCTTTGGCGTCCGGAAGGCATGAAAGGAATACATCCAGGGACTCCTGGTACTGTCCTCTTGCGCGCAGAAGCTGCGCATAGATTTTCTTGCCTTCATAGGAAAGCGTGTCGATTCCCGTGAGCGCTTCCCTGAATCTTGCAAGTGTGTCGGCGAAACTCTCCTCCCCGAAATAGGGTGACGAAAAGCGGGCGCAGTTCTGATATATGTTCACGCCAAGCTTCAGGTAGGCCGGTTTAAAGCCCATTGACTTCATTCCCGTTGTATCCAGCTCCCGGAACATAGACAGCGCCTGAGAGGGGTTGCTCATCCATTCCATCACTTCCACTTGTGCGAAACTGGTGCGGAGTTTCTGTTCCGGGAGCAAGGCATGAGCCATCATCCGGGACACATAAAGCGCCGTCGAATCAATACTGTAGTGCTTGTACCGCGAGTAAAGCTCCCGTTCCCGTTCCCATTTCAGGCTGTCTGTCCCGGCCTCCATCAGCCTTGCACGAAGGGAGTCATTTCCCCGCTCAAATGCTGCCTGATATTCGGCCCGGTGCGCAATTGCGACGTCCAACTCATGATAGGCCTCCTGCAGCGGAGTCCTCTTGCAGGCCGTCAGGCATAAGACAGCCACCAGCGCCGGAACGATTCCTTTGAACATAATGCCAAAATTAACAAAATAATGGCAAAAGAAAAAGAATTTACGCGATATCCTTTTGAACTGTCACGAAGCGGGCCATGGCTACGCAGCCGCCGCCAAGTAGGGCGAAAATGGCAAGGGAAGCGAAGGCGAGGCGGATGGAGAAGGCGTCACTAAGCAGTCCCATTACTACGGGGCCAAGCGCGCCAACTATGCAGCCGCCGCAACCGAAGATGCCGGTGGCCATGGCCCTGTATTTGGGATCTATCACTTCCAGCATGGCCGCGTAAAGATTGGAGTCGTAGACGCCTGTGGCAAAGCCGAACATGGCAAGAGATGCAATCATTACGGGAAGCATGGATGTGCCGGCAATTATTAGAATGTAGGGAATGCATAAGAGGATGCCCGCAAGTTCAACCTCGAAGCGGACATAGGGGCGCTTTGGCTTGAGCTTGTCCGACAGCCTTCCGCTGATGGTGGCACCTATAAATGCGCCAAGATAGAACCAGAACACTCCGTGAAAAACGGCAGTTGAGGGGGCCATGTCGGGGAAGGCCCTCATCATGAACACCGGAGTCCAGATCTTTACCCCGTATGTGGCAAAGAAGTAACATCCAAGGGCCGCCATCATCCACAGTGCAGTCGGCTTGGTGAAAAATGCCTTCAGAGCATCTCCGACCGATGTTTCGCCCTTCTTGCCAACGTTAGGCGTATCCTTAAGGAGCAGTAGCAGGACCAGCGTCCACAACATCCCGATTGCGCCGAAAATCCAGAAAGCCCTGCGCCATCCGTCCGGATGTCCGGCCGCCATCTTGCTGGCGATGACAGAGCATACCACTATGCCAAGGTAAATGGCTCCCTGATACACGGAAAATGCCGTCCCACGTGTGTCTGTGTGGAATTCACTTATAAGCGAAGTGTTGCATGGCGGCATAAGTGACTGGCCTATTCCGTTCATAAGGCCATAGGCTATGAAGAGCATGCCTATCCCGGAAGCGAAACCGGAAAGGAAGATGCCGGCGGAGAAAAGGAGGCTTCCCGCCAATAGTATCCACTTGCGGCGGAAAAAATCAGCCGCCATACCGGCGAAGGGAATCACAATGCCGAAGGCTAGCGTAAAGGCACTGCCTACAAGGCCAAGGCTGGCGTCGGAGATTTCGCCTCCGAAAACCGCCTTGATGTCCGGCAATACGGCGGCATAAATCTGCCTTGTTCCCTGCGCCAGGAAGTACGCCACGGAAACCAGGGCCAGCATCACCCATTTATAGTCAATCTTCTTCATAGGCCTGAACAAATACCGGTTTTTCAATCTGGATTATTTCTTCGGTAGGGGAGAGAAGCCCGGTATCCGGGTTGCGGTCATAATACTCGATACGGTCTGAATCCCTGCATGCGACTAGCAGTTTGCCTCCATCCGGGCTCATGCAGAAGTGCCTTGGATGGGCGCCGGTGGTCTGATAGCCGGCTTTTTCAAGCAGCCCGTTCTCCTTTATGGCGAATACCCCTATTCCGTCATTCTTAAGGCGGGATGAGGCATAGAGGTATTTGCCGTCGGGGCTTAAAAGTATGTGCCCACCGCCGCCGGGCAGCTGGTCGTTGACGGTTATCCGCTGCCTAAGTTCCATCGATGGCCAGTCCAGGACAAAGACTTCGTCCGAAAGCTCGGTGGCAACGTACAGCTTGTGCCGGCCGAAGGCGCAGTGCCTTGGCCCGCAGCCCTCTGGCATGGGAAAAGCCTCGATACCGTCCATTGAAAGCGTGCCGCCCGAGACTTGGAATCTGTAAAGCTTGTCGGCGCCAAGGTCCACCACCACAAGTGCACCTCTATCCGGAGACAGCCAGCTGGAGTGGATGTGCGGGCCTTCCTGCCGTCCGGTCACTGGGCCGCTGCCTCCAAAGTGAAGTAGCCTTGGCTCTCCGGAGGGGATACCATCTGCCCCAAGGGGATAGATGGAGAGCGTGCCGGATGTGTAATCGGCCACTACCGCCTCTTTGGGAAGCAGGGTGATGTGGCAGGAATGCTCCCCGGGGGTTGGGTATTCTTTTCCGTCCACGCATAGAAAAGAGCCGCCGGCGAGGCTCCGGAGGGAATAAACCTTGCCGAAGCCCCGCGCGAGCCATGTGTGGCCGCATTCGAGCGTCCAGGAACCGGTAATAAGTTTCACTAAAAATATCCTCCCTTGTCTTTTATTTCCTGTATGGTCTCGCCTTTGTGAACCCAGGAGAAGATTTTTTTCTCGTTTTCACGGATTTCTTCGGCACGGAGTAGTACTTCGTATGCTATCTCACGTGGAACCACCAGCACGCCGTCGATATCTCCCAGCACAACGTCCCCAGGCTTGATGGTTACGTTGCCTATTACGATTGGAATCTGGTAATGGGTTATGAGGCAACGGCCAAGCGAGCCGTTGGAGATGCGGTATTCGTAGAATATGGGGAAATCGGCCTCCAGTATCTGGTGGGTGTCGCGGATGCCTCCGTCTATGCATGCGGCCTTGACTTTCTTACCCTTTGCGGTAGCGGTCATGACGCCGCCCCAAAGGGTGGCCTCCTGGTCACGAGACGTATCCCATACCACAAAATGGTCCTCGCCAAGTGAATCCAGCATCTGGGTGCGGAATTCCATTTCTCCGGTAATCTTGGCGTTGGGAGCGCTTTTTACGGTGAAGGCAAAACCGGATACCGTGCGATATTCGCGAAGGGGCTTGATGCGGTTTGGAAGCGCCTGGTGCAGTAGGCAGAACTCCCTCAGGACGTCGTTGACTGCGCCCAGGTAAAGCTGTTCGAAGCGATGCAGAAGTTCTTTGTCCGGAATGGGGAAGGGCTCGGTTGAGATACCCTCTCGGGCCTGAATGAGCTTTTCCAGCTTCATCATGCCCACTTCTTTTTTGTACTGTTCTACGCTCATTTTCCTTTAGTAAATGGTATAGACATGCCGCCGTCGATGGGAATGTCGGCGCCGGTGATATATCGGCCTTCATCAGAAACGAGGAGGAGGACGGTGGGGGCGATGTCTTCGCTCTGGCCCACGAAGCCCACGGGGATGGAGTTCTCGATCATCCTGCGGTAGTCGGGATCGGCCAGGACTTTTTCATTTCTGACTGTCTCGATGGCGCCGGGTGCTATATTATTAATGGTGATGCCGTCTCCTGCAAGCTGGCCACAAAGGGTCATGCAAAGGTTGTTTTGGGCGGCCTTGGTGGCTGCGTACACTGCCATCGCGGTGTTGGGTCTGCTTTGCTGGACGCTGCCCACAGTGACGATACGGCCCCATTTCCTGGCGCGCATGCCGGGAACGCATGCCTGGATGAGCTGCAGTGATGCGCGGAAATTGGTGTGCATCTGTTTGTCGAACTCTTCGTTCGTGATGCTTTCCCAGTCGTTCCGGATCTGGACCGATGCGTTCAGGACCAGGATGTCAACGGTGATGCCGTTTTCTGCCATAAAGGCTTCGAAGTCTTCCCTAAGGCTGTCCCTGGAGATGTCGTATTTCCATGCCAGATACTCTCCGCCGACGGATTTGACGGCGTCCATGGTTATTGCTGCTTTTGCGTCGTTGGAATTCCAGTTGATGATTACCTTTGCTCCGTGTTTTGCAAGAAGCACGGCGGTTGCGCGGCCTATGCCCTGGCCGCTGCCGGTTACGAGGGCGGTTTTGCCCCTGAGGTCAAATTCTAGCTCCATATTCTGTCGTTTGAAAATTCCTGGTTCCATTCATCCGTGGGCTCCCATAAGCCGGGGATGTTTTTGTTTATGTGTTTTGCGATAAGTGCTTCGTTCAGGGATTCTATGCCGAGGCCGGGCGTATTGGGCACGGTGATGTATCCGTCCTTTACAAGAGGGTCCGGGAGGCCGTTCACAAGGTCTTTCCACCATGGGATGTCCACGGAATGAAGCTCCATGGCAAGCACGTTGTGCATTGCTGCGGCCGTGTGCACTGCGGCCATTGCGGCAATGGGGCTTTCGGCCATGTGGATGGCGACGGCGACGCCTTCTTCATCGGCCATGTCGGCAATCTTCTTCAGTTCAAGGGCGCCGCCGCAGGTGAGAATATCGGGGTGGATGACGCTCACTGCATGGCCTTTTACCAGCGGTTCGAAGCCTTCCTTAAGGTAAATGTCTTCGCCGGTGCAGACGGGGATGGTGGTGGATGCGCGCATCAGTTTGTACTGGTCCGTGTACATCCAGGGCACCATGTCTTCCATCCAGGCGATGTTGTATTTTTCTACGCGGCGGGCGAAGCGGATGCAATCCTCCACGCACACGTGTCCGAAGTGGTCAATGGCAAGTGGCACTTCGTAGCCTATCACGTCGCGAACGTCCCTGACATACTTTTCGAGGATGTCCAGGCCGTGTTCAGTGAGGTGGATGCCGGTGAAAGGGTGGGCTGTTGTGACGATGTCGTAGCTCTTTTGCTTCCGGACCATTTCGGCCGTGACGCTGCCGCCCTGTACGTTCAGGATGTGCGGAGCGTAGGTTTTCATGTCCTCGATCAGGCCGAGCGGCGCGTTGATGGCGCCAGGCTCATTCATGAGAAGGCCTATGCCAAGGTCCATCTTCAGGAATGTGAAGCCCATTTCCATGCGCTTTTTCAGGGCCAGTCCCATCGCGTGGCCGTCGTTGTCTTTGCCGTCGGCGTCGGTGTCGCAGTATACGCGTATTCTGTCACGGTATTTGCCGCCGAGAAGCTGCCATACGGGTACGCCCCATGCTTTCCCAGCAAGGTCCCAGAGAGCGATTTCTATGCCGGAGACGCCGCCTCCCTGTCTGGACGGTCCGCCGAACTGCTTGATCTTATGGAACAGCCTGTCCACATTGCATGGGTTTTCGCCCAAAATGCGGCTCTTGAGCATAAGGGCGTAGGTCTTGGAAGAGGCGTCGCGCACTTCCCCGTAACCTATCAGTCCCTGATTGGTATAAATCTTCAGAAGCGTGCATCGCTTTGGGGCGCTGTCGATATCGGCGAAGCGCATGTCCGTAATCTTGAGACTTGAGGGGTCTATTTTTGGATTCATTTTTATAATGTAAAAATAGATTATTATTGCCTTTTATTGCTTGTAAAGATATCTATTATTGTTGCATAAGAAAAGAATTATTGTAATATTTGCATAAACTTTTACAATATAAAAATGATTCGCTCCGTCGGAAAGGCTCTCGATATTTTGGAATTGCTCTCGGCAAACGAGAGCAGGGAGGTAAGTCTCACCGAAATAGCTTCGGCCCTTTCCATGGATGTCGGTACTTGTGCAAATCTCATAAAAACGCTGAGACTCAGAGGGTATGTGGACCAGTCTGCTCCCCGGAGCGGATATCGAATCGGGTATAGGCTGTACCATCTGAGCGGTCGAACAATCGAGAACGATTTCCTGACGAAAATAGCCCGCACGGACATAGAAGCCCTGGGGGAGAGCCTCAATGAATGTGCCCTTCTGTCCGTTATACGCAATGACCGCAGGATTGTTCTTATGAGTACGACACCGGACCGGGAAATAATTGTGAGAACGACTTTCGACAAATCTGTCTATAAGGCATGCACCGGAAGAATGATTCTTTCCTGCTATACCCAGGAGCATTTGGGGCAGTTTGTCAACCGTGTCGGCTTGCCGTCCGGGGAAGAATGGCCCGGCGTCGGGGATTCGCCCAATCCGGAAAGCGAGCTTATGAACGCGCTTGTGGAGATAAAGCGGAAGGGGTACGCCAGTGACAGGGACTCGCACGGCATCGCCGGCTTTGCCGCACCGCTCTTCAAGGATGGACATGTCTGCGGTTCAGTTGGCGTGTACCTCCCCGTGGAACGGCTTAAAGACCCGGCCATCGTGCTGGAAAGGGTCCTTTCCTGTGCCAGCGATATCAATGAAAAACTGAAAAAGAAATATTGAATAAGCTATGAAACAACTGATGACCATTGCCTTCCTGCTGCTTGGCGTATCCGCTCTGTCGGCGCAGCCACGTATTGACCAAAAGGCTCGTGAGCGGGCCGCCGAGCTGGTTTCACAGATGACGCTGGAGGAAAAGTGCACCTTGATCCACGGCGTCAAGGATGGAGATGCTGTGTATGAGGACGGCTTCCATATCCAGCCCGTTCTACGGCTTGGGATTCCCGCCATCCGTATGGCGGACGGTCCGCAGGGCGTGCGCAACAAGACCAACAGCACCTATTATCCCTGCGGCATTTCGCTGGCGGCTTCGTGGAACCGTGAGGTGGCCGGCAAGGTGGGCGAGGGGATCGGCCTGGATGCCCGTGCGCGTGGTGTGGCCATCATGCTCTGCCCCGGCGTAAATATCTACCGCACGGCTTTGTGCGGCCGAAATTTCGAGTATTACGGCGAGGATCCGTACCTTGCCTCGGAGACGGCCCTGCATTATATCGAAGGCATCCAGGACAAGGGCGTAATGGCCACTATCAAGCACTTCGCCCTGAATAATCAGGAGTTCGACCGTCATGGCGTCAGCTCCAATGCCGACGAACGCACAATCAACGAAATTTACTTCCCGGCTTTCCGGAAGGCGGTGGAGGAAGGGGACGTCGCCTGCGTGATGACCAGCTACAATCTCGTTAATGGCACCCACGCTTCGGAGAATCCCTGGCTTATCAGGGACAACCTTCGCGCCTGGGGCTTCGAGGGCATCGTCATGAGCGACTGGACGTCGACCTATAGCGCCATCGGCTGTTTCGGCAGCGGGCTGGACATCGAAATGCCGCGCGGCTACGCGATGAACTACGAGAACGCCAAGGTGCTCCTGGAAAGCGGTGTGATTGAGGAAAGCTGGATCGACGAGAAATGCCGCCATATCCTGCAGACGGTGATTGCCTACGGCTTCCTGGACAATCCGGTGAAGGACGAATCCATTCCTGAGGACTGCGACATTTCCCGCGCCAATGCCCTGGCTGCGGCGCTGGAGGGGCCGGTTATGCTCAAGAACGAAGGCTTGCTGCCGCTGAAAAAGTCCCGCAAGTCCATCATCGTCCTTGGCCCCAATGCCGATATCGTCCCTTATGGCGGCGGCAGCGGCAGGATGGACCCGATCGAAGGCCGGAACGTTACGCTTTATGCCGGCCTTTCGCGCCTGGGGAAGGGATACAAAGTGGAGCTGATGGACTGGAAAGCGCCTGATTATGAGAAGATTCGAAAGGCCGGCGCGGTGATCATCGCCGTCGGTTTCAATCACGATACCGAACTTGAAAATGCCGACCGGACCTACTCGCTGCCCGACGGCCAGGACGCCCTTATCGCTTCCGTGGCCGAGGCTAATCCCCATACCGCTGTCGTGGTTTATTCCGGCGGTGAGGTGGACGTTCGGCCCTGGATTGACAAGGTCGAAGCCCTGGTCATGGCCTGGTACTCCGGCCAGGAGGGCGGTACTGCTCTGGCGCAGATACTTTCGGGGAAAGTTTCTCCTTCGGGCCGCCTCCCGTTTACCTTCTGGGGCTCGCTGGAGGCTAATCCCGCATATCCCAACTACTTCATTTCCAAGCCCTATGGCCAGCGTACGGCAAAGCGTTACAGCCAGTATCCGTTTGTCGAATACAACGAGGGCATCTTCCTGGGTTACAGGGGAATGGAGCATTTTGGCGTAAAGCCCATGTTCCCCCTGGGTTACGGTCTCACCTACACGGATTTTGCCTATTCCGATCTGTCCGTCAAGGCCTTAGACGGTGGTTATGAGCTGAGTTTCGTCATTACCAATACCGGCAAGGTGACGACTTCCGAAGTGGCGCAGGTTTACATCACCGCCCTGGATTCCGCAGTCATCAAGGCCGATATGGAATTGAAGGGCTACGAGAAAGTCACCGTAGCTCCCGGAAAGTCGGAGACTGTTTCGGTATTCCTGCCTGCATCGGCCTTCTCACATTACGACGTGTCCTCCCACGCCTGGGTTAACGATGCCGGAAAGTATCGTGTCAACGTTGGCGCTTCCGCCCTGGACATCAGACTGTTCCGGGAGATAAGTCACGGCGAGGAGTAGAATCATTTAGCCGACTCGTATTCCCGCAGGGCCTGTATGGCCTTGGGACAGAGGAGCAGTATGGCGATGACGGTGAACCATGCCATAAGGCCAACGCCGATGTCGCCCAACTGCCAGATGAGGTCGGCCTCTTTGACCGCGCCGAAAATCACGGCTCCCAGCATCAGCGCCTGGAAGATGCGGATGGTAAGTTTTTCGCGTTTTCCTTCGCGGCCTTGGAAGAGGTAGATGATGCTGGTTTCGGCATAGAAATAATAGGCCATGATGGTGGTGAAGACGAAGAACACCATGGCTATGGACACGAACTCGCTGCCAAAGCCGGTAAAGACGCTGTCCACGGCGCTTTGCGTGTAGCCTACGTAGTTGTTGGCCAGTTCCGGCGCGCCGGCGTACAACAGCTGTCCGTCGCTGCCAAGGATATTGAAGGTGCCGGAGCTAAGTATCATCAGGGCAGTGGCGGTACACACCAGGAGGGTATCTACGTAGACCGAAAACGCCTGAGCCAGACCTTGCTGCGCAGGGTGGGGAACATCCGTCGCGGCCGATACGATTGCGCCTGTGCCTTGTCCTGCTTCGTTCGAGAAAATTCCCCGCTTTACACCCATGGCGATGGTAGAGCCTATGATGCCGCCGCAAAGGGGATTTATGCCGAAAGCGTTCTTGAATATCAGGCCGAAGACCGCCGGCACGTCATGGATGTGGTAGCCGACGACCACTAGCGACATGACGATATAGCCCAGCGCCATGAAAGGCGTGACCACTGTCGCGACTTGGGCGATGCGCTTGACTCCGCCCATTATCACCAGGCCCAGTATCGCTGCCAGGACTATCCCGGAAACCAGCGGCGACACCGGGAAAGCGTTTTTCACTGCGGAGGAAACGCCGTTGGCCTGCACTGTTGGCAGGAAAATACCGCAGGCAAGGATGGTAATGACGGCGAAGACGATACCCAGCCAGCGCTTGCCAAGGCCATGTTCGATAAAGCTGAAAGGCCCGCCGCGGTATCCCGTACGGTGCGGGAACTTGTAAATCTGCGCCAGCGTGGATTCCACAAAAGCCGTCGATGCGCCGAAAAAGGCCACCAACCACATCCAGAACACGGCCCCGGGCCCGCCGAAAGCGATGGCAGTAGCCACGCCCACGATATTACCCGTACCCACGCGTCCGGAAAGCGCTATGCAGAACGCCTCGAATGACGAAATCCCGTTATCCCCCTCCTTCTTGCTGAACAGGGAACGGATCATCGTCGAAAACTTGCGCACCTGTACGAAGCGCGTCCTTACCGAGAAATACAATCCTGCCGCAATCAGCAGCACCACCAGCGCCGGATTCCAGACAAAGTCGTTAACCTGGGAAACAATCTTTTCGAGCATGACTCCAAAGATACGAAAAAAGTTGTATCTTTGCACTCGAAAACTAAACGAATCATAACATGACGTTAAGAGACATTAAGAAAGACATCCAGTATGTTATCGGTGCATTTGTGGACGACTGCACCCTCTTCCTGAACCTTAATCCCGGTAAGAATGCAGATGCTATCGCAGATCTGATTGACAAAGCCGTGGATCTTTATAACGAACTCAGGGACAAGGTGGTTGCCGCTCCCAAGGAAGGCACCAGGGCCTATTTCCGCGGCGTAAGCCAGGAGCTTCTGGAAAAGACCGACGGCCTGTACGACGAGCTTTCCGCAGCCGTAAAAGCAGGTCTGGGCAAGTAGCTTCGGACACATATAATAATATAAGAGACCGAAATCAGCAGATTCCGGTCTCTTATATTTTTGTAGGATGTTCTTACTTCTGGAGAGCTTCCTTTGCAGCTTCGGAGGCGTTGTCGATAGCTTCGGCGGCGGCGTCCTTAGCAGCCTCGGTTACTTCCTCGGTGGCGTTTTCAATGGTCTCTTTCAGGTCCTTGCCTTCTTTGCAGCAATCTTCCTTAGCTTCGCAGCATTCTTTGTTAGCCTCGCAGCAGTTTTCTTCTGCCTTCTGTGCATCGCTGTTGCACTTGCAGGACACGGCAGCGGCCATGAGGGCGATAACTGCCATAGACATAAATACTTTCTTCATAACTTTAAAGAATTAATACGTTTATTTGGCCACAAAGGTATATAAAAATTTTAAAAAATGAAAGAAGTTCTTTAAAAATCAAACACATAGGCTATTCCAAGGCTGGTCCGGAACACGTCCGTGTAAGCCGCGCTTTTGAATTTTCCCTTCTTGGTAGTGTCGATTTCGTACTCGGTAATGTAGTCCAGAAGGACGTAAGGAGTGAGCGTATGGTGCTTCCCGAGTTTGATGTCGGCTTCCAGATTAACGCGGTAGCGGTCGTTGTATATGTGATTGTAGCCTTCCAGGACGAATTTGTTGTCGCTCACGCTGCCCCAGGCGCCGTTGAGGCATGTCCTGAGTTCAAATGCCGCCGACGGTTCTACGGCCCTCCAGCCCTTATATTTTACAGTAAACCGGCTTTTAAGCTGTACCAGATTCCTTGGCGCCTGGTAAGTGTTCATGTTGGAATCCCCGTTATGCGTCATCTGAACCTTCTCCTTAAGGCTTAACTGCACGTATCCCAGCCGGATGTTTCCGGCGACATCGGCCGATAAACGGTGCTTGGGGGCCCAGAAGCCAGTATACAAAGTGCCGTCGCTCAGCTCTTTATCCACCTTCCAGGGTTCGATAAAGGTATATCCAAGGCCGAATTTCACGAACTTGACGGGCTTGTAAGATACCGATACGCTTGTTCGCAGACTACCTACTCCGGAAAAACTGTCGTTTGTGCGGAATTCCTGTTCGGCCCCTAAGTGGAAGCCTTTGAATACCTTATAATCCACGCCGACGGAAGCCCTGCCGGCAAACTCCTGGGCGCCGGCCACAAAAGGCAGTATAAGCACTGCCAGGGAAATGAAAAACCTTTTCATGGCTATTCCACGTAGTCTTTTGCCCTGGTAATGGTGTTCACGGAGTTGCTCTCGCCTTTGGGCAGGTTGTAGTACACTTTGATAAAGGCCGCATCCTTCAGGAAATCGACATGCCCGACTTCCACGTTCTCCACCTTCACGCCGAGCCGTTTTTCCAGGTCGGCAATGAGTTCGGCCCGCTTTTCGGGGACGATGAGCTCGATCCTGTCATAAAGCACAAGCTTTGTGGTTACATGCTTAACCAGGCTTTCGCTTTCAAGTATCCACACCAGGCCAACAATCAGGAAGTTGACCAGCGCCATCACGCCCACGCTGCCCCAGCTTAAAGCATAATGGGGTGCCGTGGACAGGTCCACGATATGATAAACCGGTGCCAGGCCGTTAGCCGCCGCAAGCGCGATAATCACGAACAGATAGGTCATCTCTCGGATGGGAACGGTCTCGGTGCGGTAGCGTATAACGCCGAAAATGGCAAACAGGCCCAGCGTAAGCCCTACTCCCACTTCCACGTTCCCCATGATGTACAGCAGCGTAAGCATGGCCGACGAGAAAATCATGAAAGTGAAATAGTAATCCCTGCGCCTGCTCTTCCGGTAGTAGAAGCAGTGCACCAGAATCCAGCAGACCAGAAGGTTCAGGGCGAAGCGGATGCCAAGTTCGGCCACCTTCTGGGAGGTCGTCATCATGGCGTCGGTGATGGTCTGGACGTCAAGGAGCACGTCGTCATTCAGCTCCATGTCGCCGAAGGAGGCAAGTGCGTCGTCCTGGACGAATCGGCTCAAAAAGTTCGGTATCATAGTACGGTCAATTTGTTTCCAATGGTTTTTTCGATGGTCCGGACCTTCGGTTTGAAGCGCCCGCTCCGGGCCGAAGGATCAGTAAGCGTAAGCGCTATGCAGTATTTGCTTACGCGGACGGGCTTTACGCGGCGGTTCAGGAGGATGTTCCTCATCTGGCTAAAGGCCCTTCCGTCCTGCTTCAGCTCTATTATCACCGCATTCTGGAGGGAAGTGGAGTGCCCCGTCCGGAAGTTTGTGAAATTCAGATCGGTGTCGATGGTAATCCTTTCGGTCATGGACGGGTTCACCAGCGTGATGCGGCGAAAGCGGGTGTCCAGAACCGGCGAAAGCTCCGGAGCGCTGAACCATGAATGCGAGGCCAGATATTCGCAGGCGGCGTTATCCGCTCCAAAGTCCATCAATTCCCCTGACGGTATCCCCATGCGCTTTTTCTTAGTGCGGCCGTGGTTGTTCTTGCGCTTGATTTCCAGGAAAGTGTCGCCGGAGTTCACGTAAACGCGGGTACGCACCTTCTGCCGCACCAGCCGGCGATTGTGATGGTCGTAGAACATCCGGAGGCCGGGAGTGTCGTAATAAACAGAGGCATAAGGGCTTATGCGCATCCCTTCGGTCACCAGCACCCTGTATCCGGCCGAAGCCGCGTCGGCCAGGATTTCCAGAAGCGTGGCTTCGTCGGTGAGGTACTTGGAGTCGATGCGATTCATCAGCTTTATGCCGTCCATTTCGGCCAAAGTGATGGGCGCAAGCGCCTCCAGGGGCCCTTCAAATGCTATATGTTTATTGTCCGGCATCCTGTGAGACGTACTCGAACTGCTTGATGCCCAGAAGCTTGCCCTTCGCGCTGTAGGTGTACTGCACCTTCTTGCGCTGGAATTCGTTATACTCGAAGGTCTTGTAGGTCTGAAGGCGGTTGTATTCGTCGTAAACAAGTTCTTTGGAAACCTTGCCGTCTGGGCCGTATTCGAAGCGCTTGCGCCACTTCTGCCCTGAACTGCCGTACTCGATTTCCTCAATCTTCTTGCCTTCGGCGTTGAAGGTGGTAACATGGTCCAGGACCTTGTTCATGCCCTTGGGATCCGTGTTCCACTCCTTGATTACAAGGTTCTTCTTGTTTATTTTGGGCGTCTCCTGCGCCCCTGCAATCCCGAAGGAAAGCAGGGCGGCAGCAGCAATTATGAGCAGTCGTCTCATCATTTCCCGGCGATGTGCTTCTCCCAGGCCCACGCGGCCTTGAGGGTTTCCTCTACGGTGCGGGTGGCTTTCCAGCCCATCTCGGTGTTAGCCTTGGTGGGATCGGCCCAGATCGCGGTTACGTCACCTGGTCTGCGTGCGGCGAATTTGTAGTTGAGTTTCAGGTTGTTGACCTTTTCGAAGGCATTTACCAGCTCCAGCACGCTAACTGGACGGCCGGTGCCCACGTTGAACACTTCGCAAGGCTCTTTCATTTTGCCTTCAATCATGCGCGTTACGGCAAAAACGTGCGCCTTTGCCAGGTCCACGATGTCGATATAGTCCCTCTGGCAGGTTCCGTCGGGGGTGGGATAGTCGTTGCCGAAAATGCTCAGGCATTCCCTCTTGCCGATGGCCGTCTGGGTGATGAAGGGCACCAGGTTGTTGGGCACTCCGCGGGGGAGTTCGCCGATAAGGGCGCTGGGGTGCGCGCCGATAGGATTGAAATAGCGCAGCAGGATGCCCTTAATGAGCCCGTCTGAGGCCTTTACGGTGTCCTGGAGGATGTCCTCGCACATGGTCTTGGTGTTGCCGTAGGGCGACATCGCAGGCTGACGGGGCGTATCTTCGGTCACTGGAACGGACTTGGGCTCGCCGTAAACAGTTGCCGACGAAGAGAACAGTACATTGCATCCTCCGTGCTTCTGGGCGGCCTCAAGCACGTTCATGAAGCTCAAAAGGTTGTTTTTGTAGTACATCAGCGGCTTTGCCACGGACTCGCCCACAGCTTTGAAGGCAGCGAAGTGAATCACCGCGTCGATGTGATATTTGCCAAAGAGCTTGTCCACGGCTTCGGCGTCGCAGAAGTCCATTTCCTCGAAGGGGATGTCGTCACGTCCAGTGATTTTTTTCACGCCCTCGAAGCAGGTACGGTCGCAGTTGGAGAAGTTGTCGGCCACGACCACCTCGTAGCCGGCTTCGATAAGTTCCACGGTTACATGGCTGCCGATGAATCCGGCGCCTCCGGATACCAGTACTGTCTTTTTCATATCGTTATTGTTTAGTGTTTTTCTGCTTTTGTCTCAGGGCCCGTTTCTGCTCCTGGCGGAGGTATCTCTCGTAGCGTTTGCGGTCCCTCTGGGCGCGGCGCTCCAGCTTTTTCAGGGCTTTAAGCTTTTTGGCGCGCTCCCTGTCCAGTTTCTTCTGGGCTTTCGCGGCCAGTTTTTCTTCGTAAATGCGGTCTTCCTCGGCCCATTTGGCCTCAAGGGCGGCCTGCTTTTCGGCTTTGCGCTTCTCTTTTTCGGCTTTCTTCCGCTCTTTCTCGCGTGCCTTCTCCCTTTCGCGCTTTGCTTTCTCCGCGGCCTTTATCTCCTCCGGGGTAAGCTCTATCTTTGTCTTCGGGGTCGATACTTTCAAGCTGTCCGAAGTCGATTTGAGACTGTCGGCGGGGGCTTTCAGGCTGTCCGAAGGCGCCTTCAGGCTGTCTTTCGGAACCAGGAGGCTGTCGGTGAGGGCAAGCAGGGTGTCGCGCCTTGAGATGAGCGAGTCAAGTGGTGGCAGGCCCAGGCTGTCGGCCTTTGCCCGGTCGATGGAATCCCTGATCCTCTGGCGCTCGAGGTCGCGCACCACCTGCAGGGAGTCGCGGATGGCTATATCGCGGTACACCTTGTTGATGTAGCCGGGGAAGTAGGTGTTTGTCTGCTTGAAAGCGGCGTGCGGCCTTGCGAGGTACGAGGTCCTCTGGCTGCGCCTTGGCACGAGTGATGTGACGTCCCGGGGCGACGAAGGCTTCCTCTCCGGCTCCCAGCGGAAGCCCTTCAGCGTGCGCTCCTCGTCGGGCAGCTGCACGGATGGATAACCGTCGTTCTTGGGGTTGTCGTAATAGTACATCCGCTGCACCTGGCCTTTCTCGAAGATGGAGTATATCATCTTGGCCTCCACCTTGTTAACGGTTGCCAGGGCGCCGTTTTCCTCCAGAAAGAACAGGGCCGATGCTCCTCCGAGGGCGTCGAAGCGCTCCAGTGCGCTGGTTGAGTCGAAGTAGGCCACCATTTCGGTGCCTCGCACCTGGTCGTAGCTGTGTTCGTCTTCCTGGAAAGTGATGAAGGCGTTGGAAAGCAGATGTGCTTTTTCGGCCCTTTGGTTATGGATAACCATGAAAATGCTGTCCGACGCGTACTGCTTGTTGCCTTCGTTGAAGAATATGGGCTCCTTGAACAGGCGCACGAGCGAATCCAGGTCGCAGTAGGCCAGGGAGTCGGAGGCCATCTGGATGTCTCTCTTGAACAGGCGCACGTGCTTCGAACCCCAGATAAAGTTAACCTTGGTGGTGTCCAGAGGCGCTTTCAGCATATCTGCAGGGGCTTTGAGGGTGTCCGCCGGAGGCTGCAGGGCTTCCGGTGCTTCGACCTTTTCGGGAGCTTTCAACTCTTCCGGGGCCTCGAGCTTCTCCATGATTGACGGCACCGCGAGGGTGTCCGCGCCTGCACGGAGGCTGTCCAGCGGGGGCATGGCCAAGCTGTCGAGAGGCGGCATTGCCAGACTGTCGAGAGACGGAAGCGTAAGGCTGTCTGAAGGGGGAGTGGGGAGGTTATCCTTCTTTTCTGCCGGAGCTTCCGGTTTACCGCCGTCGGGTTTGCCTTCCGGCTTGCCGCCTTTCCTCCCTTTGGGCTTTCCGGCAGCGTCCTTGCCATCATCGCCCTGCGCCGCATCGGTCTTGCCTGCGCCCTTCCCGGCGATTTCCGGCGGACGGTTGGGATCGTTCTTGGCGGCTTCTTCGGCTGCTTTCGCGGCAGCTTCGGCCGCTTTCTTGCGGTACTCCATCACAGGGTCGCCGGCCAGATCATTCAGCCTCTTTTCGCTGTCTTTTATCCACGCTTCGGGGATGTCGCAGCGGCGTATGGCGCGGAGAGTAAGCACATCGGCCCCGAGGTAAAGCGTATCCTTACGGCCTTTGTCTTCGTCGATGGACATCACTGCAGGCTCGCGGGTCATCCTGAGGCGCGACGTGGAATCAGTATATTCCAGACGGCCGGCCAGGGCGTAGACGTTGCGCGTGGTGTCCATGACCTCTACGTTGCCAAGCAGTTCCACGTTATTCAGCGCCCTTTCGTAGTACAGCGAGTCGGACCAGGTTTCCTGGCTTTCGGTGAGCGTGTGCACGTTCCGGCGGAACAGGAAAAGCTCCCTGGAACGGTTGTACCAGCCGTCGTTGGCGCTTAGCATCTTGTCGTCCTGCCACATGTCGGTCCCAAAGCCGAAATACGCTGTGGAAAGGTCGCTCCTGTACTCCAGACGCGATGTTTTCACGAAGGTGGTGTCCATGTACATGTTCACCTGGTCATTGAAGATGAAGAGGTGGGCCTTGGAGTCGTAGGTGCCGTAAAGGCTTTCGATTACCTGGCCGTCCTTGTCCTTCATGGCGGCGCCGTCCTGGAAAACCGCCACCGAATCCTTGGTGTTGTAGTCCAGGTAGCGGGTGCGGAGGGTGTTTTTGTCCTTGTCTTCAAGCTGGACCAGGTCGCCGCGGAACTTGGCCATGTTTTCGTCTACTATGTACTGGAGCGATGCGCTGGAAAGCTTGGTGCGGTCCTGGATGATGCGCACGTGCCCCATCGCGTCAATCACGTTGGTGTTGACGTTCCAGAGCGCAGTGTCGCATAGAAGATAGGTGTTGTTGTGGAAGAACTTGGCTGGGCCGATTACTTTCCTGTAATTCTGCCCGTTATCCTCTATGAGCTGGGCCGACTTGGCGCTGATAAGAAGTACCTTGTCGTCCTCTTTCTTCTTCTGGGAATGCAGCGGAAAAGCCGTTGCAAGAAGCAACAGCGCTGCAGCTGTGATATGAAGGCCCCTTCGGCTCACTATTTTCTCTTGTTCCATTCTTCGCGGGAGAATTCACACTCCGCGAACATGGGGTCGATTACGATGTATGTGGACTTGATTTTTTCGGCCAGGAAGGCGTCCACGGCCTCCATCTGCTTGCTCTCCTGCACCTTTTCCAGGATCTGGGTGTAGTCGTTCTCGAAGGTGGCGGTGTGGGCGGGGAGTATCTTGTCCACGCGGATAATCTTGTACACCAGGTTGCCGCTCCGGCCCTGAAGGTAGCCCTCGTTGTCCAGGGACTCCACTGGTTCGGAGATTTCGCCGGGCTTCAGGTCTTTTACGGCGTTGTAGTCGGCCGGTTTCATCTGGTCTATCTCGAAATAGGCCGAACCGGTTGAAGGATCGGCCATCTGGCCGCCGTTGGTGCGGGTGGCGTTGTCCTCGGAATAGAAGCGGGCGGCAAGTTCGAAGGTTATTTCGCCTTCCTGAATCTTGGTTTTAAGGCTGTCCAGCTTGCCGAAAGCCTTTTCGCGGTCTTCGGCCGTGTACTGGGGCTTGATAAGTATGTGGCGGGCGTTGAACATGTCGCCGCGCTTGTCGATGACTTCGATGATGTGGAAGCCGTCAGGCGTCTCCACTATCTGGGAGATGGTGCCGGGCTTCAAGGCCATGGCTGCGTCGGAGAATGCCGGCCAGAAGATGGACTTGGATGCAAGGCCCAGTTCGCCGCCTCTCTTGGCGCTGCCGGGGTCTTCGGAATAGATTCGGGCCAGGGTGCTGAACTTTTCGCCGTTCATAATGCGCTCGCGAAGGCTCAGGAGCTTTTCTTTAACCGCCACAGCTGCAGCTTCCCTGTCCGGATAGATGCAGATCTGGCTCATCTGGTACTTTACCGGAACCACGGGGAGGTCTTCGGGGTCGGTGGCGTCTATGTACTTCTGTACGTCATAGGGGGTGACGGTGGGGGCTTTTTCGGCCACCTGGTAGCGCTCCTGTTCGGTCAGGCTCTGCTCTTCAAGGGCTTTCTTCCACTCCTGACGCAGTTTGTAAAGTGGCTTGCCGAAGTATTTTTCCAGCTCTTCGTCCCCGCCAAGCTGGGTGCGGAACCAGTCGATGCGCTGGGTGAGGTTGCCTTCCACCATGTCGTTGTTGATGGTGAGGGAGTCCACCCTGGCCTGCATCAGGAACAGTTTGGTTTCCATGATGCTTTCCAGGATTTCGCAGCGCATGTCCTTGTCGCTTGAGGCACCACTTGCGCGCATCTGCTGGACTTCGGCCTCGATGTCGCTAAGGAGGATGGTTTCGCCGCCTACTACAGCTACGCTCTTGTCCACTATGCCGTTGTATTTCTGGGCGCTAAGGCCGATGCAGCAGAGGAGGCTTGCGAAAATAATGACTATCTTTTTCATTTTCAGTAAATTACAAACTTATTGTTACGCACTGCGTCTTCCAGGAGGTTCTTTTCAAGCTCCACTTCCACCTGGTGCTTGCGCTCGCTCAGGATAAGGTCCCTGACTTTCTTTCTGCAGTATTCCAGCGGAGCGGTCTTGCCTTCCGGAACCATCTCCGCGATATAGGCTATGTGCAGGTTGTCGCTGTCGTCTTTCCATTCCGCAAACTGCTGTTTTATTGAGCTTTGCAGGCTGCGGTATTCCGTTCCGAGCTCCTGGGCCAGGGTTATAATATCCATCCAGCTGTCCGATGCGTCCACGTACTTCAGGGCCACTTTCGAGGCCAGGGAATCGGCCTTGGCGTTTTCTTCGATATCGTCCGAGGCCATCTGCTTCTTAAGCTGCTTGATGCTTTTGCTGCCGGCGGGGATAATCATGTAGCGGGCTTTTACCACGGGGCGGTCCAGGCGGAAACGGGCGGGATTGTCGTTGTAGTACTTTTCCGTTTCCTCGTCTGTAATCAGGGTGTCCAGCCTCTGGTCCACGTACAGCTGCTCGTAGCGGTATTTCAGGAGGGTTTCGCGGTAGCGCTCGAGCTCTTCGGTCACGTCTTTTTCCTGGTCCGAGAGCTGTTCTTCGGCCATGTCCAGGAGGAGGAGGTTTTCGGCCCATGCGTTTATCCACTGGCGGGCAAGGGCGGCGCTGTCGGCGGGGGAGGCCCCGGCGGGGATGTAGTTTTCCAGCTGGCTGCGGAAGAGTTTATGGTCGCCCACTTTTGCCACTACTTCGCCGCTGAAAAGCTCAGTGGCGGTGTCCTGGATCTGGCTCACCATCTTGCAGGAGGCGGCCGATGCAAGGACTATTGCGGTAAGTATGATTGCGCGCGCGTTCATATATTCTTGCAAATATAGCAATTTTATTCGGTAAGTATGCCGATAAGTTCCATCATGGCTTGTCGCAGCTGCGACGTGCTTGCTACTGCGCCGTTTACTAGGAAGGAGAAGGTGATGTCCGGCAGGCCGTCATCGCCAAGGATGTAGCCCGAATAGCAGAGGACGCCGGTCATGGAGCCGCTTTTCATCCTTATTTTATCGGCATTTTTGACTTTTACCGCCCAGAGGGTGCCTTCCCCGGGCATGGGAAGTGTTTCAAGGAAGTCTTTGAAAGCGGGGCTGCCTTTCATTGCGTACAGGAAGTCCGCCATCCATTCGGGGGAGACCCGGTTCATGGCCGAAAGGCCGCTGCCGTCGTAGTGGGCGATCTTTTCTGTGTTCAGGCCAAGTGCCTTCAGGACAACGTCTTGCGCTACCAGACAAGAGTCGTAGACGGCTATTTCCGTTGCCGCTTCGCCCATTGCGCGGAGCATTGCTTCGGCATAGAAATTATCGCTCCGGAAGTTGGTGATTTTTGCAATTTCTTTGAGGGCGGGGGACTGCGTGGTGCCTATGAGGGTGGGTTTTCCGGCTTTTTCGCGGGGGATGAAGTCGGCTTCTCGGATGTAGCCGTTGCGGTCTATGTCGGCGTATTGTCCTCTTACTTCCCAGCCGGTTGTTTTCAGATTGCGCCAGAAATAGTAGGCGCAGGTCAGGGCGCCGTATTTGTTGGCGAAGTGCTCGGTTTTGGGCTTCCGGTCAGTGGCGAAGGAGCCTCTGAGCTCGGAGTAGGGGGCCAGGTCCGTGGTGAAAAGGTACAGGCTGTTGCCGGTGCCTGCAGGGCCGGTTATGCTCTGGTTGGTGAAGTGCATCCAGGGCGTCTCGGGGTAGGTTTGACGCGTATTTACGGGTTGGCCTTCTTCGGCGGCGCTCACTTCCAGGTCGATTGCGTTCTGGTAGAAGCAAAGGGCGTTCGACCCGGTGCCATAGTAGGTTCCCATGTCGTCGTACTGCCATGATGCGTGCTCCAGATGGCCCTCCCAGGCGCTTCCGTCGCCGATTATCCGGCCGTTTATCCTATCGATGCCGACGCTTTTCAGCAACTGCTTCCATTTCCAGAACAGGGCATCGGCCTTGTAAGCGATCGAATCCTTTGCGCCGATGGTCGGATCCCCGCCGCCGATGATGTAAACATCGCCCTCTAGCGTGCCCTCGCTGATGGTTCCGGTGTAGCCGATGCCCGTTTCGAAGCGGTAGTCCGGGTTGAAAGCATGCAGCGCCGTGCCGGTTGTGACCAGCTTGAGGTTTGACGCCGGCACCAACCTCTGCCCGCCGTTATGGCTCACAATCACCTTACCGTCCCTGTCCCGTGCCACCACGCCCCATGCGCACCCCTCCAGCGGGCCCTTCTGCTGCGCTTTTTCAATCCAGGCTTTCGCCCGCAGGGTTTTGGTGGGCTGTGTTTCGGCCTGGGGTTTTGTCTGAGCCGTCGCCCGCTTCTGCTTTTCTGCCGGCTGCTGCTGTTCCTGAGCTTGCGCAGCCGCTGGCTGTGCTCCGGCCGCTGGCGCTTCAGTTGCCATCTTTGCCGCCGGCTGTTCAACTGGCTTTCCTTCCACTGCTGGCTGAGCTTCGGCCATCTGGACGGCAAAAAATATAGAAATAACAGTAAAAATACGTTTCATACCTGCAAAAATACGCCTTTTTTCAGCATAAATAGTGCCATACACCCCTTATGTCTGCACCTTTTGCCCTGGCGCCAAATCGTAAGTACCTGAGTATGAACTCAATGCTATATTCATGTCTGCTCCATTTGCGCAGACATGAAACCGGGAAGTTGCTGATAATTAGGCAATTGCGGTGTGAATATCTACCTCACGTGTGCTGCCTAAAGCACATTCATCGACATTATTTCCACAATTTGTGCTTTATCTAGCTATGATGCTCTGCCTAAAGCACACTTTTTTGCATTATTTCAGCTTTCTGCGCTTTACCCTACTTCGTGGAGGGAGGGTAAAGCACACCGACTTGGGTCTGGTGGCACATTTTGAGCTTTAGTGGCTGGCAAAGGGAAGGCTTCCCCCCAAAGGTCGCTTTTAAAATGGGCCGATGCTCCCTTGGGGGGAATCCCTCCCTTTGCCGCTACGAGAAGCATCTTGGCCGCGTTTGCATATAATCGCCATTATATGCGTTGTGGCTGCAGACGCGGCAAGGTTTTCGGCGATTTTGGTCGTTTTTTCTGCCGCGTTTGCAAAAAAACTGGTACTGACGCATTCTGTTTGCAGACGCGGCCTCGTGCCCGTGCCGAAGAAGAACCGCAACAGAGTCAACGAAGCACACGCTTTGTGGTAAGTTCTTGATAATGAGTCCATTGCTGGATTCATGTCTGCGCAAATGGAGCAGACATGAATCTGGGAAGTCGCTGTACGTCAGATAGATAGCGTATACCTACGCCAGGTCGCCGAGGTCGCTGTCGGTGGCGGAGGGGAACCATTCGGCCAGCTTGGCGCGGGCTTTGGCCTTGATTTCGGGAGTGATGGCAGTGGCGACGTAGGCGACGGCGGCGATGAGGGCGGCCCAGTCGTCGACCATGCCTCCGAAGGGTATGAAATCGGGGATAAGGTCCAGAGGCAGAATCATATAGCCCAGGGCGCCGGCGATGACGGCTTTGTATTTGGCGGGGGTGAGGGGATCGACCAGGGTGTAATACAGGACCAGCGCGTAATATACCAGCTTCGCGCCAACTTTGACCGCTATGGCCGATAGCTTTTTCCAGAAATCGCCATCGTTGAAATGGCCTTTGTACTTTTGTAACTCGTTGCTGTTCATTTCTTTGAGATTTTATCGACAATAAGTGCTATGGCGCCGTCGCCGGTGACGTTGCAGGCCGTGCCGAAGCTGTCCATGGCAATGTATAGGGTGATCATCAGAGCCTGCTGTGTGGGGTCGAAGCTGAGGATGCCGGACAAGACGCCGAGTGCCGCCATGATGGCTCCGCCAGGGACGCCGGGTGCCGCAACCATCGTCACGCCGAGCATTAGGATGAAGCCAAAAACTGTGCCGAAGTCGAAGGGCATGCCCAGCATAAACATCAATGCAATGGCGCAAGACGTGATTTTCAGGGTGCTGCCGGACAGGTGGATGGTGGCGCAAAGAGGCACGGTGAAGCCGGCGACGCCTTCGCTGACGCCGTTGGAAATGGTGCTTTTAAGCGTGACAGGTATCGTCGCGGCCGATGAAGACGTTCCAAGAGCGGTGAGATATGCCGGGAGCATTTTCGAAAGCAGTTTAAACGGGTTCCGGCCGGTGACAAGACCTGCGACGCAGTACTGCAGGACCAGCAGCACCAGTGTCATTGCGAAAATGATGGCAACTATTGCGATGAACGACCCAAGCACGGGTCCCACTTTCCCCGCTGCCGCCATGTCCATAAACAGGCCGAAAATATAGAAAGGCAGGAGCGGAATTAGCACTTTTTCGATACTAAGAACGACAATCCGCTTAAGCTCGCCGAAGCCTTTCATCAGGGCATCGGCTTTGGAAAAAGCGATTCCAAGGCCCAGCATGAACGACAGCACCAGCGCCGTCATGACGTCCATCAGAGGCGGTATCGCGATGGTGAAATACGCGGGGAACTCCTTCCCGGCCTCCTCCAGGGCGGCTATCGACCCTTTGCTTACCATCGACGGGAAAAGTTCGACGCTAAACAGATAGGCGAAAAGTCCTGACAGAACGGTGAAGCCATACGCCAGCGCAACCGTGATAATTAGCATTTTTCCGGCTTTGCGCCCCACTTCGGCAATGGCAGGCGTCACGAGTCCCACGATAATCAGCGGAATGAAGAACCTCAGCAGCTGGTCGAAAACTCCGGTGAAAGTGTTGCCTGCCCGCACTACCCATCCCGGCACGAACTGCCCCACCGCCACGCCTACAACGATGGCAATGAGCACCTTGACAACAAGCGGTAATTTCTTTTTCATAGTATGTTACAAATATAGCAATTTTATGCGATTCTTTATCGGTGGGGGTGCGGAATGTATTTAGCTCTGTATCAGCTATTTCCTGGATTTATGTCTGCTCCGCCAGCGCAGACATGAATTTGGGAAGTTGCTGATTATCATTATCTTTGCAACCATGAAAAAGATGAACGGATTGCTGGCGCTGAGCCCGCTGCTGGTTTTTATGGTAGTTTACGTGGCCGGGTCGATACTGGCCAGGGATTTCTATAAGGTGCCGGTGGCGGCGGCGTTCATTATAGCATCGGCCTACGCCATGCTCATCACGCGCAGCGTGGACAAGACAGATGACAAGATTGCCATATTTTCTGCGGGAGCGGGCAATAAGAACGTCCTTCTGATGATATGGATTTTCGTGCTGGCTGGGGCGTTTGCGGCTACGGCCAAGGACATCGGCGCAATTGATGCAACCGTTCACGCAACGCTGAACATCCTCCCCGGGAAGTTGTTGTACGCTGGCCTGTTCCTGGCATCGTGCTTCGTGTCGATGGCCGTGGGAACCTCCGTGGGTACGATTGTGGCGCTGGTTCCGATTGCTTCCGGCATTGCGGCGGGGATAGGGTCCAGTGTGCCGCTCATCACTGGAATCATAGTAGGCGGTGCATTTTTCGGCGACAATCTCTCGTTCATATCGGACACAACTGTTGCGGCGACCAAAACGCAGGGCTGTTCCATGCCGGACAAGTTCAAGGTGAATCTATGGATTGCCGCCCCAGCAGCGCTGATTATCACATTAGTGTACGTACTTATGGGTTTAAAGGTCGAAGCAACCCCGCAAGTCCCTGCCGGAGACTGGGTTCTGATGCTCCCGTACCTGATGGTTATAGTGCTGGCTATAATGGGGGTAAATGTTGTTACCGTGCTGGCGCTCGGCATCGGCGTTAATGGTATAATCGGCTGGTGTACAGGCGCTTATGATTTCGTGGGATGGTTGTCGGCAATTGGTGCGGGCATAGGCGGAATGGGCGAGCTCATCATTGTGTCCCTGCTGGCCGGCGGTATGCTGGAGCTTATACGGTATAACGGCGGGCTGGATTTCATTATAGGCCGATTGACACGCCGAATCAGAGGTCCGCGCGGGGCCAGTGCGTCCATTGCGGCGCTGGTGTCCCTGGTGAACGTGTGCACCGCCAACAATACCATTGCGATCATTACGGTCGGACCGCTTGCCAAGGATATATCGGCACGGTTCAATCTGGATCCGCGCAAGACAGCATCCATTCTGGATACCTTTTCATGCCTGGTTCAGGGGGTGCTGCCATACGGCGCGCAGATGCTCATGGCCGCCGGCCTGTCCGGTGTTTCTGCTCTGTCTATTATCGGCAACCTGTACTACCCCTTCGCCCTGGGCCTCATGGCCGTCCTGTCCATCATCTTCCGCTTTCCCAGGCTCCGTACGTGATGTCTCTGATCAGCGCGCTTCGTCAACTGGTAGCCATTCAATATTTGGAAAGCCCTCCGACAAGGCGTCGAGTTCGTCTTTGTCATACCAGACCACGTTCGTGTGGTGACGGGAGCGGAACGATTGGATGACTTTGTCTTCGGTCCCGGCATTGTTGTATACAGCCCAAACGGCGGTAGGAGGACAGGTGTAATCTACCAGGCCCGCCCTCAAGTACAGTTTCCCGCGAAACATCCCGGCCAGAAGGGCGCCGTCGTAGTACGGAAGAATCTTCCGGCCTTGTTTTGATGCCGGAACGTTTTGGCGCCGGGTCGAAAAAGGCCATCCTCCATAGCGGTTAAGCAGGATACCGCCGTGGTCGCATAGAGCTGGCTCATCGGCATAGACATGCGTAATCCTGGGGTCGATACCGCCCAGCGCCAGCGCCTGCCCTCCGCCCTGGCTGTGTCCAGCCACCATGATATTCCGGCCATCCCATTGAGGGAGCGTTACAAGATAGTCTACAAGCCTTACCAGCCGAAGGTACATCAGGCGGAAATACCACGACTCGCGGTCCTTCAGGGGCTGGTCGGAATAATCTTTCAAAAGGCCATCGGCCAGTTCCTGGTAGTATTCTTCGGGCGCGCCGTCCTCCATGCCGTGAGCATTGATATCGACGCCTATAGTGCCGCTCAAGGCCGTTCGGCAGGCCGTTTTCAGCTGGCTCTGCGTGCGGTTTTCGGTAATTTCCGTGGCGCCGTGCGTCTGGATGCGGATGGGAAGAGTGCGGACATCGGCCCCAAGGGGCATACACACATAGGCATTGACAGGAAATCCTTCGTGCATCGACAACTGAACGTGCCAGCAAGTCACCTGGCCGATATACTTTTCCGGCGCCCGGACGCTGTCAATCTTCACCGTCATGGCATTCTTCCGCATCCGGGATATTTCCTTTTTCCAGAATTGCTTCAAATTGCACGGAGCCTTGTAGCCTGGCCGAAAGGATTCAGGATTTACCAGCCAGCCGATGTCGATTTGCCGGTCGTCCCTGGTATTTACTATGACGGCCACCCATTTGGCGGAATCGCAGACTTCGGCATATATTTCCTTGTAATCGGCCGAACCCGGGCAGACGCTCCTTTTTTCGCGCGTCTTGCCTCCAACCCGGATTTCCATTTCCAGCGGCTCCGGAGAATCGGAACAGCATGCAAATACGCGGACAGTGTCTCCCTTCGAATAAAGCCCGTCCGGACGGTTGAGCTTAAGCCGTACATCCTGCCCATTGGCATGGAACAGACCCAGGATGAAGAAAAGGAGCACCGCGGCGCCTTGCTTGCTTATCAGTTGCATGGTTATGTAGAAGTAATGCTAGCTACAAAATTAGTCCAAATTCCGGGCAAATACAAATTGGAGCGGTTTTTTGGGGCGGGGCCTGCTTGGCGTATGTGGCTTATTATAAGGCGCTTCCCGGGTTTATGTCTGCGCTGATGGAGCAGACATGTTTTCGGTAAGTGTCTGATTATAAGGCTGGTAAAAGTATGGCCATCCGTCGAAGGGCGCTTATGAGAGGGTCGATGTGCCCTTCGGGGGATGCCATACTTTTGCTTCGCGCTAAATCTCTTTTGCCGCGTTTGCACGGAATCGCTATTATGTGGCTTACAAATGCAGACGCGGCAATGAAAACGGCCAATATTGCGAAAAACCGTGCCGCGTTTGCACTCAGATTGCACCAGGAGCGGAATTCTTGCAAACGCGGCGAAGTAATAGGGAGGGCTCCTAAGTCAGAGGTATTTCCTCGTTCCCATTGTTCTGGAAGTCAGGAAATATCTGGCCTGCAGCAAGGAAAAGAAGAGTTCTTCAACGACTTTAACAGGGACGAAGAAGACGTGTAGCCCATAGCATTCAACACTTTTCCAACCAGCTACGGTCATGTTCTTGTCCTGCTACTATTTGCCACCGTGCCCGGTCTGCGTAGAAAGGGTCGCAGGTCTGCTTGCTAACGTCGCGGGTCCGTTAAAAACCTGCAGACCGGGGACGCCGGAATGCATATAATGGGGTTTTGTGCCGCGGGTCTGAGCCATTTTTACAGACCAGGGACGCGAGGGCTACGGACCTGGCACACGGCCTTCCGTACGGCACGCAGATGCTCATGGCCGCACTGTCAATCATCTTCCGATTCCCTAGGCTACGTACTTGAGGGGCAGGCTATTTTTTTGGTTGGTTTTTTGATAAAGTGCTGGTTGTCAGTGAATTCCTTGATTTATGTCTGTTCTGTTTGCGCAGACATGAATTCGATAATAGCCTCATTAGCAGTCACTTCCCGGAAAGATGTCTGCGCCGATAGCGGGATTATTTGCATTTAATTGTGATAATATAGGTTTAATCCCTATATTTAAAGTGTCGATTACAGTGGCCCTCACGCCGCATTACAAAACAATTTGAGAGAATGGCTTAGAGAATAGTGTTGATCGAGAATTATACGAATAAGTTTCATTAGAAATGAAGTACGCCACAACAATAGAGGAACAGATTAAAATACTGAGAGACAGAGGTCTGATTATCTCGGATGAGGAGAAGGCTAGGGAAGTGCTGCTGGACATAGGCTACTACCGCTTGGGCTCGTATTTGTTTCCGTATGAGTTGACCTATCCCTGTAAAAAGAATAGGACGCATAAGTTCAAAAGTAGTACTCGTTTTGAGGATGCTTTGGATTTGTACTATTTCGATTCGGATCTGAGGATGCTGCTACTGAGATATCTTACCCGTATTGAAATCAACCTAAGAACCTACATTATCTATTATGTGTCAAACATTTACGAAGATAATCCCTGTTGGTTTATAGATGATGAAGTGATGGATGTTAAATTTGTCGACTCATTCGATATTGATATTTACACCGAGCAGTTCAAAAAGCATCCTGTCATTGCCGACCATCACAAGAAGTATCCCGAAGACAAGTACGCCCCGGCCTGGAAGACGATTGAGCATATGACCTTTGGCGCAGTTTATCAATTATTCTTTAGCATAAAAGACAAAAATGTTCAGTCTGCCATATCAAAACACTACGACGTTGACAAACTAACCATCTTCACAAGTTATTTTAACGCCATCCGTTATTTGAGAAATCAGTGTGCACATGGAGATGTTCTGTTCGACATGAAATTGGCCACCCCTTTGAAGTCCGGTCCTGCAGGACAGCTCAACTCATTCACTAACAGCAACATAATTGGTGCAATCGAAGTTGTTAAATACTTTTTGAAACAGATATCGCGGCATCGGTATCAAGACTTTTGTAAACAACTCGAAGCCCTTCTGGATAGCGTTGAGAATGATGTGGTTGCCGAAGTCCTTAACGACATATCGGGTTTCGACATGAAGTTTTCATAATATTTGTATGAAATCAAAATAAATCCTATATTTGCACCGAAGTGCGCATATTGTCTACCATCGCTGTATGTGGCACTATAAAAAAGGAAGTCGGCCTCCGGAGAGATTCGGAGGCTTTTTTCTATTATGATTCAAAGGGATTATAAATGGGCCGATGCTCCTTTCGGGGGATGCCATACTTTTGCTTCGCGCTAAATCTCTTTTGCCGCGTTTGCAGGAAATCACCATTCTGTGGCCTGCAAATGCAGACGCGGCAACGAAAACGGCCAATATTGCGAAAAACCGTGCCGCGTTTGCACCCAGATTGCACCAGGAGCGGAATTTTTGCAAACGCGGCGAAGTATTGGGAGGACTCCTAAGTCAGAGGTATTTACATTGGCAGTTTGGTCAGGACTACCTGCATCCCCAAGGCCGCAACAATCCGGTAGAAAGTGGAAACGGTGGGTACCGTACGGCCATGCTCCACTTTGGAGACGTATGCCTTATCGGCCCCGATACGCTTGGCCAGCTCGGACTGCGTGAGCCCGGCTTCCTTCCTGGCTTCCCGTAGGATATCGGCATTGTATTCTTCCCATGCCCTATCCTCTTCGGTCTTCCAGGTCTCGGATCCAATCGGGCCGAACTTTTCGATAAGGTGAGCTGTGATGTCGTACATGTTTGTGAGAGAGTTTAGTGGTCCTTGTAAGTTGCTAGCGATGCAAAAATAACAAAAGTTGTACAATTATACAACTTTTATGAGACACACACTCTCTGGGATACTATCGATGCCCCTTTTACTATCTGCTTTCGTGCCAGGCCAGCGGAGGAATGTCGCAGGTATGCCTTCTGACGTCGCAGGTCCGCTTGAAATGTTCCAGGTCTGCCGAAACCCTGCAGACCGGGGACGCTGCAGTGCGCAGAATGGAGTTTTGTGTCCCAGGTCAGTGCCATTTTTACAGACCTGCGACGCGAGGGCTATGGACCTGGGATACGGCCTGCTGATACTGGTGAAGAAAACAGCCTAATACGAGCCCGAGACCGAAAGTCATGTTCGAAAAATAGATCACCGGGCTCGTTCTTGCTCAAAAAGTAGTAGTAGCAATGCCGTCAGGATGATGGCGTAGGCGACTTAGCGCCCCAGGAGTGACAGGGAAGAGAACAGAATAATCGGTACGATTCATTTGAAATGGCCCGTACTCAAGATGAGTAAGGTAAATGATATCATTCTTCCAGGAGTGCAGCAGGACATTCTCCACGAACTCGGGGTCGTCGTAAATTTCGCTCACCGCTTCGGGAATCTCAGTTATATTGTCGATGATGACGATGGGCTTGGGCTCCTTTGGATACATGGAAAGACTATACATAGAGCCGATAGCATCGTTTTTCCGGAACGTTTTCGCATCCCATCGGATAATGGGTCGACCTTGTTGTTTCTTGAGGAATGTCGATTCTACACCATTGCCAAGAATCTGGTAGGTCGGATGAACAATTTCTTCAAGCTTTTTCATTACAATAACGGGGTCGGATGCTTCTATTATACATGCCCCTTGTGTGATGAATCCGGCGATTCTATTCTGAATAGATTCGTCAAGTTCGAGCACATGCTCTTTGATAGACTTATTAAACATATTATTACGTTAACAACAATGACAACTCAGTACGATGGTAATGGCAATAGAAATTATCGCTAAAAGGATGGAGATAATCCCTAGTTTTGTTGAAATACGGGTGGCGTGGAAGGGATGCTTCCAGAAGTAACAGAGCACACATCCACGACTCACTATTACATCACTTCCAACAATTGTTTCGTTGTCTCCTAATTCTCTTATTGAGGAGGGATGCAACGCAAGATTCTTTTCGGTTATTCCGGAATAGTCTTGGCAAAAGACATATTTTCTGTAGATTGACCGGCGGGTTAGTGGTGAGGTGATTTTGACGACAGCAAGGCGGCGCCTACTGCCAGTATCGTCTGACCGCTTTTTATTAAAAATCGCTTTGTAAGATAATGGAGACATGTATACGGAGTCTTCCAGAGACTCTTCTCGAATACGCTCTACATAAAGATTCTTCCCGCCATCTTGAACCTCATTGAGTTTGACACCCCCTGTTTTAGGTGGCATGTTCAGTGAAACAACTTTTCTGGTTTCCTTGTTCATGTTAGAACTATTTTAAAGCATATAGTTAGACGTTGTTGAAAGGTTATTCGGGTATTGGTTGATACCTGTCGGCATAGTCGATCCAGTAGAAGCCGTCCTGGTAATCCTCTAAAGATTCGGCGGGAACGTAAATGGGACAATTATTGGTGTTGGAGAACATCCCATTTGCACCTGAGGGAGGATTCGTGGGAAGTATGGTAATTTTGGTAAGATTTGAGCAGTTACAAAAAGCGTCTCCACCTATACTGGTTACATTTTTGGGAATAGTCAAAGATGTTAATCCGGAATTCGCAAAAGCATAGTCATCAATAAGGCTAACGTTTTTGGGGATATCAATACTTGTCAAACTAGAACACCCTTCAAATCCACGATGACCAATGCTTGTGATACTATTCGGTAGAGTAATCGATGATAAAGTGGAACAATTGTAAAACGTAAACAAATCAATTGCAGTTATACCACCTTCGATAATAACAGACGTCAATCCTGTGCAATCTTCAAATACGGACCCGTCCAAAGAAGTGACATTATTAGGTATAGTTATAGATGATAAAGCCGTACATCCCCTAAATGCGTCACTGCCAATGCTTTTAATGTTAGAAGGAATGATAATGGATTTTAGCCCAGTCCACTCGTAAAAAGCCTTTCTTCCAATACTGTTTAACTTTGACGGAAGGGTAATTGTTGTCAATTTTGTGCAGCCTGCGAACACTCTTTCTCCAAGGCTAGTTATGCTGTCAGGTAGCTTAATAGATGTCAATTCCCAGCCGGCAAACATCTCATTGGGGATAGTAGTAATGCCGGTGAAGTATTGGAACTCATCAAATGACTGATATGTCTTAACGCCGCCAAATGCGGTTTTGAGATCGTCGCCCGAGGTGACGCTTGCGGCCTCAGCATAGGAAAGTTCGCCATCACCATCGGTGTCAAATTTTCTTACCAGCTTTTTCTTTACGTTTTCATCGGCGAATGCAATGATGCCACCGGGTTCTGGACCGGGCTCGCCGCCGGTTTCACCGTTAAGGCTGTAAAGGTAACCGCCGTTGGATACGGTCTCAGGAATATTGCCGCGGTAGTTCATCAGTTCGGCATGGATGATCACTTCATCGCCGACTTTGATATCGGTACCGGAAGTGTACTTCTGGTTGCCAAGGTACAGGATGCGGTAGGCGGCGAAGGAGGCTTCAAAGCCTTCGTCCACTATGTCGAATGTAGCGTTGCCGTATTCTCCACTCTCGGCGTAGGTGCCCTTGTTGGCAATCTTGCTGATCTTACCCTTTACATAGTAGGGACCTACTTTCTGATAATCCGTGTTGCTGGTCCAGGTGAGGTCCTTCACGACAGAGCGGGCTGCGGCCACGTTGAAGGGGTTATCCAGGGAGCCGTCACCGGTGGGATCGCCTTCTTCAGGGTCGGGGCCGGGACCGGGTTCTTCGGGTATCGCTTGATACCGGTCGGCATAGTCGATCCAGTAGAATCCGTCCTGATAATCCTCCAAAGAGTCGGCTGGGACGTAAATGGGACAATTATTCGTATTGTTGAACATATTGCTACTTCCATTTGGAGGAGTGGTAGCAAGAATTGTAATTCTGGTTAGACTTGAACAGTTTTCGAATGCCGATTCGTTAATGACTTTAACGCTTTCAGGAATAGTTAGTTCAGTGACACTCATGCAACCACTAAAAGCGCGCGAGTCAATCGTGGAGACGCTAATAGGAAGAATTATTTGATTAAGTTTTGTACAATTATAGAAAGCTCTATTTCCTATGAAAGTAACACTTTGAGGGATTTCAATAGAAACCAAGTTGGCACAACAATAAAACATCCCTTCACTTAAGGCTTGTGTGCCGGACGGAATAGAAATTGAAGTAAGACTATTACATTGTTCAAAAGCAAACTCATCGTACTGGGTGGCTTTATTAGGAAGGATGATATATTGAATTCCAGAGCAGCATTTGAATGCTTCTCGACCAATGTAGGTTACACTGTCTGGAATAATAATAGACGTAAGGTTTGAACAACCATGAAAAGCTTGGTATCCAATACTTTTCACGTTTGAAGGAATGATGATAGATTGCAACCCTGTCCATCCGTCAAACATCTGATCGGGGATAGTAGTTATGCCGGTGAAGTATTGAAACTCATTAAACGACTTATAGGTCTTAACAGCGCCAAATGCGGTTTTGAGATCGTCGCCCGAGGTGACGCTTGCGGCCTCAGCATAGGAAAGTTCGCCATCACCATCGGTGTCAAATTTTCTAACCAGTTTATTCTTTACGTTTTCGTCGGCGAATGCAATGATGCCACTTGGTTCGCCACCTGGCTCAATACCGGGTGAGCTGTCACCATAAACAGGCCGTATAGATAAACCTTCACATCGATATACGTCATTACGCCGGTCAATATCTTCTGAGTATACCCCAACCCGCCAAGCGCATTCTGGATTACTATAAGATGAAGACCAATAAAAACCATATGTGGGCACCCAAATAAGGCCGTCCCCAACCATTCGGCCTGCTGCCGGAAGAAATATACTGTTCCCATTGGGGCCAACACATCTCTGGCCAACCACCCCATTAATGCTGTCCCACGAAAAAGTACAACGAGTCCTAAATTCTGTCCATTCAGCATCTGTTGGCATTCTCCACTTGCCCCCAAGAATTGCGGTCGCTGCATCATCAGAACTCTCCAATTCGTTGAGGGCGTCGGTGAAGCCGTTCTGGCCGAAGCTTGCATTGTCGCAGTATTTGATAAGAGAATGGGCATCCCCGTCACACCAATTGTATGTGCTCCAGCCGTAGTTATCTTTGGGCTGAGTTTCTCCCCAGGCGAAATAATCGCCATATTCTTCCGGGGCGGAAGCTCCTACGTTCATATTGGCCCACTTCACAGATAGACCAAGATCAACTGCTTGCAAAGTAGTTGGCAGGGCGAGGCCAGCAGATATCGGGAAATACTCTGAGCTGCGGGTGTTGGTGCCGTCAGAAATCCTGAGTCTGGCATTGGCCGATGATGTGCCGGAAATGATGGTTTCGGGGATGTTGGTGCCGTCTACTGTGAGTATGAGGGTTTTCCCAGTAAAGGTAACGGCGGTGACCGGAAGGTTCACGAAGTCTTCTGAGCTTTTGGTTATGGTTTCGACATAGTCCAGTGAAAGGATGGACGGACCGGTTTCGGCAATGGCTTCGGCGGCCTCCAGAGGGTATACTTCGAAGCGGATCTTGTTATCGGCGATGTTTGAAAGTCTTACAGAGCCGTCGGAATAGTCCGGCACTACCACCACCGACTGCACCCCGGAGATGATTTTCGCCACTTTATCCTCAAGGGCTGCGACGCGGTTTTCAATGGCGTCAATACGGGCCGATAAACCATTCAACGTCTCCTGCAGGGCATCGGTCGCTGCTTTGATGTCATCGGCAATCTTCTGGTTGATGACGCCGTTGTTCTGGTTGATTGCTTCTTCAATGGCAGTTTGATAGGCCGTGGTCAGCTCTGACTTGGCCGTTTCGAGATTCTGCTTAAGCGTGGCAATTTCCTCGGCGTTTGCACTGTCTCCATTGGTTATTGCGTCCTGCAGAGCCTCCAGCTTGGCATTAATCTCGGCGATGGTGTAATAGTTCGCAAGCTGCCCGTTCACCCAGGTCTTCATGGATTCCTCCAAGCTGTTGAGGGCTTCAGTTATGCTGTCGATGTCAAGAGCTTCAAGAATCGACTTGAGGCTTGCCACTTCATCGCACAGGCTCTGGTACTGCGTCAGCGTCGCGAAAGAGGCCGAAGCCCAGTTCTTTGTCTTATTGAGCTCGTTGCCAACGTAAGTCTTAAGCTCGGCAATCTTGTCCTCCAGCGCCTTCTTTGCCTCTTCTATCAATCCCTTTATGGTCTCGTCTTCGGCCTTAAGGGCGCTGATGGCATCTTCCAGTTCCTGAAGCTTTTTCAGGGTTGCGTTGATGCTGGCAATCTGCTCGTCGATGGTATTGATGCGGCCCTCAATCTCCTTGATGCGCTTTTCAATGGCTGCAATCTTATCGCCAAGAGTCTTAACTTCATTGTCGATGCGGGTGTTTACGTCGGCAATCTCGCTTTGGATTTTCCCGTCGATAATGCCGTTGTTTTCCGTGATGGCTTCGACAATGGCCTTCTTGTATGCAGCGGTAAGGTTCTCGACCTCCGTCTTCAGAGTCTGGGCGAGTTTTTCTATCTCTTCTGCATTGGCGGTGTCACCGTCGGTCACTGACTTTTGCAGCGCCTCCAGCTTGGCGTTCATCTCCGCGATGGTGTAATAATTCGCCAGCTGCCCGTTAACCCATGTCTTCATTGAAGATTCCAGGCTTGAAATGGACGAATTGATCTTGGAAGTCAGCGAGGAATCCAGTGCCGAAAGGCCCTCCTTAAGAGTTGCGACCTCGTCGCAAAGGCTCTGATACTGTTCCAGAGTTGCGAACGTTGCCGAAACCCAGTTCTTAGTGTTTTTCAGCTCATCGTCCACATAGGCCTTAAGTTCGGCAATCTTGTCCTCAAGCGCCTTCTTTGTGCTTTCAAGGCTTTTCTTGATGGCGGAATCTTCCTCTTTGAGAGAAGCCATGAGCTCCCCAAGGTCCTTATCGGCCTTTTGGAGCTGCGCCAGGCTCTCGTTAATCTTTACAACCTGCTGATCGATTGCGGCGATCTTGTCAGACGACTCTTCGGAATTGTGAATAAGGCTGTTGAGTTCGTCCGAATTACAGGACACAAACAGGGCGAGAAGGAGAATTATCCCACCCATGATGCTGAACTTTTTCATGGCTTATAGAGATTTTATTGTTTTCAGTGCATACAAAAATCGCGGGCGTCACTCGTCCGGTAGTGGTCGTAGGAAACCAAAGCAGGTACAAGTCACGCCCGCGAACCCCCTAGCGGGGGTTGTCTGCGGGCGTTTACGACTTGCTGCTGAACCTGCTAAAAGAAATTTCCTACGTTTCTACTCGGTCAGAGCAAATTGCAAACGCTAATTTGTCTATGTCTGAGGCGTTTTCACGCCCTATCAAGGACAAATATAGCGATTATTTTAACAAATACAAAGATAGCCCTCCGTCTCCAGAGGGCAAGTTGTCTTTTAATGTCTTTTTGAAGGAGGTTGAGTTATATGTTCTTTTCAATTGACTCTATGATTGCCGAAGGAACGTTGGCTTGTTCGGCATACGTTCTGAAAGAGGCGACGGTGGTTTCTACCTGAGCAATGATAGCCTTGGCGCCACGGATATCGTTGTTTTCGGCCAACTTAATGAAGTCGTCCTTCGTTTCGAATCTGTCTTTTCCCATCAGCGTCATCGCGTGACGATCCCCCCTGAACGGGTTCTTTAAGTTGACGGTGAAGGTGAGGTCATAAGCGGGAGAAAGCCGCCACGTGCCGTTACGGTCCATAGTGAAGGAGAAATTCTTGTCATGGTCGTCGCATACTCCGGCCAAATAATTGAATACGGTCCTTCTGAACAGCTGAACGATATCTGCATGGGGGACATTCAGCTTTCTGGCTGCGGCAAAGATGTCTTCGTAAGCATACGTGGGGCCGCACAGGGAATTCAAAGTGGCGGTATGGACTTTTTCCTTACCAGTACGGTCGAAACGCTGCGTGAGGAAATGCTGAACTCCCTGTATTTCCAACAGCCGGCAAGGCATCATTTCAATACCGGAGTCTATGGCCATCTTATGATATGCATACTCTACTTCGGCACCGGGCCAACCTTCCCAATCGTTGAACTTAAGAATGTAGTGAACAAAATCATCCGGTAACTCCACTTGCCCGGACCTTACCTGACCGGTCTTCCAATCTATGGCAATCACGGCCTTGGGGTGCATACCACCGGCGCTCATTCCCACCGCCATCAGTTCTCCAATGCCAGGATGGGATTCTGGACTGACAGAATACTGTTCGCGTTCTCTCTGAATAGCTTGAGCCACTTCGTAAAGATGCTCCAGCACAACTGTGTCCTTCTTTGAAGCCTGATAGGCCGAAGGGACAAACTCAAGGGCTCCCATTCCTCTTTTTCCGATGAATGAAAGCTTGTCAACGGCCGTAATATCACGATGGCGCAATCCGTTTTCTGCGGCCCATGCGGCAAAAACTGCGTTCCCCCAGTCGTCCGGAAGGGATGAACTGATGAAGCGTGGAATCCCCTCGCATTCCGTAGCCCGGCACCAGTCCGACAACCCTTGTCGCACAAGGTAAACATCTTTATTGTAGAATCCAAGCGGGTCCAGATCCCAGGGGGTATCGGCATACGAAGGAGAGAACGTAACGATTGACCCCAATTTGCCGAAGCCTTTCTTATATCCTCCTTTCCACTCCAGGCGGCAGATTTCTTTTCCCCACAGGAGCACGCTTACCACGTTACTTTTCATCCCTCTTCCTCCTTACTCTTTGTGCCACTCGGATTTTCCGGTAAAGACTCTCTGGGATCTCTGGGATTGTTTCCATAATCTTTCCAAGGTGTCCTATTGTCCTCAGAAGGGCTATATAATAGGGCAAGCTTAAGGCCGATGATTGCCCGTTTTCAAAGCGGGAAAGAGTAATGACTGACATACCGGCCTTGTCGGCCACTTCTTTCCGTGTAAGCCGAAGCGCAATCCTGTATGAACGGAACCGAGCCCCTAGTTCTGCGGCTAAATCGTGATTGGATCTGCCGTATAAATCTTGTAAGTCTATACTGTTCATGCGACAAATGTACAAATATGATATCTTAAATGCAAATTTTCGACTTAAAATATCATATTTGATATATTATCTCAGGGGCTTCTTTGTTAAAGCCCCAATATCCGGCAAATTATTACTACATTTGCATTGGTTATTCATATCGATTTGCAAAATGAGACTCCTTTTTACAATCCTTCAGGTCGCTCTTGGAATATTTACCAAGGACCCTGAGTTGTCGGCCGGCAATTTGTGCGGCTATTTCCCACAAGACACCATAGTGAGCGAGGCGCCAAAGGGATATAAGCCCTTTTATGTCAGCCATATCGCGCGTCACGGAAGCCGGTTTTTGGATAAAAGCTCGTCGAAGTATTTCCATGCCATAGACACGCTTGAGTTCTATGCCGCGAAGGGGATGCTCACCGCCGACGGACTGGAGCTGATTGAAGACCTGCGATGCATGCACGAAATGTCGGAAGGCCATTATGGGGAGCTTACGGAGCTGGGGGCTATGGAGCATCGGCAGATATGCAGCAGGATGGTGCGGCATTATCCGGAGGTGTTCTCTGGCAGCGCCCGCACCCGGATCGAGGCTTTTTCGACCTCTTCGCCGCGTGTGATGGCCAGTATGGAGGCCTTCATCTCGGAACTCAAGGAAAGGTATCCTAAAATGCAGGTGGACACTTTCAAAACCAATTGGGGAGGGGACATCAAAAGCCAGGAAGTCGTCGGCTATTTGCAGAGTGACAGCCTGAAAGCGGAAATCAAAAAGAAGGACAAGGAATTGCGTAAAATCGGGAGGGTCATCAATGACGGGGACGGAGATTTCCATGTCTTTGCCGAAAGGATTTTCCTGGAACCGGAGACTATTCCTGCATCCACGGTATATTTTGTGGCCAGATATTCATACAAAGCCTATAAAACCGGCCGAGTGACCTATCCCGAGACGATGCCCAGCATGGGCAAGTTCTTTACGGCCGAAGAACTGTACGCCCTGTGGGTCAACAACAGCATGCACTGGCTGAAGAATCTTAACAGGCCGGACTATTTGAGCCCTCTTGTGGCCACACGCGGTTACGGTATTCTGGACCGTATTATCTACGATGCCGATGAAGCCATCAAGTCTGGTTCTACAGCCGCCGCCACCCTACGTTTCAGCCACGATACCTATCTTCTTCCGCTGATGGCCGCCATCGGCTTTGAAGGCACCTGTCCGGATTGCGACGATACCGAGATCCTGGATCATTTCCAGGATTTCAACTTCGTCCCCCCGGCATGTAATGTGCAGCTGGTCTTTTACCGCAAGAGAAACAATCGCGGCCCGGTCCTGGTTAAATTCCTTCTCAACGAAAAAGAGACCCTCATCCCCGGCCTGAAACCCAAAACCGGCTGCTATTACGACTGGAAAGCCGTGAAGAAATTCTGGGCTTCTAGATAGCTACGGGGCAAGTTCAGTCACCCTTTCCGTCATTTCCTGCTGTAGGGCGGGGAACGTCTCGTTGTAGCGCGCGAAGAGATAGTCGCGGAGGGCGGGACGGGCCGATTCGGGGAGCCTGTCGGGGATTTCCTGGTTGATGACTGCTGCATTCTCGGCCAGCGCTGCCCAGGCTGCGTAGACATCGGAAGGGGAGGAGGCATCTTGCAGCGCCTGGCGGAAGGCGGGCACTTCGGTAGCGTACCAGGCGTCCACATCGGCCTTTGCCCGGTCCAGCTCGTCGGGAATAAGGGAATAAATGGCCAGGCCGATGAAAATGACCGCCGCCGCAGCCAGCCACAAAGGCCAGTGATAGTGCCTGACAGCCGCATCCACTTCCTTCGCCGATGCATACCGCTGCTGGGGATTCTCCCTGAGGCACCGCCTGACTACGCGCCGATATCGGCCCGGAAAGATGTCCTGAAGAAGCTTGCCGATGGACCAGATGTCGCTTCTTGCGTCCACCCTTCGGCCCGCCAGCAGTTCCGGCGATGCATACCCGCGCGTGCCGCCAAGGGCCTTCTGCGTGTGGGTGTCGTCATCGGCAAAGCCAAGATCGATAAGCTTAAGAGCGCCGCCGGACCGGGCGATGAGGATATTGTCCGGCTTCAGGTCGTTGTGGACGATGCCTTTCTGGTGCAGATATCCCACGACGGCCAGCAGTTCGTGCAGTATCCTCCGACGCTCTTTGACCGATGGCCGATGCGTAAGCCACTCCGCCAGCGTTTCCCCGTCCACAAATTCCTGGACGATGCAAGGCCCGGCGGGGGAGACCTCCTCGTATCCGAAAACATAGGCCAGGCCGGGATGCTGCAGGCCGACGGAAAGCTCATACTCCCGCTTGAGCATCTCCAGACCTTTGGCGCTGCCGTCGGAGGTCTTGAGTATGAAGCGTTTGCCCGCCTTTTCGGCAAGGAATAATCGGCCTTCCCTTATGGTGGAAAGGATGTTATACTGTCCGCCGAAGTCAAGCTCCGGGCCTATCTCGCGCAGGGTCTCACTGGGCATAACTGACATAAAAAGACATTGCAATGCAAATATATTGTTTTTATCTTTGTCACGCAATGTCAGTTTCGGTAAATATTCCGGAGATTCATGCTCTCCGGCAGCGCGTGGAGGAGACTTTCGGTCAGCCTCTTGCAACGCATAACGCTTTTATTGCACTGGTCGATGCCATGGACGCATCCCTGCGCGAACATTTGTCGGAAAGCACGCTGGAGAGGCTGTGGGGCTATTCGACCCGCGAGGCCGATGCCATATCACTGCGTACGCTGGATGTCCTTTCCCGCTATGCAGGTGCCTCTTCATGGAAGGACTTTTGCGCACTGCTGAAGACGTCGTCCCCCGTGGAGTCCGAAGAATTCTCCGGCGACTCCCTCATCGCAACGCGCCTTCAGCCTGGCACGCGTCTGCAGCTTGGCTGGCTGCCGGATCGGCTGGTTACACTGACTTACATCGGCCATAACCGCTTTGTGGTTGAGGCTTCGCTGAACTCCAGCCTCCAGCCCGGCGACAGCTTCGAATGCATCCAGATCCAGACCGGCCGGCCGCTCTATCTGGACCGCTTCCGCCGAAACGGCTCCTTGGCCGAATCGCGCTACGTAGCCGGCGAGCGCAGCGGCCTCACCTCTGTACAGGTAATTCCCGTCGCCTGACGGTCTCGTACTTACACTATCGCAAATGGCTCGCGCTTCGTAAGCCCGTCACACGTTACCCCCTCCCAAACCCTCCCCTCGGGGGAGGGCTTTGTTGCTTCGCAACTGACACTATCGCAAATGGCTCGCGCTTCGTAAGTCCGTCACACGTTACCCCCTCCCAAACCCTCCCCTCGGTGGAGGGCTTTGTTGCTTCGCAACTGACACTATCGCAAATGGCTCGCGCTTCGTAAGTCCGTCACACGCAACTGGCCGTTAAAGCACGATACCTGTAAACTGTGTTGATGGTTGTGCTTTAACCAGATGTGTCAAGTGGGTGTAAAGCACGGAATGTGGGAATGAGGCACAGAAGTGTGCTTTAGGCCGAGGTAAAATTATTCAGGATTCACGATGCAGTGGCGGGAGAAGGGGCGTCCGTCGGAGGTCATGCCTTCGACCCGGATTACGTAGGGGAAGTCGGGCTTGTCGCTGTTGCAGAATTCAATCGTGGCCTGTCCGCCATCGATAACAACTTCCGGGGCCCACAAAATAGTATTGCGGTTGTCATAGCCGTAATCCTCTCCTCTGTCGTAACGCGGGGACTCGAAGAATCGCGGAACCTGGTACCCTAGCGGAACAAAATACAGCAGCGAAGGGTCGCGGTCATAGTATCGGCGTATGCCTCCGGGCTTCAGGGTGATATGTACAACGCCGCCGTCGCCGCCATAAACCGGATCGGCCTGCGTGGCGATACTCAGCGTGCGAAGATCCTCAAGACGGACCTGGTCATAACTCCACCAGGCTTCTTCATTGTCTTCGACGATGAGTTTTACCTTTCCTCTGTCGTCTTCTTCCTCATCGAATCCAAAATCGCTGTCGATATCATCGGAGAACGACGTGTTCCTTCTCTTGTTGCGGTTGTACATATTGTCGCCGTCATACTCGAACATGGGCTTCGTCACGTTCAGGTACTCGATGAGAGTCAGGTCCTTGTAAGTGGTAAGATCGTTCCGGTAACTCCTGCCGAAGACAAGCACGTCGTCATATCCGTAAGACGCTGTTACAACCGCTGCCTGCAAAGTATCGCCCGAGGCTAATTCGCTCATCGTGGGTGACGTCAGCCTTGTTTCGGCCGAAAAGCCCGGCGCCGGCTTGTAGATATATGGAGCCGCCACGGGATCGCCGTCCCAATTCGGGAAATAGCGCTTCCCGCGGGGCAGTTTGCCGATGTTTATCAGCATTTCCGTATTCTCCTGGAAATCAAGGCTGTCGATGATAAAAAACTTGCCCCTCTCGACCTTCAGATAATGCATCATCCTCTGCTTTGGAATCATGAAGGTGAAGGTGTAGTTTTCCGGTATCTTGGAAGATTGTCCGCGCGAAACGCTTCCGCGTATATCCTGAGCCACTTCCCTCCGGTGCCTGATTTTGATTTCTGTCGTCCCGGCAATTGATTCCAAGTCGTAATAGCGCCAGCCCTGAATCATCATCAGGAGGTCAAGCGCCGCGTCTCTCTCCTTCTCCGGGATATCAGGGTCGAAATAATAATACGGTTTGTTGATATTGCCTTTCAGCTCGCTGCTCAGGCCCAAGTATGAGGCTATTCCGTCACTTTGCTGCCAGTTCTTGAGCGTCCCCCTTACGACCGATACGGAGCAGTTTCCGTCCAGTGGAGTTCCGTCGGGCTGATTCAGGGAAACTACGGCTTTTGCAAGCGCCCTCGGCGTTGGAAGGAAGGTCTCCATCTCCAGCTTGCACAGAGGGGCTTCGTCGTCGCGGATAAAGAAAAGCCTTTCCGCCATTATCTGCCCTCGCGAATCGACCATCAGAAAATGATTGATGCCCGGGCGGAAAATAGATTTGTCAATCACCACGGTCGACGCCTTGCCGTCAAGGTCGATATTTGATAAAGGCCGAAGCTCGGTGGCATCGCGGACAAGAAGGCTTGCAGTTCCGCCTCCATAGCCAAGGGCGCTGATATAGTATCGGCCCGAACGTATGTGAAGCTGCAGCATTGCGCCTTCTTCGGATGGCGGCGGCAGGGGATACTTCTTGCCGGAATCATCCATCAGGCAATACGTCTTTCCCTTCTGCGGCAGTAGGGAGAAGGCCCCCATGCCGTCATGAAATGTATTGACCTGTTCCAGAGTTTCGCCGTCGTCACTTGCAAGGAAGCCGCTGAAATCCAAGCTCTTGCCGAGCATGTCCACCACCTTGAAACCTATTACCGAATTCTGCCCGGCGAAATATCGGCCGCTTTCAGGCCAGAAGCTGATTGCAATGCCGTCGTCCGGCGACGATTTTTTGTTGTCCTCCTTTTTTTTGCCGCCGATGATGCGGATTCTGTCGTTGAAAAGATAGTCGTCAGGGCTGTTAAGTTGCCAAAGCGTATAGGCCCTGAGGGTGTAGTATCCCGTTTCCAGATGGTCGGGGATTTCTATGCATCCCGGGAAAGCATCATTCGTCCGCTTGATTTTCACCCTGACCACAGCCTCCCCGCGCCCGTCAAGCAGTTCGGCATAAAGGAAGTTGCTGGGCGGAAGAAGGGATATGGCCGATGCCTCCTGCACCCAGCCCCTGAACCATATAGTCTCCCCAGCCGTGTAGCAGCTTCGGTCGAAATGCAGATAAACCTTCTCAGGGGACCTCCAGGCCGAATATGACTCGAAACGCAGCACCAGCGAATCCGCAAGCGCCTGTGCTGTCACCGTCTTTTCCGACAGTGGAGCCAGCATCAGGAGTGCAAGCAGGACGATGTGCAGTAATCGTTTCAAGGCATAAATGTTTGACGACTACAAATATATAAAAAAAATGGAAACCTTCGGTGTCATGTCCGGTTTGACCCTTCGCCGTCATGACCGTCGGATTCTTCGTCATGCCCGGTTCCCCCCCCTTCGCCGTCATGACCGTCGGATCCTTCGTCATGCCCGGTTCCCCCCCTTTGCCGCCATGACCGTTGGCCCCGTCGCCGTCGCTAGCGATGGACCCTGAGCCTGTCGAAGGGTGCTCGTTACGACGTGATTCCTGTCATTCCGAGGACCTTCGGGGCCGGGAGAATCCCCACCCGCGCTAGGTCTGCAGGGAAACGTCGCAGGCCCGAAAGGAGATGTCGCAGGTCTGCGGGGAAATGTCCCAGGTCCGTTAAAACCCTGCAGACCCGCGACGCTGTAGCGCACAAAACACTGTTTCGCGTCCCCAGTCTGCGCCATTTTTACAGACCTGCGACATTACTGCTACAGACCTGGCACGCAACTGGCAACTAAAGCACGGAATATGAGAAGTGTGCCGGGAATTGTGCTTTAGGCCGGGTCAATGAAGGGGTGTAAAGCGCAGAATACGTGAATGAGGGCCGAAAGTGTGCTTTAAGCCGGGGCAAGTAGGGGGTGTAAAGCACGAAATACGAGATTTAGGGCCGAAAGTGTGCTTTAGGCCGGGTCAATGAAGGGGTGTAAAGCGCAGAATACGTGAATGAGGGCCGAAAGTGTGCTTTAGGCCGGGGCAAGTAGGGGGTGTAAAGCACGAAATGTGGAAAAATGGCCGATGAATGTGCTTTTGGTCCCATGATATCCGTATTAAAATCCAACTTGCTAAACTCCAGTCTGCGACCTGTCGACAGTTTCGAGTGCATACACGTTTCCGCCGCAACGGCTCCTCGGCCAAAAACGCTCGATTCCACTCGCGGATACTTACGCATTTCTCCACAAATAATGCTATATTTGTGAGCATGAAACGAATTATTGCCTTAGCCATTGCTGCCGTTATCGGCCTTTTTGCCCAGAATCCTTCAGACGCTTGTACTAACCTTATCGTTGGCAAGAATGCCTCCGTTGACGGGAGCGTAATCTGCACTTACAACTGCGACGGTTTTGGTTTTGCCTCGTCGCTGTCCTATTCGGCTCCCGGACGTCATGCTCCCGGCGAGATGCTTGCCATACGCCGATGGGGCTCGGACCAGGTTAACTACATCCCTGAAGCCGACTACACCTACGCCGTGGTGGGCCTGATGAACGAAAAGCAGGTTTCCATAGTTGAGACCACCTGGAACGGCCGGAAAGAGCTTCGCAATCCGGACGGCTGGCTGGGGTATTTCACCTTGATGCATCTGGCGCTTCAGCGCTCGGCATCGGCCCGTGAGGCTATTGCGGTTATGCATCAGCTGGTGCAGGAATACGGCTACAGCGACACCGGCGAATCCTTCGCGGTTTGCGACAAGGAAGAGGCCTGGATAATGGAGCTTATCGGCAAAGGTCCGGGTCGAAAAGGCGCTGTATGGGTAGCCCGCCGCCTTCCCGACGACTGCATCACCGCCTATGCCAACGCCAGCCGCATCAGGCAGTTCCCTCAGGCCAAAAAGGCCGATAAGAAGCTGGGTTTCTGCGTGGTTCCGGGAGAATGCATGTATTCGGGCGATGTCATTTCCTTCGCCCGCGAAATGGGCTACTACGACGGTCCGGACAAGGATTTCAGCTTCCGCGAAGCTTATGGTCCGCTGGATTTCAGCGCCATCCGCTACTGCGAGGCCCGCGTCTGGAGCTTCTTCCGCCATCATTACGATACGGCGGTGATGGACGAGTACCTGCCTTTCCTCAACGGCGACCTCTCCGTGCACGACGACCTGCCCCTGTGGATTAAGCCATCGGCCCCGGTCAGCTACCGCGACATCCAGAACGACATGCGCGACCATTACGAAGGCACGGCCCTTGACATGACGGCCGATGTCAGTGCAGGCCCCTGGGCGTCGCCCTACCGCAACCAGCCGGTGAATTATGAGGCTCCGGACGGCACCCAAATGTTCCGCGAAAGGCCTATCGGCTGCCAGCAAAGCGGCATGACGATGGTGTGCCGCATGCGCTCCTGGCTCCCGGACGCCCTTGGCGGCATTTCCTATTTCAATCTGGACGATGCCACCATGGTGGCCTATGTGCCCGTGTATTGCGGAATTGACCGCATTCCGGACCCGTTCCGCCGCGAGAACAACAACATTTTGGAATTCAGCGAGAAAAGCGCCTTCTGGATGTGCAACTTCGTGGCAAACATGGTGTACCCCCGCTGGAGCGCCATGATAGGGGATTTGCGTGAAGCCCAAAAGGAGTTGGAAGACTACTATGAGGCCGATCAGCCGCTTGTAGAGGAGCGCGCTGCCTCACTTACCGCCGGCGAACTCACCGAGTTTTTGACCGGTAAGACCATCTCTTACGCCGAACGCATGATGCAGCGTTGGGACAAACTGGCCCGCCTGCTGATCGTGAAGCACAATGACCAGATAATGCGCCCATCCAAAGACGGCGAGGTTATCCCCGGCCGCCACACCTCTCCCGCCTACGCCCCCGCCTTCATAGAGGCCGTTAAATCCACAACCGGAACGCGATACGTAAAGCCGTAAATTGCTTAAAACCCCATTGCCATGATACAGAAAAAACTACCATCAGCAGGGTTCTGGTCCTCATCCCTCTGTTAGCAGTATTCTTTTACTCCTGCAACTGTCTCTCTCGTTGAGGGAGAAACACAGAAGCTTTCGGCCACGGTCCAGCCCAGGATGCCGAATACGACGGCATTTCCTGGAGCAGTTCCGCCCCGGAGATCGCCACCGACGGCAAAGACGGCCAGGTGACCGCCGTGAAGGCCGGTTCTGCTACCATCACCGCCACTTCTGAGGAAGGCGGCTTCACGGCTTCCTGCAACGTGACTGTCTCCCAGGCGGAAGGGCCGTTCATCTACTACAATTACTACGGTTCCTTATTTGTGAACGGTGAAAAAGATCCGCTTACATCCGCGTATGACATAGACGAGTGGGAATGTTACCGCTGCACAGAATATATAGATTCCGACGGGAAAGACCTTTATTCGCTCATCGGCTTTGGCTACGATTCGTGGCTCGCCAAGAATCACAAACCCATCTTGGACGTGGAGGACCTGCTCCCTCCTTATCCAAAAATGCTTTGGGCGCGCAATGGCGTATTTGCCGTGCTGGGTAACGTGGGACAGTATACTTTCGATATTATGCGGGCCACGGAAGCCGGAGACGTTAAGACAATCACGGTGTCACCGTCTGCGAATAATATTCTTAGCGTCGGTGTCGATGTTGCTCCGGACGGAACCATCTATGCGGCCGTAAGAATGCAAGATGTATTCTCTAATAAGGTGGTGTCATACTTCTATGCCATCCAGCCGGACGGCAGTTACACGGAGAAATTACTTGAGACCACGGACTACACTTTTAATCCTCATGTGAGCGTATCGGCCGAAGGCAACGCGTATCTCTTCGGCGGAAGGTACGACGAGGAATACAAGCAAGTTGGCGCCCTCTTCAAGAACGGCCAACTGGAAAAGTTAATCGACCGGGTCGATTATAATTTCTCCGGGGCTTTAGCGTGCCAGGGCGGCCACGTCTACACTGCTGTAAGCGACTTTCGCCGCAAAAAGCTTGGGCTCAATGCAAAACAACGGGTTTTGCATTGAGCCCTTTGGCGCAGTGGCTGGGGCTGGCGAAAACAAAAAACCATCGCTGGATCAGCGACGGGTATATATTGAGAGTTTCTTAGGGAGTGGGTCACGATCCCACGACCTCCGGATTATGAATCCGACGCTTGGGGAACAAGAATATAAGTTGCGCCATACCGGGCGAAATACAGTAACTTTTCTATGCGTTTCGCCCGGTATAAAGCACAGACTCTAATCACCCCTCCTGTTATGCTCCGTTCCACGGTGGAGTGGAACAGACGGAACAATTTAAATAATTATCAAATTGTGTTATGACAAGAAGATTTAGTAACTTTGTCAACAAACAAAGACGAATTGCCATGAGCAAGACATTCAACATATACTGCGACGAGAGTACTCATCTCCCAAATGACGGGCATCCTTACATGATTCTTGGTTATGTGAGCATTGCGGCGAACCAAATCAAGATAGCCAAAGAGCAAATCAAGGCAATAAAAGAAAAGCACCATTATACAGGGGAACTCAAGTGGACAAACGTCCACGAGGCCACTCTGCCTATGTATATTGAGCTCATCGAATATTTCTTCATGACGGACATCCAGTTCCGGGCCGTTATAGTGGACAAGAGCCAGATTGACGAGAATCGGCCGGATTATACCTTCAATGATTTCTACTTTCGGATGTACTATCAGTTGCTCCACCATAAGACGGATATGGAGAATAGCTACAATGTCTATATCGACATCAAGGACACCTGTAGCAACGACAAACTCCGTCGTTTGGAGGACATACTCAAATGGAATACAGCGATCCGACGCTTTCAATTTGTGAAATCCTCGGAGAGTTCTTTCCTGCAACTGGCCGATGTAATCATGGGTGCCATCAACTACAATCTCCGGATAGAAAAAGGCGAGATTGAGGGGAAAGTCATCGCTAAGAGAAAGATCGTAGATAAAATCAAAGCTCACAACCCCTTCATTTCCTTGAACCGTAGTACGCCCCTTTCCAACCGCAAGTTCAATCTCTTTTTCATCAGCCTCAAGTAAGCCATGCCCATCAATTTGATTAAGAAATACCCGGATCTGCTGGAAATCCTCCACATGGCACCGGCAGAGCGGCAGGCTTCCTTGAGAAGAATCTTCAACCGCGACATTCAGGATAATCCGGATTTCAAATTCAGAGGTGTCCAGATTTATCCCATCAAGATCGACGGGGTTGCCGATATGGACCGCGAATTCATGCACCTGACCACAGAAAGAGTCGAAGAGGAAGACGAGGATGGGAATACGGTATCCAAGAACGTTTTTGAGCCAGAGCGCTCTAAGCGCCTGCATTGGATTAACCACCACGTCCATGAAAGGACGCCGGACAACGTCGTGGTCTTCAGTGTTACGGAAAGGGATCAGTTAAAACGACGGGATGTGACAAAGACTTATATCTTTGACAAGGTTGATAAGTATATCATTGTCCTGGAGTGCCAGAGAGGGAAAGGATACTATCTCCTAACTGCCTACCACATGGATCGTCCCTATTCCTTGAAGCAGATTCAGAAGAAGATGAAGCACGCACTTCCTGAGGTGCAATAAAAAACGCAGGGCTCGACTTATATCTGGATAAGACGAGCCCCGAAACTCCTTCTATTTGTAGATGAGCATCGCAAATATGGCGACTTTTTTCGGATCCTGCAAGGTTTTTGTCCAAAAACCGCACTTTTGAGTCTCATTTTTTCCGAATAGCCTGGTTTTGCCCTAAAATATCGTTTAATGCGACAAATAATGTGTATTTATTTGCCATGCAAATTCCGCCAACATAGAACTCGCTGATTTTCAGCGGGTTCTTATTTGCTGAGGAAATCCCACTTCTCAAAATGTACCCCCCCCAATGAGTCAAAGACTCTTTTGCTGCAAAAAAACAGGCTAGCCTGGTTTTTTGTAGCGGGAGTGGGTCACGATCCCACGACCTCCGGATTATATCCTTTCGGATGCAAATAGTCTATTTTTGCAAAAATTACATTCGTTGTGATGTAATATGGGAATTATTTCTTATATTTGCATCCGAACGAATGTAATTATGAATAGTAACCTCATATCTTCCACTTTAAAATCCCTGCGGAAAGAGCACGGTCTCACGCAGGTGGACCTGGCGATGAAATCCGGCGTAGGCCTGAATTTCGTGCGCGAATTGGAACAAGGTAAGGCCACCGTCCGTATGGACAAGGTTGCCCAAGTGTTTGACCTGTTTGGATATGAACTGGTTCCTCAAAAGAAGGTAAGATGAGTAAAGCATTGATTCAATATAAAGGGATAAACGCCGGCATCTTGAAAGAAACAGATGAGGGATATGAGTTCTCATATAACGAAGAGTATCTTGCCGATGCTGCATCCGCGCCCGTCAGCCTGACTCTACCGTTGACCGACAAGCCATATCAGTCTACGGTTCTTTTCCCGTTCTTCGACGGCCTCATTCCCGAAGGATGGCTTCTGGATGTAGCACTGCGCAATACGGATATCAGCGAGCTGGACAGATTTGCCCTGCTTCTTCTCTGTTGCAAGGACTGTATCGGCGCAGTAAGTGTAGTTCCCATAAAAGAGGAAGGCGATGAGTAAGTGTTTGTATTGCTATAAGGAACTCGGGCCCGGAGAGGTCGACTTCCACAAATCCTGCTGCCGGAAGTTCTTCGGGACTTCCACGGCTCCTTCGCTTGATTATACACGTTTGCAGATGGATGAATTGGCGGCCCAAGTCATCCGGTCGCAGACCACCCTGACCGGCGTCCAGCCCAAACTGTCGTTGAATCTGGATAAGCATAAGGATTCCCAGAAACTCACCATCGTGGGCCTTTGGGGTGATTATATCTTCAAGCCGCAGACGGAACGGTTTGCGATGCTGCCCGAAAACGAGGATCTCACCATGCACCTGGCCGAAATCGCAAAGCTCAAGATCGTTCCCCATACGCTCATCCGGATGAAAGATGGCAGCATCGGCTACCTGACCAAGCGAATCGACCGGAAAGCCGATGGAGAGAAGATTGCTATGGAGGATATGTGCCAGCTTACCGAGCGCCAGACCGAGAATAAGTACAAGAGTTCCTACGAGCAGGTAGGCAAGGCCATCCGGAAGTATTCGACCAATGCACAGTTGGATATGGTGGATTTTCTGGAGCTTGTGTATTTCTCCTGGCTTACGGGGAACAACGATATGCACCTGAAGAATTTCTCGCTGTATTCTCCCGCCGGCGAGCCCGTGCTCACACCGGCATACGATCTGTTAAATGCCGTCATAAGCAATCCGGCCGATGACGAAGAATTAGCCCTTAACCTCAACGGGAAGAAGAAGCGGATTACGGATGCTGACTTCAGGACCGCATACCGAACATGCGGCGTACCGGAAATCGTTTTTGACCGTGTCAAGAAAAAATACAAGGATTTGCTGCCCAAATTCGAAGAGGAGATTCAGCGCTCCTTCCTTTCAGACGAACTCAAGACATTCTATATTGATCTTCTTCGCCGAAGACTGATGGCATAAATAAACCAAAAACCATCGCTGGATCAGCGACGGGTGTATAGTGAGTTTCTTTGGGGCGTAAGGGGCTTCGTACTTGCCGCTTACTTATTGTGTAGTTCCGGAGCGCAGCGACCCAGGGGGGTTGGGGGGGTAGCCCCCCAATGAGTCAAAGACTCTTTAGCTGCAAAAAACCAGACTGCCTGGTTTTTTGTAGCTGGAGTGGGTCACGATCCCACGACCTCCGGATTATGAATCCGACGCTCTAACCAGCTGAGCTACCCCGCCAGGGCATTAAAAAATCAGCTTAAACGGCTGATTTTTGTTGAGATGGAAGGACAACCACCCTTAGGAAACTACGGTTTATTTTTGAAACAGCTATGTATTTGATTATTCGCTTGTTGCTAAATCGTAATAAACTAAGATAAATTTGGATTTATCGAAAAGTGTGCGTAAATTGCGTGCGTAATTTTAAAGGAGGGAAGCTATGGTCAACTTCTATTTGGAGAATCGCACGAACAAGAAACAGGAAGCTGTTATCAGGGTTTCCATCGCCATCCGTGGTGCCCGCCTAATCACCTCAACCGGGTACAATATCAAACCGGCGGATTGGAATGCAGAGAGGCACGAGGTCAAACCCAGGAGGGAGAATTGGAAGAAGCAGACCACCTACGATATCAACACAGCGCTCGGCAACATCAGGCGGCATTTCGATACATACGAGAAAGACCATGGTGAAGTGACGGAAGAAGAGCTTCGTAAGGAGTTTAAGACCTTCATGGGCAGAGTTGAGGTCAAGGAAGAAGCCCCAGCCGCCACCGAAGAGCCCAAGGAGCCCACTTTCTTTGAGCGCTTCGACCAATTCATCAAAGAGGAGAGCATCAACAATATGTGGGTGCCCTCCACCAAGCGCGCCCTCAACGTTATCAAAGGCCACATCGAGGCTTGGAATCCGGAGACCAGTTTTGATATGCTCACGGAATCCGTCCTCAGCCAGTATATCAACTATCACCGCACAGATCTGGACCAGAGGGAAGTTACCGTGGAGAAGCAGTGGCGGTACTTCAAATGGTTCCTGGACTGGGCCACTCGCAAGGAATACAATACCAACACGGCCTACCAACGCTTCAGACCAAAGTTCAAGACAACTGACAAGACCATCGTCTTCCTGGACTGGGACGAGTTGATGCGCCTGTACAACTTCAAGGTCCCCAAGACAGGAAAGAAAGTCAAACTCACAACCTACGACGGCATCGAGTATGAGAAGACCGTCGGCCTCTCTTCTGCCCTGGATCGTGTTCGGGATATGTTCTGCTTCTGCTGCTTCACATCCCTCCGCTACTCCGACATGCGCAACCTCAAGCGCTCGGACATCGTAGATGGCGTCATCAACCTCACCACAGTCAAGACCCACGACAAGATTGCCATCGAACTGAACGACTATTCCAAAGCCATCCTGGACAAATACGAAGGAATGGTCTTTCCTGGTGGCACCGCTCTCCCCGTCATCAGCAACCAGAAGATGAACGACTACTTGAAGGAGTTAGCCGAACTGGCCGGCCTCAACGCTCCCGTCACGCAGATCTACTACAAGAATGGCGAACGAATCGAAGAGACCAAGCCCAAATACTCCGTCCTTGGCACCCACGCCGGTCGCCGAACCTTCATCTGCAACGCCCTCTCCATGGGCATCCCCGCCGATATCGTCATGAAGTGGACCGGCCACTCCGACTACGCCGCCATGAAACCCTACATTGACATCGCCAAGTCCGAAAAAAGCAAAGCGATGGCGAAGTTTAACGAAAGGTAAGAGATGATTAAAAAAGTGAAGGCTCTATAGTGGGTATATCTAATCCACTAACGGATCCTCCGAAAGAGGTGCCGCGGGCGCGCGAGGGGCACCACCTGTAGCGCTCGAATAGGTACCGACCGCGGCGCGCAAATGGGTACCGCCTATAGCGCGCAATAGGGTACCG